>Ga0209755_10008262_pt1 | contig 11153 bp, 9 predicted proteins | sample TergutCo191P1_FD_187301 | JGI IMG/M metagenome (GOLD analysis project Ga0209755, IMG submission 187301) | Cornitermes sp. P1 segment gut microbial communities from Petit-Saut dam, French Guiana - Co191P1 (SPAdes) (version 2) | ecosystem: Host-associated > Arthropoda: Insects > Digestive system >... | reverse complement strand
ATATTTCAGTGTCTTGTACTTGTACATTCTTGTCATGGCTGGAACATTAAAACAATTGAAGGAATTGGTAATAAGAAGAAAGGTTACAACACTTTACAGAAGCGACTTGTTCATATGAGTGGCACACAGTGTGGATACTGTTCCCCAGGGATGGTGATGAACATGTACAGGTGTGTATGCATGATTACATCTAAAAACACACATGTAGTATCCCAGATCTTCACAATTATAGAACAATGTATCTGAGTGAAATTTTAAATTTTTGTAGTGATAATTATTAAGATACCAGTGGTGGTCTGATGGGTGTGGGGCTCTGTTGTTTGCCAGTTCTACCCTGAAGATGAATGCAGCTGGTACTCACAAAATGTTGGCACTGTACCTGTCCAGCAAATTACACACTGTCACATCCCAGCAGAATGTGGTTCATTATAAAGTGAATGAAAGAGATGATAATTTTTCTAACATGCATTACTTCAGTCTTTTTGAATCGTAAAATTAATGAAAATCAAGAAGCCATTCTTAATACATATGTGTAAGTGGTTAAAAGAGTTTAGAAGTCTATTAACTCATCTGCTCAGTGATATGACAGCCGGTAACCTGATTGTGAATATTAAATTTACATAAATGCTTATAAGCTTGTTGTACTTTCATTCTAGTAAGACAAATTATTAATGATGCTTGGCCATTAAATTTAATTTCCATGGATGAAAAGGAATAAACTTATACAAAGTGTAATAAGACTTAAAGAGTATTGTGTCTTCTAACTTGTAACATAGAAAAAAGGGAGTCACATTCTCAGTCTTTTAGAAATAAGTGTTGACAGTGTGTCATTTTGTTTATATTAGTCATAAAAATGCAAACAGTTTTGAACTATCACACAGGATGAACAAAAAATGCACTGCCAAACCTGCAGAAGATAAATATCTAAACCATAACACAAGTGAAAAAAAGTCTTATAAACATAGGCCTTCTGAGGCATGGTTTCTTGTTACAGACTTCTGAAGATGAAAGAAAATGGTCAAAACCTTCACCTTGAGCTTCAATTCAGGATGCTGCATGTCTGTACATTGATTGCCTGACTTGCTGGAAAATTCCAGGTGTCATAAAATTCAATTCTGTATTTGTCTTTGCAAGTCCTGGATGTCGCTGACTTCTGTAACATAAACAGTATACATTAGATGATTCCAGAGATAAAAATCTAAGGGACTGAAATCAAGGGAAGAAGCAGGCCATGCTTTTGAAGAATTCAAGAGTGGAATCATCAGGAGGCTGTAACTTGGAAACCATGCTTCACAAGGCTTATGTTCATGTAAATTTTTTCTTGTATTGTTGTGTGTATTCACTTTCTTTAGGTTTGGCCATGCATTTTTGTTCACCCTGCATACTTGTAGGCACCAACAGAATGATGTTCTGATCCATTTTGGGTTGCTTTGCATATTCTGACCTCTTATTTTCATTTGTTTAAAGTAAATAATAATGAGTTAGCCAAGTAACGGTCTTTATTTTTGCAATTGAAACTGCAGTAAAAATGCAAACTAGTACTAGCGTTAATACTTATGACATTAACAACACCCACAATGAATATGTTACTGGAAGAATCACACTAAGTAATTTTACATATGAATGAGAAATATTTTCCAAAGTATGTTCTTTCAGAAGTTTATTTTAGTCTTCGTAGAACAGAATGTGTGTGCAGACATATTTGATATCCATGCTTAACTATGTGATAATGTATACTGCTGAAAGTGAAAACGGAGTGAAGTGTCACTGCGCTTGGTTTTATAAATTAATTAATTTAGTTTTTAGCTGTTTTAATGCAGTAAGAATTTGAATATGTATAATTTGTTTGGCTGGTGATAATTTAACTCTTTGATCAAAGATGAAACTGATGTATTTAATACTTGACTCATTTGTAATGTAGCCTACAGAATGACAAAGAAGTTTGTATGCAAGACGTGGAGAACTCTTTTGGTGGTAATTTGTGTCGCTGCACTGGTTACCGCCCCATTCTGGAAGCCTTCAAATCTGTGGCTGTAGATGCACCACCACAACTAAAGAGCAAAGTAGAGGATATTGAGGTAACTTTTTGCGTGGATTGCATTACTGTAGACATCAGGGTTGTCATGGCTTATGCAATTACTTAGTGGCCACTCATCTTGAAGGCCCAGGATTGATTCTGGGCCAGTCCATGTGGGATTTTTTATACATACAGTGGCATTGCTACAGGTTTTTCTCACAATATTCAGCTTCCTCCTGCCAACAGCACTGTATTAATCAGTGCTTCATACACATATTTCATTCATCTGGCTTCAGTACAAGGGTATGTAATCAGAAAAATGTCAGCAAAATTAAATAAAACACTTTTTCTCTCTACACCCATGCAGATGTAACCTTTCCTTTGATAAAAATTCCAAGCATGTGAAGCAGATACACGTAAGTGAACAAGTGTGCTATCAGTTCTCACTCAGATCATGTATATTTCCCTGTCATATATATGCTGCTGGACAAGGACATTCTGATATACTTGCCAGAGACTGCTTTGTATGTTAACAACTGTGTATGTACACAGCTTGTTTATTCACACTGTTGAAGTTTAAGGTGTCTAGTTACTTGCACTGGTTTATGCTTTATCTTGAATGGTACCCCCAGTTCTGTTATTCTATGAAAATATATCAGAAGGCCTATGATATGGTGTAATATAGAGTGATTTCAGGTACCATCTCCCCTGCAACATATTGATATAGTAGTCTTCAAGCATACGTATTAAACAAGAACAAAGTATAAGCATAACTCACTGCACATAAGGAGAAGGCTGACAGCTGGAAAATTGAAATACCATTGTCTGACCACTGTGTCACTTCTGCAAGGAAAGAATTTCACAGAGACTTCATAACAATACAACAAACAAGTGCATCACATTCTGTGTATATATATATATATATATAATTTTGTGCATTCAACCATTTAGTTTCAGCAACATTTTGTTACAAGAAATTGGGTTTACGTTTAGTTGGGCAATAAGACTTAAAAGTCAACCAAAATAATACTTTTGTATGTTAATAGTGAAAAGTATTTTTTATGTTAATAAGATTATAATAAAACTAATAACATTTCTATAAGTTTCAGCAGCAAGTAAAATATCCAAGTTCAATGAGAAACTGCAGTACAGTCAGATATACTCTTACTTGAACAATTGCTGTTACCCATCAAGAGATTTAAATAATGAAATACTGACTTACAACAAAACTAGGCCAGCTTAAAAAATTAATAAATCTACTGGAAAATCGACATAATTCGCCTTTAATAATTGTGCACATGTAAAGCATGAAGTATTGACATATTCTCATGGCTTGTCTACAGTCAAGTAAATTTATTGTTATGACCTGAAAATTGTGTTGACTGGAATATTTTTTGATATTATACTGCAGCTTGTGATCAGGTTGTTATAAAAGTGCCATCTTGAGGTGATGTTATACAAATAAATAAAGCTGTCGCATTTGCTTTGTCGTATCTGTCAACCTGTCTTTACTACTGGTGGCCATTTTTATGTTTTTAGTGATAAAATGATTTTCTTCTGCATAAATGAGGCTCTAATAATATCTCTAGTGTTCGCAGCTTTAGATCACAGTTGTTTAGAAATTATGTATCGACTAATCATTTATATCTTTTTCAGGAATTGTATAAGATTTGCCCTAAGAATGAAAAAAAATTCTCTGGGAATTGTAGTGATAATGATGATGGTGATAATGATAATAAAAATGACAGTGATGACAGTATTGAAGAAGATTTTATTCATGTGAATGCAAATGGAGCAGAAATCATTCCAACATCAGTGTGTTGTCCTATACATCTAAAGCTGGAAAATGCTCAGTGGTTTAAAGTAACAAGAATGAATGAAATTTTTGAAATATTTGATAAAGTTGGTAATGTTCCATATATACTTGTTGGAGGGAACACAGCTCACGGTAAGTTCGAAACTATGCATGCTAGAGTAGTCAATGTAAATATTATCACTTAGCGCACAAATGTTTTACTTTTGCACATTGTTGTTATTCTGTAGCTTGTCACTTTTTAAGGTAAAAATATATCATGGCATAACAATATTTTTCAGTAACCTACTTTCCTCTCTTAGATAATTCAGGTAGGCTAGTGCTGACTATGTTCATATTCAATTTCTTTCAAGTTTTGGGTCAAATGGCAAACTTTCATGAAACTCAGTAATTCTATAAACATAATGCCATTGGAGGAAACCCAACCTAGCACTTTTCAGTTTTCTGCAGTCTGTAATAACATGATGGCAGAACCATGAATTGGCAGTTAGGACAACTATGGACTCATTTAATCTTAAGGTTATTATATGATGTATGGCAATGCATTTTTAAAAGTATGTTATTCTTTAATGCAATTTCTAGTACAATCTGACATGAGAAAATTTCAGCCAATAGCAAAAACTAACAAAGAATTCAGGCTAAGCAAGTGAAACATAATATGGAAATAAGTCAGAAGTATACACAAAAATTATGCGTAAAATAATTCTTTTGATTTATTAATTTGTTTCCAAAAAGAAAATAATATTGTTAATACTTATACTAAGAAAAATCAACAACAGTAACAATTTTTAACATATTCACAACTGCAGGCAATAATAAATTGTAACTTCATGAGGATTCACACATATGAGCATCTGTTCATGAATCAACAAGCTGACCCACAAGCTAAATTGTATTTTATTGTTGGCTAATAAGTCTGCATTACTGAAATGTGGCATTAAGAATACAATTTTGCAGGACATTGCTAATAGAAAACAAGTTTTATGAGCTTTATTTTGCAGCATAACAGCAATTTCTGTTTATCCTTGTACTCTGAATTGGAAAAGTATCTTGGCAGGCATTTGTTTAGTATGTGTAAGATGGCAAACATTTACTTATTAATTGTGCTGCAGAATAAAATCATGGAGTACAAAGTTTGAAGTTCTTACAGTGGTAGTTGTTTGGGTCACGTTCTTCTGGGGTGTGATGCTCATGCTCCCTCATCTAGTATGAGTCAAAGGGGGTGATTATAATGTGTTGGGAAATTTTCTGTGCATTTAGTCAGTTTTTTATCCATGCTCTTCCATGCCATTGTCAATATGTCATCACCAATTAATAAACTTATTATACATTTTAGGAGTATACAGACCAACTGTGGAGCCCCAAATGTACATTGATTTGCAAGATATTCCTGACTTGAAAAGTTATTCAACTGAGCCCACGGTAACACTCGGTGGAAACATGAGCCTGAATGATTGTATGGAACTCTTGAAAACTGTGTCTAAGAAGAAAAGTAATTATGCATACACAGAAGTCTTGGCATGCCACATAGATTTGATTGCCAATGTCCCCGTAAGAAATGTAAGTTGTCAAACAAGTAAATTAAGGATTATGTGTGTCATGTAGCATCTTCAGTCATCAGAGCCACCGTGCTACTAATGTAGCTGCCACCATCTCACAATTTTAGGGGTTAGATGTTAAATGAACCAGGTTGTGTGAGACTGGCCTGATGCAAAATTCTCTGTACCTCAGGTTTGTAGGGGAAAATGGGAGGAGAGATAGCCATTTGCCAAATAAACTAAGATGCCCAAACTTAACATCAACTATGTTTACAAAACAATTGACAATAAATTTCTTAGTAACTGTCCCTAAAACGACATAATTTGTACTGAATAAATCCATTAATTCCAAAGCAGATAGACAGGTCATGGATCAAATTAGTACTATACTGGAACCACTCACAATGGATTAAATCTCGAGAACCCTCTTATCTGAATGTTTACAGCAATTGTCACAAAAATGGTCTTTTCTTGTCTGACCATCTTCTCCCTCACTCTTCTTGCTGGTGGACTGACTCTATGTTTCTCCATACATCTGGATCACCACATAATGAATTCTGAGGACACTGACATGCCTCTCTGAATCACTTCTTGATTCCAAACAACAAGTAAACATCATGAGGTTTTTATTCCCACAAATTTGTTGTCAACCTATCGAACTATTTGTTGTTTCTCAGAGTTTATAAACTCTGAAAGGGTTCCTAGTAATCTGTCTTTCTGCTGATCCTACATTCCTTACTATTTCAAAATTGCTCAAGTGTTATCATATGACATTCCTTTTCTGCTGTTCATGCATCTTGCCATGTACTGACCTTGGTTTCCACATTCTGAATTTCTCAACACATAGCAATGTTCTGGCCATCACATAATAACCACATTCTACCTCACAACAGCAGATTGGAATTCCATAAATTCACAATTCTTACATAATTTCGATGCATTATCAAACCCAGTTCATAACAATATTTATCAATTTTAGTCTTAACAATATTCCAAAATTTGCTGCATTACAATGCTACCTTGTTGAAAAGTGTGGCTTCAGAACTACTTAGAGATATACATTTAAAGGTAAAAAAGGAAAGAGCTCAGTAGTCTTGTTGTTCTAATGCGGGACAGTAAATTTCTATGAAATATTAGTTTCAACATTCATAAAACCCTGTAATGCTCTTACACTCAGGAAAGGCTTTTTCAGATGTATTACATAATGAATGGAATGGAATTTATTTGCATTTTGTGAATCCAAAAGAGGTTAATAACTTTGGATATGAAACAGGTCATAATAAGTTATTACATAAGCAGCTTTTTAATGCTGTAAAATACATGTAAAAAAACGTAAAGGTAAAGTTTTCCTCTTACAGGCCCAGTGTGGCCCAGAGGGTAGGTAGAGTTATAGCTCTGCACTTCCATGACTGTGGCACTAGAAGGGTGTAGTGGTTAGCAGCACGCCCCAGCTGCACTTTACCCCCGGGAAAGACCCAGTACCCATTTTACAGGAGGCTGGGTGGGCCCCAGGGCCGGTCTGGATGGGCGGAAAATCTTGTCCCCACCTGGATTCGATCCCGGACCGTCCAGCCCATAGTCAGTCGCTACACCGACAGAGCTACCCTTCCCATATGAAAAATACATGTATTAGCTTAAAATTAATGACAAAGTATTGCACACAACTGGCACAGAATATGTATAACATTAAGTAAACAAATTACTCGTTTTAACATTTGCTATTTGCATTAAAATATTCACCTGCAGAATAGAAAGAGCATGCAATATTTTAATGCTGAATTAATTTTTTTAATATTATCAGTCAGAATTACAGTACTTGGTGGGAGATTGTTGAACACCTCTTTTCCAAAAGAGTTGTTTTTTTTTATATTGTGATGAATTTGATAAAGGAAGGTGAAACTTAAATTTTTGTCTACTATGTATGTTATAAACATCAGAATTCATTTTGAATTGTTTTTGTTGTTAGTCACAAATAACAGAAGAGAAATATACTATGATCGAAGAGGTAAAATTTTTAAGGTCATAAATAAATCTTGACACAAGTTTCTATTGCAACAACCAGTAATAATTTTAATTATAGTCTTTTGTATTTTAAAAGCTTTTACATTTTATGGAAAGTTCCCCCCATAATTATTTAATAGTTCATAACAGAGCAATAATAGGCACAGTGAACCATCTTCAATGTTTCCTGTGACTTAAAAGGCTTAACTGATCTCACTGTGTAATTTGTGCATATTTTGTATGATGTATTTTCCAGGACAGTGTACTCTCTACATATATTCCAAGGAATTTTGTATCATATGCTTTGGAAATTCATTTGTTTCCATTGCTAACATCCAAATCAAATTAAGGACTGTTATGAATTGAATGAAATGAGTTGCATCAAAATTTAGTGATAGTCTGTTAGCTTTGAAACATTTATTTAAACATTCAAATACTATTTTTTTTTATCATTTTTAAAATCTCAAGGATTTGAATTGGTAAATACTAAAGTTAGTATCATCTGCAAATAAAATCGGCTCAGACTTTCCATTACTAATAACCGATAAATCATTCAAACAGTGTTGAAAAAGTAAAGGACCCAAAATGCAAATAACAATAAGCTTTTATACTTCATACATTTTAGTGTATTAAAATTCAGAGTTGATATTTCACACGTGGATTTTATTTGAAACTATGACCATTATAATAACACAGAAATAATTTCAAACATAGAAACTATTGCAAATAAATTTGTATCACAAGAAGAAAATTGAGATAAGTGAACAAATATGACATTCTTAAGATTACTAAAAATTTAATTTTTATTTAAAACATGCACCTTATTATTTGAGTGTGACATTTCAAGGAGGTTGTCTGGAAACTTGATGGTTTGTTTTAATGTACAGACAGAGAACTTGGTGGAAGGAACTGAGGGAAAGCATAAAATAACCTGAGATATTAATGCCAGTCTCAAGATGAGGATTTCAGAAAGAGGTAGCAAGAATATTAATAAATTAACTGCATTATTCCCTGTGTCACTTGTGATTATTTTTGTGTAGATTCTTCAAACATCTAGAAATATTTTATTGCTGTGTTTCACTGATGGAAAATTCAATGATGTAATATATTCCACTTGAATGTGGAATACTAAGGGAAGATAATTTTGCTGATACTATACCTGTACAATTTACATTCAGTAAATTTTTTTCAGATTGGAACAATTGCTGGAAACCTTTCCATTAAACATGAACATTCTGAATTTCCATCTGATATGTTTCTGATGTTAGAAACAGTTGGAGCCACCTTAACAATTGGTAAGTTGCTTCATTTCATTATAACCTAAATATTGTCAGTGGAATGAGTGAGTGTTATTACACTAATGGAAACGAAGATGTGAGTGGATAATGTTAAAATTGACATAAAATAATGAGAAACATTGATTTAGTGATTAAATTTAACCTTAATTAAAGCTGGCTATTTAAATGTACATAATGCACATTTCACAGATCCATTATTCAAACTAATTTGAACTGATTACGAAATTGATCAGTACAATACAATTCAATACAATACAAAAATTCAATTGTACAATAAATCTTATCATAGGCCAAAAGTTATGTATAGTTTACAATATGAGTATTACAAATTATTGTTTCTGAAGTTTTGCATGTGTACCCTAAATAATTTGGAGTCAACTTTTTTTTACCATTGTTCATTATCTTTTCTTCCTCAAAAATTTGAACTGTTTGTCATAGTGATTACTGACATAAATCATTTATTGAATAAAAGGCATTTTTATGAGACACTTTTTGGTGTTTTTGAAGGCCACTGTTTTTTCATCTAGTTGTATAATGTGTGTAGAGCAACATTTCACTATTCTTATAGGCTGTCATAACTAGGACTGAATTTGCAGTCTTAGAATAAAGCACAGCACTATTTTAATATATAAATGTTTTACTTACATTTAGACATACCTGCCATGCACCTTCCTATATTTGATATTTTTAGTGGTGTGTAATGTGAGAATACATGCAATAAACATGGCTTATTTCTGTTAAAACCATCACTCATTTTACTATGAGACTTACTCCTACTACTACTACTACTATTACTGCTGCTGCTGCTATAATAGCGTGAAGAAGAAGGTATTTTGCATGCGTAGCAGAAATTGCATGTCTGGTGACTGGGAGATAGAAAGCAAGTAGATGTAGCAGTGCATTGAAACATTTTTATAAACATTGTTCATACCATGCATGAGCTTATGCAGTGTAACCAGTGCTTAAATGCAGCAGTATGGCTGTCTTAATTACATGGCAGAGACAGACAATAAAAGAAAACTCTCTTTTGTATATGCATACTACCACCACACTCCTATTACTACTACTACTACTATTAGTACTATTAATATTAAAAATTATACTAATACTATTACAACTACCACCACTGCAGTTTTACTGAAGGACATTGACAGACTTGTCCTAACCTTAAACTTCACCAAGTTCATATTGTGCCATAATTTCTTCCATATAATTTACCTGATGAATTGGTATTTATGCATCCATCTGTGTAGTGATTCATTTACTTTATTTCAAAGTATTTTTACAAAAATTTAGCATTGTATATATTGCTTTTGGAAATACATTACAGCAATAAAAGACCCTGACTTTGCCTCTGCTTATATTAGAGTTACAATATCTCTGAGGTAGGATGGACTCATGCTGAAGAAGTGCCTGAACATAATTGTTGGAAAAGTGATGAAATCCTGACAATATAGAGGGTTAAATAAGTTTTACACGTCTATTGGCAACAAATTGTTCATTCTTTCAGTAAGTGTATCATATCATAACCTAAGGGTAAGCAATTTTTTGCACACTTTTAATGTTTTTTACAAAAGAAACCAGTGTTGTTGATTCTTACATACATACATATATCATTTCATAGGTCCACAATTCTGTCATACTGACAGTCGGACATGAAACTTGTCAGGAAAAACACTACATAAACATATTAGCATAACAACAATGTAATACAATATAAATTATAACAGAAATAATTTATAAAATTAATTATCCCTGATGAACTCCGAAAGTTCTTTGGCAGAGTAAAACAAGTTATTTAAAAGATATCATTTTTAGATTGTTTCCTATCATTCTTAAGGTTTAAAACATTGCTGGGCAGACTGTTATATATTTAACAACAGAGTAATTACTTTTGAACATTTGTGATGTTTGCAATTGGAATGAAAGTTGATTTTTACATCTTGTATTTAGTCCATGTTTATCTAAGCCTGCCCGAGAATTATTTGGATACATACATACATACACACACACACACACACATATATATACACACACACACACACACACACACATACACTTCATTGATCCATGATATCCGCCAAGGGGCATATGGAAATGAAACATAGTTAATCTAAATATTGTTAAATACCAGATAATAATTTTAATTGTTAAACAGCATCAAAGGAATCCACAAAGAGGAATGTAAGCATGGCTGCTTATTTGGATATGGACATGAAGCACAAAGTTATCACACATGTTACTTTACCTCAAATTGATGACAGTTACAGTCTGAAGACTTATAAGGTGGGTTTAATACTGTGATAGAATTTAAAAATAAAGTGACATACAAAGTCTTGTTGTGAGGTATTGCATTAGGTGCATTCAGTGATTTGTAGTGATGTCTTCTGAATTACCCAGGCCAATAATTTGGTGTTGAGAGTGACAACATATTCTTTACAGCTTTCTGTAAGTACTGTGGATTTAGTAAACATTTAACACTGATC
>Ga0209755_10008261_pt1 | contig 11153 bp, 5 predicted proteins | sample TergutCo191P1_FD_187301 | JGI IMG/M metagenome (GOLD analysis project Ga0209755, IMG submission 187301) | Cornitermes sp. P1 segment gut microbial communities from Petit-Saut dam, French Guiana - Co191P1 (SPAdes) (version 2) | ecosystem: Host-associated > Arthropoda: Insects > Digestive system >... | reverse complement strand
GGCGATCTGGTGGTTCGGTGTTCGCTTACCATCAACGAAATCGAAGGGGGAAGAGTGACGTTTCAACTGGTAAAGGGGGGTGTTACTTTTCAATGCGATCTTTGGAGTATATCAAAAGGTGATATTTTTGCGTCATTTTCAATTCCCGGCGTTCCTGAATTCGAGTCCTTCAGCGTAGATGTGCCGGTTTATGCTGGTCGCAAACACGACATCATGTTTTGCAATGTTGACGAAGAGATGCGGCTTATCATCGACGGCAAAGAGATTGATTTCCAAGGCAGAGGACGTTATGACGCACTCTGTTTCGATGATGGTCCATTGTCGCGGGACCGCAGTCCGACGGTGCTCGATCTGGAACCGGCAGCAATCGGAATACAAAGCGGAATACAAGGCGAGGTGTTGGTACATGTTGAAAATCTCAAGATTTTGCGGAATTTATACTATATTTCCATCAATGACTCATCAGAGCGTGCCATGTGCGATTTGATAAACCCGCCGTTCCGATACGACTATTCCAACAGAGAGGAAAGTATTAAGAGAATTCTTTCGAGTCCAGAATACTGGGAAAATTTCGGCAAAACGCACCGGACGATTTTTCCGCTGGACAAAGATCAATTCTTAATGTGCGGCGACAACAGTGCGCAAAGCAAAGACAGCCGGCTTTGGACGAGCGATGGCATTCCGCATTATGTTGATCGGCAACATTTGATTGGGGAAGCGTTTTACGTTTTTTGGCCCCACGGACTCCGCATTCCCGGAACCCGGATTGCCTTGATTCCGAATTTTCCAAATATGCGGTGGATTGATTAACCACACTACACACACGATACCATCGGACACACCACACTACCAGAAGACAGACACACTACACCACCGGCATAAACTGTTCCAGCACCCGCACGTCGCCGGAGTTGAGATAGCGGATGTCCCGAATGCCGTACTTCATCATTGCCAATCGGGTCAATCCGAGTCCAAACGCAAAACCGCTGTACTTCGATGTGTCAATCCCGCCGTGTTCCAACACCTTCGGATGCACCAGCCCGCAGGGAATCAATTCGATCCAACCGCTCTGTTTGCACGTCGGGCAACCATTTCCGCCGCAGAACAAGCAATTCAAGTCGAGTTCAAATCCCGGCTCGACGAACGGGAAAAATCCCGGTCGCAACCGTACCTTTACATCCCGTTTGAAAATTTCGCTGAGCAAGGTTTTCATGACTCCGATCAGATTGGCAACCGAAATGTTTTCGTCCACCATCAGACCTTCGCACTGGAAAAAGGTGTTTTCGTGACTCGGATCAATCGCCTCATATCGGAAACAACGACCGGGAAAAATACCGCGAAACGGCGCACCGAACCGCTTCAATGCCCGAACCTGATTCGAAGACGTGTGCGTCCGCAACACCATCTCGTTTTGCAACCAAAACGTGTCCTGCATATCCCGTGCCGGATGATCTGCCGGTATATTCAGCGACTCGAAATTATTATAATCCGTTTCCGCTTCAGGACTGTCCAGCACAGTGAACCCCATCCCCTCAAAAGTTGCTTCGAGTTCAATCTGCACCATCGTAATCGGGTGCATCGCACCGAGCGTATTGTTTGAACCGGGAACAGTCAGATCGAACAAACGGCTCGTGGTCGGAGTAGCAGTAGCGGCGGCACGTTCGGCGGCTTCCTGTAACTTTTCGGTCGCAAAGTCTTTCAGTTCATTCAATTTTTGTCCAAAATTCTTTTTTTCGTCTGCCGAGAGTTTGGAAAAATCGGTCTCTTTGGCAAAGTTCGTAACAAGTCCTTTGCGTCCCAGATATTTAATACGGACTTGTTCGACCTGCTCCGCGGTCGTTGCTTGCACCAAGTCGTCGAGTAATTGCTGTTGTAACATTTTAATCGCTGGATAGTAACACAAAAATCATCCCGTATGCTCATCATCCAGTATGTTCATTGTACTGTAAAAACAGTTTGCCGCAAGAGTTGTTTTTTCGAGGAATCTATACGGATTGATAGAGTACAATTCTCCAACCTCTTGTAATCCTTGATCGAATTCGCCATTTCCTCTGCGGTAACTTTCTCCATTGACAAACAGAACCGCAATTCTGTATAATTCGGTGGTGTTTCGCACAACCCTCGGACAGCCCCTGTCAGGAATCAAAAGTATCTACACATCTTTTGGACGGGCATTATCTTGCCCATTTTACCAAAAAGTCCGGTTATTCGGGCTATCCCGCCACATTGATTAAGGAAATTCGAGCCGATTGGTCAAGAGCGGAGGGCTTACCGCACGTCCCACCGGCTCGGCTCAAAATTATAACATTTTGCCTTGCCTATATCTGACTTGTTCCACATCTTCCTGCGTAAGGTGGTAAATGTAAATGGAATAACCCGCTCTCGCCACCGGCTCGAAATTCAAAAAATATCGGTATTGCCCTTCACGGTCATAAAGATAATTGACACTCAAAGCATACCAACCCGGTTTCGGATCGTTCGCCGGAGGCATGCCTACCGACGGAACGCCCGTCGCTTCCAACGGATAACTGCCCCACAAAGCAACCCTTATTTCCGTAACATCGGGATTTTTCCGGCACCATCGTTCCAAATAGAAAAGGTCTTGCCCCCAATCAATGTTGCTGTCAAGCAAAGCGTACCCTTTTCATTGAATACGCCGTACCATAAGAAATATGGAGCAAATCAGCAATAAACGCTGCGGGTAATGTCCAATCGACATATTGAACGAGATGTGCAATCCGTTTCTGTTCTGACATAACATCCTTTCAGTGTATAGTACAAACAACAGCCCCTCTTCCCTACGAGAGGGAAGAGGGCTATCTAAACGAAATCAACGCCCGACATGGCTGTACCCTTCGTTTCCGCAACTGCGTTGCCAAAGGGATTTTTGGTTGCTACTTCTGTACTCATTTTTTAGTTTTCCTTTCTTGGGTTATCTTGTCCGTCTTATTTATCAGTTCGGTACGCAAAACACTTGTTTCCGCCGAGGCTTTGAATCCCAATCGTACGTAGTTGTCATGGATCGCAACAACCGTAACTTCGATGTCATTGCCGACCCGCACTGTTTCGTTCTCTCTTCTGCCTAAAACGAGCATTGATGACTCCTTTCGTTTCGTCCAATAAAAAATCCCCGCTCTCGTTGCCTTATGTTTCTTTGCACAAAACGACAAAAGCGGGGCGAGGCGGGGACTCTGTATTTCCGATTGTCGCTTCTGTCGTTTTGTGCGGGGGGCATTGTACCATGCCGAATCTAACAAACCCTAACATCTTTTTTCGTTAGATTCGTTAGATTTCAAAATGCTGAATTCATGGGAATGGTTGAGGCAAAATGCCGATAACATGGTTATATGATCGAAAAAATCATCCTAAAAATCCTGTCTGCAGTGCCGATGGATCATGAAATTGCCCAAAAGGATATTCAACACATCATTGATATATCACCCGGTATATTCAGCCGACTATGGCAAGATGAACTCATTCATCGAGAGTGGCGGAATACGGAAAATGAGTCTTTTTGGCAACGAACCGTAGCCGGTAATAACTGGATTCAGGACTACCACCGCAAGAACCGAGAACGCCTAATATCGAAAATGACTTGTGCGATTCTTTTTCTAGCGGCTCTTCCATTTATTCTGGCGGCGATTCATTTTCTCCTGCCCTTCTTATGGCGTTGATGAGTCCATTGAGTCGGTCATTGTGTTCATTGATGACTTTGCCAAGATAGTCGCTACCATCGAACAAACGTATTCTTTCCTCGTACTCTGGCACATTCACCATAAATCTTTCAGGAAAGTAAAGGTACGAAACCATTTCTGCGATCAAAATCAGCAGTTCTCGCTCTTCTTTCGTCATAAAATCGCTCCTTTTCGATGAGACTATTCAATGCTTTTCCGCATCGCTCTCTGGTTGTTTGGAGAGACTCAACAATATCCTTCTGGCGCATCGGTTCTGACGATGTTGCCAATAGACAAACCACGCGCAACTCATTTTTTGTTTTGAGGGTGAGAAGGATGGAGGGATCAATCATAACATACCCCCTTTCCCAGAATGGGCAAAAGAAAATCCCCCCCGCCAGCGTTCCGTGCGGACACTGGCGGAAGGGAAGTCGATGCACAGGGCAGGAACGTCTCTGCCGCCTACTATTCCAAAAGCGACATCAACACCTGAACACCGTGCATGATCGGAAATTGTTCCGCCATGCGACAGGCGCCGCCCGGACTCGAACCGGGACATGGCGGATTTGCAATCCGCTGCCTTAGCCATTTGGCTACGGCGCCTTAACAGAGAATGCCATTTTAGCAGATTTTTTGCCCATGACAAGCCCTGTGTGTTCGACAATGTGTTTGTCCTAGAAAACAAGCATCGAACTCGCCGGATCAATGTTGATTTTGTTCAATAATATGGTCGTGTTTTCTGTCTTACATCATTGTCTTATATCATTTCGTTGATGTACCGCAACAGCAACGCCATTCCCTTGCAACGATGTCGGGATGTTGTCCTGTTGCTTCCAATTTGTCAAGAAAAAGCCACCGCCGATTATAGTCGTCGTTCCCAAAAAGACCCTCTCGGCGAATTTGGCACGTTACGCAACTTATCTTATTTTACTCAAACTCTCATATTTACCGTCGATTTTGCACGAGCCAGTACACCCGGAAAAAACTGGCAATCCTCGTGCAAAGCGAACCGCTCACGTTGACATTCCCCCGTTTTCCTGCTAGAATGGGATAGGTTTTCAGAGTTTTAATGCCCTGCGCCCTTTCACTGGGGCAGGGATGATGTTTGACACAATGACATTATTTGCGTTTTCAATTCCGATGGCACTGTATTATTCCTACCAGGTAGCAGTGCCGATTGTTATTTTCGCAGCCCTGCTCGGACTTCGTTGGAAGGTCGGAATGTGGGGAAACATTCTCTCGCTCGGAGCGGTTCTCTTTGCTTTCCTGATTGCCGTCGGCTGGTGGGAAAACCTCGCGTTTCTTCTTGGAACGAATGTACCGCAAATGTTGTTTGTTGCTGACTGTATTGCGTTTTTCGCGATATTTCTCGTTGCGCTCCTGATTCTCGATTTTGCCACACGATCCTTTTCTTCGGTAAAAGTCAAGTATGCCGATATGGTCGAAAAGGTGGGTAATGGAGTTGCCCTTTTTCTGCTTGCTGTTGCGGTCTATGCAGTGTATCTCTTCGGTTCAGATGATTTGGGGACGGTTGGTGAATATCATACTGTCCAAGCAAAAGGAGATTCTGTAACCATTTCAGCGTTACGCATGCTTTCGGCGGGAAATTTGTCAGGATTCATTGAGGTCAACCAATTCGATGGCAGGGGAGATTTTCGGGAATTGTCCCTAAAACGCCGTCAGGCACTGATGTCCAATATGCTGGACAAGGCTAGCGAAGGTGCTATTCATGGAATCCAAGGGGATGACAAGTTAGTCGAGAAAATCAAGTGGCGGGAATAAGTGCCGGTTTTTTCGATAATGACGGCAGGGTTTTTTAGATGTGTTCGCTTTGCGGAAGGTGTCGATACCCCAGACATGCGAGAGTCTGCGCAGATTGCACCGCCCTGCCCGCCATGCGAATCAACACCCACCGTATCGTTGTCGTCGTATTTGCGGCTTACCTTTCCGTCGTGTCCGTAGCATTGGCACAGGGTCCAGAAACTATTACCTATCCCGTTCCCGACAACACGTTGCGTGTTCCCCAGACCCATTTCAACGATGCAAACCTGCCAGCCACCGCAAATTCACTCTTTCCGACAAGCACACCGTCCGGCAACACAGTAACGGTCAACGACAACCTTGCCGGACACGTTTACGGTGGAATCGCTATGGGAACGAAATTACCCAACGGACGATACGTGCCGGAAAATTCCATCGACAATAAAGTCATCATCAATAATGGAAATATCGGATCGTCGGCAGCAGGCGGAAACGTTACCGGCGGCTGGAGTCTCATTGGTCATGTTACCAACAATGAAGTGCGGGTGAATGACGGTACCATCTACAACATCATTTTCGGCGGCTGGATTCGCGGCGATGGCGATGGAAACACCAACGGTTCCATCGCCGAAGATAACCGCGTGATCATTAGTGCAGGAACCATTCGGGACAATGTTTACGGTGCTTACACGCAAGAAAGCAACGGCAAACTTTTTGACAATAAGGTAATTATCAGTGGCGGAACTTTTACCAAAAATGGTTCCATCATCGTCGGCGGATACAGTGCGCTGGGTGTCAACGAAGTATCCGAAAATAAGGTAACGATCTCTGGTGGAACCTTTACCAATTCCAGCATTTACGGTGGTCGCGGACAGACCACGTCTGCCATCACAGGGAACTCGGTTACGATTTCCGGCGGAATCATCAATGCTGGTGAAATTTATGGCGGAGAACTCATTCGCGGCAGCGGAGCCGGATCGGTAACGGGCAACTCTGTTACCATCACCAACGGAACCGTCATTTCAACGATTTACGGCGGCTATGCCGGTGCTGCCGGTGTGAACAATACCAATGCTGCTACGGGGAACACCGTATCCATCAGCGGCGGCAGTGTAACAGGCACTATCTATGCCGGTTATTCTGCGGGCAGCGGCAATGTAACGAGTAACACCGTTACCATTTCCGGGACAAGTACAGTCATAGGCGATCTCTATGGCGGATTCGGAAGAGGCAACGTCTTTGACGGTAATAAATTGAACTTGACGAGTTTCGATTCCGCCAGTTACTTCGGTACGGTTCAGAACTTCCAGACCATCAATTTTGGTTTCAACGGCAATGCAAACATTGGAACTCTGTACACTACGCCCACCGGCAGCACACAAAAAGGTGTCATCGTAGATACTCATGTGAACAACGTTACGATGAACGGTGCCATCACCGGATCGGGTAGTCTCACAAAAACCGGCACCGGGACTTTGACGCTGACACAGGCAAGTCAGTTTGCGGGACTGAATATCAACCGGGGAACGGTTTCATTCAGCAACCAAAACCAACTCCAAATGACGAACGGGGGGGGGATTACGTTCACGGGCGATAGTGCCAGATTACAATTCACCGGCAACAGCATCAATCTTAATGAGAAAATTGTTCTCCACCTGAACAATAACGAAGAGGGAATTATTGAGGTACTGGATAGGGCAATCATCAGCGGCACCATCACCGGAACCGGCAGCATGACGAAAACGGGAGCGGGAGTGTTAACGCTGACCGGCTCGACGACCAATCAATTCGCGGGATTGAATGTCCGAGCCGGAACCGTTTCGTTCGACCACGAGCGACAACTGAGAATGACTAACGGGGGTGTAATCACGCTCAATGGTATTACCGCAACAGGGGATGTTACACTGCAATTCAACGGCAACATCAGTCTTAACGAGAAAATCGTCATCGCCGCACAGACCAACGCCATCTGGTCAATATTAGACGTAACGAGCGGTTATACCGCAACAATTCACGGTGTCATTGACGGACAAAACGGAGGTATCCAAAAAACAGGTCAAGGGACGCTCATTTTGACCAATGATGCCTCTTTTCAGAATGGAAACGTCCGAGTTGATCATGGCACGTTGCAAATTGGCAATGGCGGCACGAGTGGTCGTATCATCCATGCCCCCACAGCACCACTGGGTGGTGTCATCAATCTCATGAATTCTGATGCGATTCTCGCTTACAATCGATCCAACAATGTTGAGCAAGGCGAGCAAATCGTGGGTAGCGGCAAAGTCATCCAGCGCGGCACCGGGACACTCACATTGACTAGCACGGGATCAGCCACAAGGAACACGTTTACCGGCGGCACGGAAATCGAACGCGGCACACTGAGGATCGAGGACAGTTACTCCTATGGCTTTGCAAACCCGCTGATTTCCGGTCAGAGTCCCAATACCAGTGCCGGTTATATTACGTTTACAGAGAATTTTGGGGTCAATAAGAATGTGGTCGTTAATTTTCCTTCTCCCAATCCCCAGAATCCTTCTGCGCTGATCAACTCTTTTCGCACGAAAGAGGGTGCAGGACACAACAACTTTGTTGATCTGGCAACGAATACGCAGATATCAAACGTGAATATTGCTGGCGAAGGTGGTGCATTCTATGTCGATAAGAATACGTCGATGACTGTCAAGGCTAATACCCTTATGCTCGCCGGTAACGTTGCCCACGGCGCACCGAACGACCTGTACGTCGAAGATGGTGGAACCTTCAATATGAATATCGGCGGCGCCATCTCTTTTGGCAGCGGTATCGGTGGTGAAGGTACGCTGAATATAAAAACCGCTGATCGGTCAGGAAGGGTGGTTCTCGGCAATGTTACCGGTGCACCGACGGCGGGTAACTACCATATTGGAACGACAAACATTACAGGAAGCACAGGACACCAGATCGGTCTCGAACTGAAAAATGTTATATTTAGCCACTCGGACTCTTTTAACATGACGGGCGATCAAACGTTGGGGTCGGCAATTCTGTTGGGCAATGGAACCATCCAAGCGAACAGTAAAATCAATATTGCCAATACTCTCCTGTCTCCCGATGACTGGAATACCGCCTCTCGAACTCCCGGAACGCTTACCCTGAACGCACCGGAGATCAATCTTAATAACTTCGTCATGCTCTATTCTGCCATTGGACCACAAACGGCACTCAGCGGCAGTACCAGTAATAATACCCTGCTCAATCTTGTCGGCAATGAGGTCAATATCTCTGGCGGCACCATCGTCCTCTCGCTGCTTGATGCCAAAGACTTTGAGCCCGGCAACTACCTTATTATTCGCACCGATCAGGGTATTAACGGCTTCGATGACCCGAACAAACATCTCACCCTCCAAGTGGAAGGTTTCACCATTGAGTCCGGCAGCGGTCCACGCGCTCATTTCGGCTTCGAGCTTGGAAGTGATCCTACCAGTTCAAGCGGTACAGGTGCTATTCCCAAAACTGACAACAATAATGTCTGGTTGTCGATGGGGAAACTCAATTCACTCACGATGGAATGGGATCCATTGTCTCGTGATACATGGACGAACCATGATCAATTTACTTCGCTTCAGGAAAATGGGGCTGAACACAACTTTTTGCCCGGCGATAAGGTTCACATTACCGGAAAGGTTTCCCAGAGCATTGATCTGCCCGATGGTTATTTTTCAAATATTACGGTCAGCGGTCTTGTTGTCGGTCAAAGTATGGATGATGATACGAAATCTTATCATGGAAACACCACATTCACCGGCGCTGGCGGCATCACGACAAATAAAGGCTCTGCGTTCGGAGAGCACGTCTTTAACGAAAGTTCCAATCCAGATGGCACGCTCACAACAACCGGTTTACTGGAAAAATACGGCACCGGAATTTTGGCGTTTGAAAACACCGGCGGCAACTTGTTTATTGACGGCATAGACATTTACGGCGGCACTGTTGCCTTTACACGAGCGGATCAACTTACTGTCGGTACGGATGCGAAGATCACGCTCAAAGAAGATACGAATAACGCGAACAACAATCCCGCACTCCAAGCCCGTGCAAATGTAACGCTTGCACAGGAAATCGCCATCGACAACAACGTAACGGGAATCTTTGATGTTGTCGGTAAAGAGACGACATGGAAACAGACCGGAGCCATCACTGGTAATAACACAACTCCACTGGACAAAACCGGCACGGGAACGTTGTGGCTTGGGAACAGTGTCAATTTTGCCGGTGCTGTTGCAGTCAAGGAAGGAACACTTGCCGGTATCGGAGCGGTCGGTGCAACGTCGGTTACAAGCAACGGCACCCTAAAACCCGGCGACTGGGGTGATGCAGTGGGCGAAACAACCTTGACGGTCAATGGCAACTTAACGTTTGAGCCGGGAAGTGTTTTTCACGTTCGGGTCGTTCCCACCGGCAACGGACGAGAAGAAAAGAGTGATTTCGTCTCTGTTATCGGAACCGGAATCGCCGTCAACATTGCACCGGGCGCAATACTGAATATTAATGCTGATTACCGCGGCGGAGGAGCACTGACGATTATTGATAAGACTGACGTATTTCGGATCATTGATGCAGAAACGGCTGCAAGGGACGAAGGGGATGCATTTGTTATTGGAGATGTTATCGGTCTTCCGCGCGGAATCAAAATAGAACAGGCATGGAGAACTCCCGGAGAGTTCGACCTCTTTTTTACTTATGTGTACGACCCGGATAATGGTCTCGGCACGATTTGCAGCAGACATAACCGCCGCGAAATCGGTAAGATACTGGACGGGTTTATCGAATATCCCGTTCCCGCTTTCAGCGACTTGGTGAACCGGCTGACTGATCCGATTTATTCCCACGAACAGGCTTGTGCAATGTTAGACCAACTTCACGGCGACTTGACTCCGAATGCGATGTTGATGGCATTCAAAGAACCGTGGCGGCATCCGTTCAACCGATTGTCATTTGATGTTGTGTCATTCGAGGTTGATTTTTGGGATAATTCGCAAACTTATTTTCAAGAGGAGAAAAAACGGTGGCAACTGTGGGGGGAATTCACTGCCCGGTATGAAAATGTTGATTCCGACAGGAATGCTCACGCGTTCAGGATTAACCGTCATGGTCTCGCTATTGGTGTCGATCAGCAAATTTCGCACCATTTCATCTTCGGGGCAAATTTCCAGTATGCCGAACCCCATTTGCGGCAGGCGACCGGTCGAGCCGAGATGCAGGACTGTGAATTCGGACTTTATAGTATGACTCGCCTGACGGATACTGTCGATTTCAAGACGTATCTCGGTTATTCGCATCAGCGTTACGAATTTGACCGTCATGTTTTGTTGCCGGCATCGGCATATTACGAACAGTTGTATGCACGGCTTCACGGCAACACGAGCGGCGATGCGTTGGCGGCGAGCGTGGAATTGACCCGGTCGGTTACATTATTAAGCGGCACACGGTTCTCGCCGCTTGCGGCATTCGATTATGAAAAGGTGTGGATACGCGGTTATCGGGAATCTGTCAGTACATCCAGCGGTAATTCCGCCGGACAGACGGCGTTGGTGTATGACGATGCCGTATTGGACCGGTTGATGCTCCGCTTCGGTTTGGGTGGTGAACGGAATATGAATGATCGGCTTGCCCTGAACACCCGGCTTCAATATGCCGTGCAACTCAATAACCGGAAATGTCCGGCAGTAGGTGCTCGCT
>Ga0209755_10008260_pt1 | contig 11154 bp, 3 predicted proteins | sample TergutCo191P1_FD_187301 | JGI IMG/M metagenome (GOLD analysis project Ga0209755, IMG submission 187301) | Cornitermes sp. P1 segment gut microbial communities from Petit-Saut dam, French Guiana - Co191P1 (SPAdes) (version 2) | ecosystem: Host-associated > Arthropoda: Insects > Digestive system >... | reverse complement strand
TTACTTCCTTAAGCAACAGTAACTGATTGGCGTCTGTAACGGCGACGCAGTCTGTTCACTCTGAGGTAATGATAGGATACTTACATAGCACTTAAAAATATTTTGATCTTCAAATTTATATGAGTAATATATATTATTCTCCCAGGAATAATACACTGTGTTATTTTATGATGCTATGTCAACCGACGGACTAAGTTTGATATTCTGTGTACCTAAAGTTGGAAGTAAATTGATCTTTTTTAATCACTCTGTAGGAGAAACGTACAAGACAATGAAGACAAGGTCAGTGAAGTTTACAGGATCCGGCAGGAATCTGAACTGGGCATGTCCTTGTACGAAGTGAGAAAAGTAGATTTGTAGCAGTGGCTGTTTCTACTGTACATTATTATTTTTAGCCCTGCCAAGTAGCAGATGATAAATTCAGATTCTGATTTTGATATTCAAACATCAGGGTCTGCGACAAATATACGGCCGCCTCAAAATGAACATGTAGGCTCAAACATGTCAGTGTAATTGAGTGATCTTTGAGTTGTATTGGGTGGTACTTGGTTAAATATTAAAATCGTAGGTAATAAGTTTATACTTAGCTGCAGGATATTAGTTTATAAATATAATTTTTTTTTTGTTTTATTAAATTTTATTCGCAGATGTAAAATTTGCATATGTTTGTATTCAGGCAGACAGCCCCGAAAATAGCAGAATGCTACTGAAACGTGAAGAATCATAAAGACTTTTTTTATTCAACAAATTTTAAATGGATAATTCCATCAGATAGTTTTATAAAGTTTAATTTGTAGAAGAAATACACAATAGCAGTAGTGTTTTGTAAAATATTTGCATTATTGATACTGATGCTTAAAGTTGAAATAAAGGACCGGGTGTTTGAATGAAGCGTTCGAATCTGGGATGATACCGGAGAACAAGTCCATCAGATTACAAGAATCAATTCGTGTGTAATAATTTAACCAAGATGTAAACTCTGTTGGCAGTTACAATACATATTTGAAGAGGCCTTCCGATTGAAGCATTCAGTTCACTGTGAAATCAGTACAGGGTTTTCACAGTGGCTTTCACCTCGGTTCTGCCACTGCGAATACACTGGTTGTGGAATCGGCTTGTTTCTCATGCGATCAATATATATAGCTTTTTCTCTGTCTTCCACCCTCTCGGCGTCTCTCCATTCCTCGTAATTTCTCTCTTTCTTTCTCTTTTTGTATATAAAACTCCATTCCTCGTAATTTCTCTCTCTTTTTGTATATAAAATCCACATGTGCTGATTAAAGAGATGGTCGCCACAAAAAATGAAGTTCATTAACATACCTTACGCGCCTATCTCTGTCCAACCATTTTACAAATCTCACTAACAAAATTATATGTGCAGGAAGACCGAGGTAAAAATCCGAGAATAATTAATCTAAATACTCCCTTTCATTACACTACTATTTAATACAACTTAATTTTCTCATATTTTACCTGTAGCTTTTTGTGGGTGCCAGCAAGTTCTTTCTAACCATAAGGGAAGATAAATAGAAATATCCCTGTGTAATCAGTCACCACATCATGAAAATATGTGGGCAACTGACTGCTTAGTTTAACACATTCTTAATTTCAATACTAGATGAAGACTTAAATGCCAACGTTACACTCCTGCAGCTTTGACGCTGTTACCGGTTGTGTAGGTCAGATGGACTCAAAACTTTCTACAGTACTAAAAAGATAAAAATTGTATCTCTGACAGAAATAATACGTTATTTGCCGTTATGCCAACGTGAATACGTATATGCAAATGCTAAGGAGATTATGAGTGCGTGCCTAAGGAAGTGGGCTTCACAGGTGCTTGAAGATAGAGGGCTAACGGGTAATTCTGTAATTTTTAATTTAAAAAAAAACAGTTTGTGTAAGAAACAACCATGTGGAACAGGTACATATTATGCGGGGTGTAACGTATAAGATATACAACATTTTGTAGAGAAATCTGAAGAATAAAATATATCACCTAAAGTATCCAGAAATATAGTGGGAATAAATGACTATAATATCGAATAGGAATAAGGAGTGCATTGAAAACACTGGATTATGTCGTACTCCGGTAATGTTTCTCTGACCCTCTGGCTTTAAAAAATCGGACTTTTTTGACTACTACTTGGACTTAGAAACTTCATAAACAAGGCCCGTACCAGTGCCGGATTCAAGCAGGCTAGGACCCTGGCATTTATAGGCCTATTCTTAGAGGCACTCTTGTAGTTTCTTTGCTGTGGGCACAGGCTGGCAGAGTATAAACTTGTGAATATACTGAAGCCGCCCGTTCCAGATTCGAACCCGGGAACAGCTTTCCCTGAGATGTAACAGTCTTATTTAAAACCCATATATAATTTTTTACGGTTTGCGTCGGCAAGTGAACGTATATTCTGCTCACTCTGCTAATTCCGGCCTTGGGTTCTTCGCTTAGTAACCGTTGTTGCAGGTGTGTGCGTATTGTATTGCAGAATGGATGTCAGGTGGCCAACAGAGTAACTTCCGTTTGTGGCGAAAGCGTTATCCACGGTAACACTTCGGAAGTATCAAGGCAGCGAGCAGGATGTAAGTGTGAGTGCTCTGGTAAACATTAAGCGGTTTGACTTCAATAAAAGAGTCTGTTTTCTGTAACTTCGATTTGGTGTACCTTCCTTGTCGTCTCCATCCCCCCAGATATTCTCTGCGACGAGGAGGATCATTAGAAAGAGTGGGTGCAGTACAGTATACGGTATTGAAATAACATATGCTTCATATGTACGCTTACTGAGAGATTTGAGCTTTTCATGCCCATGTATGTTAAGTACACATTCTTACGTTATGTTATGCCTTCGTTTATGGGATCATTTTCTTTTATCCGGTTGATGGGGGCAGCAACTTTCTACGAAACGTCGGGACCAATTTAGAAAGTTCGACTGCTGGATATCTCAGAAGGCCTAAATGCGCCTGTTCTATCGCAACAGATAAAGGTGTTATTCCAAGCGCCACTCCGATCTGCTTAATCTGGCATTCCTACTTATCATGGAGGTATTCGATAAGGAAATATTGAGCTTTTCAAAGCTCCGTCAAAAGTTGAATATAAATTTTTTTTCTGAACGTCCACGTTTCCAACAAGAGCATTGTTTTACTTGAAGTTCTCCACATCTCTCCTTTCTGTCCTCCTGATAAAAGCGGCATGTAAATAAAAATAAGTACTCTGTACTCGCGGCAAGGTGTTGGCACTACAAGAGAAACCACTACCACTTGTTGTACTACAAATTCCACACAGACTGACCTGTCACAGAAATTGGGCCTTTGTAATAAACAGCCAGCAACTAGCAACCTGATTCCTGGCAGGTTTTTAAGCACAAATGTCATTAACACATGTACCTGTAACAGGAACAGTTTTGGTTTCACAGTAAACACAAATTTCTCACAAGTCTCTTAGCTTACTGCTGTACAGGTTAATAATCGCTTTTGGTTCTCAGATTCATACAAAACACATACATAAACTCTGCAGACAAAATACGGAGTCTTAATTTTCAACGCTTAGTGGGCTACACATATAAACTGGCGTGTTTAAATAGTTGATGAATGTAGCATAGAGTTTTGATGGACTGAAGTACTCTATTCGCATTTTAATCTCCCACGTTCTCACCTTTTTCTCTGTGTTCTAATTATTAACTCGTTTCGCTGCTTTGGATATCTAAGGTCGTCAATTAAGAACAAAATATTCTAATATAGACAAGAACCTGCTGATGGCTTACGTTTGTTGATTAAACATTTATTTTAATTGGAGTTCAAAAGATTTGTCAGGTTTCTAGACTTCCATTTGTCTTGGGATTATATACATTTGCACTGATAATTTTTCAGAACAATTTAAAATTAACATATTTTTTCTCAAGTTAGTGGCTTCTATATTTTGGATTTTATCACTTATATAGAGAGGAATTTTTCCATTGTCACAAAACACAACACCAGACAACATTTCGGAAAATGTTTGTTCCCGTCTTCAGGTGAATTAAAACTAACCTCAAACCCAATTAAGAACCAACAAGGCAAATACATCACCGGCAAACATTTATGAGAAATAACTCATACTATATTCCATGAGCTAGTAAAGTAAAAATTAAAAAAATAATAAGTATAAAAATTTTTCAAAAACAATAATTAAATGATTGTGGGCTCATAACTCAGGGTACAAGCATATTTGAAGAATGATACAGTTTTCAGAAAATGGGCATAAGACCACCACGCTCTCGTCAGACATCAATCATCCAGCAAATAATTACTGTAACAAAAATTATAGAATCATTATAAAAGCAAACTTTTGATACCAGCCTCCTCTGTTGGCAAAGTCTTAAGCAATATAAGCGTTAAAGTATGTGAAATCTTTGCCAAAAATTTGTATAATTCTTATATTTTAGTTTAACTGGAAATGACTGAATGACGTAATTTTAAAGTCTTCTTAGTACGGAATGAAAAAAATACAAACACCCATGTTTTGAGCGAACTGCAAAACATAACATGGTTCCTATCATGTAAACAGACACTTGGTTGTAGCCGTTGAGTAGCTTTCATTCCTGCTTAATTTATCGGAATTACGATTTGGAATTTCAGTGCCGGGTTTGACTATAGGCCTACAGACTGAGGCTGTCATTAATTTCTTCCAGTGTTTAGGGAATGAATACTAAAATAGGCCATGACCGCTTTCTTTCCACATTCTTTCCAGGTCATTACTCTCAGAAGTAAAATATTTGACACACCTATAATACTGCTGACTTGGCTAAAATGCAACGAATTTTACAGGGCGGCTATTTGAAGTTCTTTGCTGTGTATATAAAGGCAGGTACAGGCCTTTTGGTTAATGCCGTAATTAATACCTAGTACAGTGGGTCTGCAAATTTTTCGGTGCTCACGGGGTTCTTGGAACAGATCTAACTGCCTTGTATCCTTTTCGCAACACACCACAATTAGAACAATTTATGATAATTATATGCCTGAGGTCTCCGTAATTTAAGATGTTGCTCTTTTTCACTGGATGGTCGGTTTTCGCAGTTAGGAGACAGAATTGTTGTCTCATATCTGAGGGTATTAGCGGTTTTTTGAAGAATGATATAATTTTCAGCAAATGGACATGAGACCAACACGCTTTTAACCTCAAGCATCAATCATACAGTAACGAGTCGCCACATCCCAAAAGAACGGAGACATCAGCTGCATTGCTGCGAAAACCTAAAAAACTTACAAGAATACAGATTTTTTTTTTCAATGCTGATAAAATGGTGATGCATATGGCAAGAAGAGTGGAAAGGAAAACGAATGCTATGGGGGTTGGTACGGAAACCGTAAGAAAAGAATCCATTTTGAAGACCTAGTAATAAGTGGGACGATATTATTAAACGTGTTTGCAAAGAAGTAAGCTAGGAGGGCTGAAGAATAAGACAAGTCTTTGGAATTTTTGAACTCGGTACTGAGCCCTCGGTTTCCGTAAAAGTTGGAAAATTTCTTGAATTGCTGAGAAACTATTGGCTTTTCAATAAGTACTGTGCTCCATGTAGTTAATATGTTGGCTAGTTAGTCCGTTAGATAGTAAACCCATTTTTAAAGATTATTTCTTGTATATACAAAAGCTTTACAGCGGTAACATGATAAAATTTCGACACAAAGTCCAATTAAGGACGTAAGTGAAAGGTGTGGTTCCTCTACTTCCTATGTATGGGTCAAGCTGATCCGAATGCTTGACCCTTGAAGATGGGACCGATAATCATAAGGTTCGTCATCCCGTTGTGTTTATAATTAATCTAGATTGGGGTGTATGTACTTTCTAACACAACTATATGATGGTAGAGATATGTATAGAATTTATTACATAAAGAACAAGAAATTAAATTAACTTAAGGTAATATTAACATGTTAGGTTTAGATGTTTCTTTGAACATTTAAACTAGAACACGCACGACCCAACGACACCAGAAGAGAAACAACTAAACCTAACATGTTAATATTACCTTAAGTTAATTTAATTTATAGCAACTATATTTTTATAGTCTTAGATCAATGAACCCACTATAACTATAGAATCTACATTTATATAAAATCGCACATTGTATATTTATAAGCTAAATGTACATGTGCATATAATTCTCTACAAACATAAGATGATAATGTAGATCCACTATATTAACCTAGAATAGCATATAAAAGCAGAACCCATGTACCTACACCACCCAACCTATATAACACATGCGAGATCTCGCACCTACTTCACCTCTTCCTTCCCCACTGTACACAACCCACATAACTCGAGTATAGCTGCTTACTAAGTTTTTTTTTCATTTCTCAACCTGATGATGGCCAATGTAAAGGGCCGAAACATGTAGTTGTTCTTTATGTAATAAATTATATACATATCTCTACCATCATATAATTGTGTTAAACTAGTACATACACCCCAATCCAGCTTAATGGGATCGATAAATTGTCCCGGAATGTCGTCAAGAAACTATTAATCTACGCTTCGTAAAATCCCAAAAGAACGACGTTCCGACAAACTGAATCTTATCGTAGAAGACAGCGGTGTTTATTAAGATTTGCGGTATTAATATAGAATAACGTTCTACGTGTAACAGCGAACGTTTAACGAAAACAATTGCAGGGAAACGTTTATTGTGATTATGGAAATTGTCACATCTTTCCTCAGACTAGTCTTTAGAGTAATATTGATATTTGAAATAGGTTAATTTTAAGTTAGGATGTACGGGCAACGGGTGAGAGTTCTGGCGCTTTCGGTCTCCGTTATTTAATTACCTAAACAACTGTACGACTTGCGGAACGTAGATATTTGATAGAAAACTTGCGGTACTTTCCTCACTACAGATTATATTTTAAAAATACTTATCTGTGATGAACAGTTTTGCAGTTAGGTATAAACTGATTTCTAAATGAAGATGCATGAAGCGTATCAAATAACTGTACCCGATTTTTAATCAAAATTGGAAAGAGTAGGTAATTTTAGTTGAAATCCGCAATACCATTTTTCATTAAAATCATTCACCCCGTGCTAGAATTTTATGCTCACAGGAAGATGGACATACAAAGCGATTTTACTACGTAGTCCACAGGGATATGTGCGCGCCTGAAAAAGCCAGTAATTTATGAAAAATAACATAAAACGATTTCGAAACGTGTATACTCTTCCGTGCTGTGTGGTATTTCTCCTGGGCTCTGGAGTGCAATGAAATCCGAAGCTAAAGTTTATTTGTTGCTGTTTTAGGTTACTGTAGCTCAATCGAAATAGTGATGGGATGGTTATAGCTGGGTATGCGGTAAGAGAGGAAGAAAGAGAGACCTGATATGAAGCAATTGATGCTTGCCTTCCAGCTTCGGTTTGTCGAAACTGAAACTCACGAAGAGCCGGAGTGGGAAGGTGGATTCCAATTTAGCCGTACGTATAATTCCCGTGATATATGTAGAGTGTCGTTTATCCGTTCATAAACGTCGAAAACCGAGCGGATTTGTGGTTTCAACGCGACAGTTCATTTATGGAGAGTGGAGACAAATCGTAATAATGGATTTACTGTTCCAGCATATCTGAGATTATTGGACTAGAGAAATTCTTATAAACAGAGTAATGATTGATTTGTAATATTTTATTTACTTGAAATTACAAATGTCTACTTGTTTAAATTGATGAATAAGATGCTAATTTGACCCCTGACTCTGAAAGCGGCTGAAGAAAATAATGTATTTAAGTCCAAGGAAGATCAAGTAAGAGAAAAATGTAGAAATTACAGAGAAACGATCGTCTTAATCTGTTCTTTGCATTATTTTTATGGAGACTGAATGTGGTTAATTAGATGGCCATAGTGTGTAACACGTTTGAAAGAAATAAGGTATACGCTTAAAATGATATAAAACTCCTTATATGTATTTTGGAGATAAATTACAAATAAGACCTTAAAGACCGTGTTAAATTTTGAATTGAATTCAACTATCTGAGCTTAGTATCCCATGGCTTGCTGTAAGGAACGTTGTAATTAACTTCATTTTGGCTAATAATAACGAATTCCTTGGAACAGCTAACAAACCAGGAATATTCTTCGGCAAATTGGAAGCAGACTGAAGAACTGGTTTATAATTTACGCATGCCTCTAACTGCAACATGACAACAGAAAACTATAGTGACTTATATCGATTTAAACCTGTTTTATAGTAACTGCGTTAAGAAATACAGAATTGCCAATGAATGGAATAAACAACGCTGAAACTGATACATGAAGGGTCTTTTTTTCCCTTCATATGGTACAACAAACGTTTGGGTGTATATTTTTTTGTGTGGTTCAGTGTGAGCGTGTTTGATACAGAATACGTAGTTTTTGTAACGTGGGAGGGGGAATGTTTGAAATATTTTAATGACACTGTTGTGTTTCACTACGCTCAAAACTTGCCTCTAGGACGTACAAATACGAGGACATCAGGCTCGTTGTGTTCTGGATAAAACACGATCATTTCATCTCGGTAACATGAGTGATGCAGATGTGATATTGAATTCATATAGAATACAACTTCTGTTACACAAAATGTAACTCTCAGTACAATTGTGTGATCATTCCTGCTTCATACTTCTGGACAAATTTTTCTTTATTCATTTTTTTAATTTGTATTTTTTAAAAAAGCTGTTAATTAATTATTTGTTTATTTACCTTTTAAAGTGTCTTCGTAATAACGTTGCCAATTATAAAAAAAATAAAAAAATATGAGAAGGAATGTGTTTGTGTGTGGAAATAACCGGTCTTCGTCCAAGTTAAGGTAAAACTGCAGCACTGACTAGAGGAACCGAAAGAAGCAATCTACACCCCCACAAGGGATAAGAAGAGCAATGGCCGACGTTTAGACACTTATAAACCAGGAGTTCTATCCAAATCTACGAAGACATGATACTAGTCCTATTTGCTAGAAGAAGTGGGACATCTGTGTCATGACTTCTGTAGGCATAGAATTACGTCGGCTCCCACACAGCAACTTCGGAAAAAAAAAACTTGAAACATGGAATAATAGAGCTCATACGATATGAATATTCTGCTACTATAGCTCACACGACATAAGAGTTATGTTACTATAGCTCACATGACATGAATACCAGGCTACTGCAACACATACGACGTAATTTTTTGCTAATGAAGCTCACGTGAAATGAATATATGTTGCTATAGTTCACATGATATGAATATTCTGCTACCAGAGCTCTCAAAATCTGAATATTCTGCTGTTATAGCTCACACGACATGAATTATGTACTACCATAGCACTCATGATCTTAATATTCTGCTATTATAGCTCACACGACATGCATAATCTGCTGTTATATCTCACCAGTGCTGAAACGACCTGGATATTTGTATGCCATAGCTCACACGACGTGATTATGCTGCTGCTATAGCTCACACAATAAATATTATGCTAGTGGAACTCACGCAACATTAATATAACGCTGCTAGTTGTAACGCGACATCAACGTTTGACCACTAGAAATCACGTTAACTTCGTAATTTGTACTTCCAAAGATTACAAGCAAATCTTTCAGTTACGGAGTTGGTGTACAAGGAAAGGTTGTAATTCTTCCAGAACAATAAGCAGGTCTGTTCAATACATTAAATAAACTCTGTTTCCCTAAGTTTGCGGACATGTCTTAGCCACTGAAGCATATACTGCTTTATCAAGTTTGGGGGGAGGGAGGAGTTGTTGCATTGACTCAATTATTTAAGTTTATTATTAGGCCTACCAACACTGAGTTGGAAAAAAAACCTGCCGTCACATAATATAGGGCCTGACTTTACTCTTTGTAATAACTACCGAAAATGTGACCAAGATTTTAAGCCACAGCAATGCCTCATTTTTTATCTGAAGATATTTACAATATGGATATGTGAAAGTTTTACAAAACTTTATTACAACATTACTTAAGGCGGTTATTTTTCAATTTCACTACGATTTTTGTCGGAAGTGTTCTTCCACCTTGGGAAAAGAACAAGTACCCCCACCCGTTTAAAGTTGATCTCCCTTCCCTGCAGACAGTGAGACACGGCATTCTGCAGAGTCTCGAATTTGGCGTAATGCTCTCCCCGCAAGCATTTTTTTAAACGACCAAGATAGACGGTGCGAGGTCAGGAGAGTAGGTTGCACCCCGTAACACTCTCCATCCAAAATTCGTTATAGTCTTTGTGGTGTGGGCACTTGTGAACAGCATAGCATTGTCACTGAGGAACAAACCCTCAAGCTAACTGGACGAAGGCGACCATTCAGTCTTCGTAATGTTTCCGTATAGGAAATTCACATTAGCGGCCTCCCAGCGGTTTGTCATGAAAAGGGCTTTTTGTACTGTGTCATTGTCTTCGTTCCGTCTTACCCATCGTTGAAGAATACTTACGTTTGTAGCAGAACCAGTTCTTTCACTGAGAGCACTTTCGTGAGCAAGTATCCATGGATGCGTGTCGACTTCTCACCTCCAGCAATCAAAAAATCTGTCACATCTGTCTGTTTCAACCACATCAATTTCTGACATATTAGCAAACTCTTTACTACTTCTATCTGTCGAGCAAATGTTTGCGACAAATATAATGTTATCCAGAATACTCACAGACTTCATGATGTAGCGGTGATGCCCATAAAAGAAGAATATACGGAGATGAAAATAAGGACACTTTACTTTCTTAGTTCCCTTTGTACAGTGTATAGAGTGTAAGAGAGAGGCATAAAGACTTTGGGAAATTTGTATTTCGCTTTCGATTTAATTTCGTAAAAAGGAGTAGTGGAATTAGACGTATGAATCTGTCTACTGCTTTCTGCATCTCTTTAATTTCGCATGGATAAAACTTTGTGGTAACAGCCACAAATAAGCTAAGAAACTGTCTTTACGCTTGGCAATTATAACGTAATCGGAACGTGTAGTGCAAATTATGAACGGACATGAATCTTTAATCTTTATCGTTCTTTGTGTTTCTCGAAGAGCCGGTAAAAAGACATCTCTGAGCCCAATGCAAAAATTCATCTGTTGGCCCTTCTGACTCTTAATAGTAAACTGCTGACAATGTAGGTGGAGAATACATATGTTTGGCAGGGCGGCTGAAATACAACAAAACTTTGCCCCCCCCCCCCCCCCCC
>Ga0209755_10008259_pt1 | contig 11156 bp, 7 predicted proteins | sample TergutCo191P1_FD_187301 | JGI IMG/M metagenome (GOLD analysis project Ga0209755, IMG submission 187301) | Cornitermes sp. P1 segment gut microbial communities from Petit-Saut dam, French Guiana - Co191P1 (SPAdes) (version 2) | ecosystem: Host-associated > Arthropoda: Insects > Digestive system >... | reverse complement strand
AAGCATACATAGATACACAGTCAGAAGAGTACATAATCCTGCATTTGCATAACACTCAATCATAAGCACCAACTTTTAATGCGATCGTTGATAACGGACTTATCCTACAACAAGGACGCACTCACCAAATCACATATACATTATATTCGTTGTTGTATATCATAACCAGAGTATTTGCACCATCTTGTAAAAACTAAGGCACTGATAATGAGAGGGGCATTTAATGATAACCTTGGTCAGGTGCAATCTGTTCTGATTTGGTCACTCATACGTATAGTACTCTGTGGCAACATTAGTTTAACATTTACCACACTGAAAAGCTTCAAAAATAACTTGAAGTATGAAAAAAACACTGTAAAAATCATAGCAACAATTAGTCTGATAAAAACCGTGAAAATCAAAACATAATTGAACTTCTGCGTGGACCTTGAAAATGTATTATGAATATAGGAACACCAAATTACTGCACACCTGTGACACAGCATGTGCTAACATTAAAAGGAAACTAAGTATACATTCATACAGTACACAAATTTTGGCTAGCTAATAACGATTATTCAATGCACAGAAAACATCATAAAAACAGTTCTGAAATAAGTAACACTATTTCAAACTAAAAACTGTTAAAAAAAAAATCAACTACAGTTACTTATACTGCTACAAATGACAAAAATATATAATGTCATGAAGTTAACAGTATCATGCATCGCAGAGAAGGCAAAATTTTCAATTACATTATCGTATGTGTCCTTTGAAGTTTCATGATACAGTTTTACTTTAGTCGGCATAGTGCCATCTGTTTCTCAGTCGTATTAAGCTGTCTTGTGTTGCATATACGAAAACAATGGTAACATCACATCAAAGGGGTCCTTAATTAATATGACAACTCTCATTTGTCACCTCCCCCTACTACTTCGATTGCACATGTGGATGGAAGCTGGGTGTGGCATGTTAATACAATAAACAAGGAACAGAAAGTGGCAACCAATAGTTATCAAATAAAGTAACGATCCTACACATTAAACCGATGGGCTTTACAGCATAAATACTTTCATTAGAAAAGAGAACACAATATAACTGATATTAACCTTCTTGTGGTTAATTTCCTGAAACTGTAGTGAATGTTTAATGGGAAAAAAACATCTCATTTTATGCAAAAAACTGCATGGTAGATAAAAATAATTTGGCCTCAAGAGAATTACAGCATATTGTGACCATATACCAAAAATTCCTTGAAAGGGTAACAAAAGGTAAGGTAAAGTGCACCCTTGCACAGGCACTTAGGCTCTGTACAGGCTGTATGGCCCGTAGGGGGAGTAGAGGTATAGCTCTATTCTTTCTTGACCACAGCACTAGAAGGGGTCAGTGTCACGCCCCAGCCGCTCTTTACCCCGGGGAAAGACCCAGTACTCATTGTACAGGAGGCTGGGTGTGCCCCAGGCCCAGTCTGGACAGGTGCGGAAAATCTTGCACACCACCAGGATTCGATCCCCGGACCATCCAGCCCATAACCAGTCGCTATACCAACTACACTACCCAGCCCACCTTGAAAGGGTACTTCAATTTAAATGTTGACATCTTGTCATATATTTTCTGAAATGATGGTTGTTGATAGTACACCGTAAAGGATGAACAGATCAACATATCGCTCATTTGTGACAACATTGTCACAACAAAAAATGTGTGATTTTTCAGGAGAGACTTTTAAAGGTTTTGAAGTGCCACAATTTTCTATGAGTGCAACAATGACACAACTGTTCTCCAGCGGTGAGTTTTGCAAACCGCATTACGACACTGTACCTGTTAAAATGCATCTGCAAACGTTTCTTTCTCTACCAATAACTCAAAAATTCCAAATTTTGAGTTGTGACACTCTTGTCACAAATGAGCGATATGTTGGGAGAATGAGGTAACATGAAAGCTATTTCAAACCATGATTCCTTACAAAGTGTTGACTACCCAGTGCTTAAAAATATGCATTTGAAGTACTACACATTCTACCAGACAGCCTAGGCATTAAACTAGTATCTGTTCTTTGCTGCCATGCAATAGAACCCAACATATAAAAGCATAATATGCTTCACCAAAGAACCATAGGAAGATAAATACATATATCATTGTGGATGTTTGACTTTTGACTAGCATCTATCAAAAGACATTCAACAATATAATGAAACTTCAAGGGAACAATGTAAACCTGACTACATGCATCACATTTCAAGCATTTAGTAGAAATTCTAAATTTATTGTATAAACCTACTGGTAAACTGTCCAGTTACCAGCTTAATAATAATAATTCTTATGCATCACATGTATTGAGAACACTGAATTACTACACTTGCACAACAAAGCAAACTTTCATAGATCCTCTGTTTGTACACTATCATAATGATATTACTGCTTCATGACCAAGTGCAGGCCACAACGCAAAATTCAGGAAAAAAAAAAAAAAAAAAAAAAAAAAGTGGGAATATGCTATGGTTCATAATGTGTAACATAATATACACTTAAAGAAAACATACATACTGAATCTCTGCAGTGGAAGACATGTGTGATATTTGTTGTTTCAACAAATGTATGTATATAAATGAACTAAATTATATTATGCTACTTACAGCATTACTACAGAAAACTGTGTGCATACTGCATGCTAGACATGCATATAAATTTTTGATAGCAGTTCTGAAAACAACTTACAGTATCTAGATATTCATCACAAATTGCTGATGAGTAAAATTATGAACTAGACTATATTTATGAACATAACTTCAATCAACTCATGCATGCGCACGCATGAATGCTCTCTCACACACACACATGCGCGCATGTGCACGCGCACGCATGCGCGCGCGCACACACACACACACACACACACACACACACATAAATGTACTTAATTAATGACCTAGAAGCTAACAAATTAGGCATTTAAAATATACTATTAATGGTATGAACAAAATTTGTAACAGAAATTGCATCATAGTACGCTTGTATTGTATTGCAAAAGACACAACCATAATTTTCTATTGCTAAAAGCTACATTCTAAGGTGGCATGTATAATTTAAAAGGTGCCTCCATCTTCAGACTCACTGCATATTGGTGTAACACAAAAATGGGAGAGGTACATACATTGAGTTTTCTAGACAATGAAGCCAACATACAAACTTGGTGCACGAGGAGCATACAACTGTCCTGCCTGAGTGTGTGATAACATAACAAGCAATGTATATGGAGTATTTTACTCTTGGATGTTTGTACATAGAATAATCGTGACTGTGCACGTGTCTGTACTGTGTGTATGTGTGTGTGTGTGTGTGTGTGTGCGAGTGTGAGTGAGTGAGTGAGTAAGCAAGTGTGAATGCATGCATGAGTGAACAGTTGCATGAGTGAGTGAAGAGTATGGGAGAATGGTATAAAATTCTGAAAAACAGAAATTTACTACAGTCCATTAAAATAAAGCAATATTGCTTCATTCATCTATGGCCTACAGAAGTTGGGATTACATCAGTCCATATTTTAAAATGAACAGGTGGCAGGGTTTGGACTACAACATACAAAAGTGGTAACACTGCACAAACAAATATTCCTGCAGTTTCTTAAATAAGATTAAAAAAATTACCACCATCACTGTACTGAATTATATGCAGTTATGTCAAGTTCTGGTCAACTTAAAATTAGTGTCCCCATTCATAGATTCTGCCACTGGCATTCATCTTGGATCTAGCTATTATCACATTCATTCATCTCTGATGACTAAATCCACACTTCCTCCACCAGGAAAATGGAAATCTGCCACACCAGCGATGCTTCTCCACAAATCAATGTTACATAAGTTTGTCTGTTCCAACAGCTGAGTTTGACTGCAACTGATGCATTCAAGTGTAAAGACTAGAGAATTGCAAAGTTCAACTGTGTTGAGAAATCTGCACTAACTTTCTCTACATGTCAGGTCAAAGAACATTATTTTTAGTAGGCAGTAAGAGTTCCTTGTGATTAAAATTTCTGCCTCTACAGTGTTGAGTAACGACACACAATTTCAGCATCCTGAACATGTAAATTCCACATCATTTTACACTGTCCAAGTGATAGCCCAAATATCATTTCTTCTTGCACTGTGGCTCAAGTTTTTGCCAAGCTATGTAATTCACTGTATTCTTTAACCCCAGAAAGGTAAATCTGAGGATTTTTCAGTAACAGTTTTCATTAATTAAAGAGGTATGTTTATTTGCTAAAGGAACAACCATTAAGATATGTCATTCTCTCAAAATATGATCAATGTATCTGTGCTATTTTATAGTTGAAAAACTCCCGACAAAATTGCTATATTACAAGTATATGAAATATTTCAGTGCGAATAAAATGTGCCATGTCAATACTCAGCACATAATCTTAAGGATTACAACCACTGCATAGAATTGGAAGGGTTAATTATCCTTTTTCACACTAACTCCTTTAAACCACAAATTAATTGCTTGAAATTAAAAAAAAAAGACACTTTGGTATCAGAAAATAAACTACTGCCATCTGTTGATCTTACACAGTATCTACTAGCAGAAGTATCAAGAATGTCAACAGCAAAGATGTAACCCTCAGCAAATGGTCATAATGTGGCAGTAAATTCTCAGACGGTAGCAGAAGGCTTCCAACCATGGGCCAGCATAGAAAAATCACAATGTTGAAAGACTTCCAACACAGAATTTGAAAGGATTAATGCAGAAAATCAATCTAAACAAAGAGTATGAACAGAATTCACTTTGTGAACATTTAGAGGCTCTTTGTTACGTCTCTGAATTCACCTTAGCTCCTTCAGAGTTTTTGTCATTTATGAAGTACTGCTATAACCAATGAATATTCAAACTGCGAGTAGCTACACAGTCAACAACTTTTTTTTTTCTTTTTTGTTGTGAAATTCTTCCTTCATTTCAATGTCTGCACAAATACAGGCACTACACCATAAACACACACATCAACATGACTACAGAAACACATACTCTATACTCTTAACCTCCACATTACGTGAGAGTGAGTGAGTGTTCAGGTATACATTCTGGCCACTTTATCCACAGACATAAAAGCTCTTTGTGTCCATCACATAGGATAGAAGCTGGAATGGACAGAGTGACAGGAAGACTATTGGCTATTATCAGAAACTGAACCCTTGCAATTCAGCTCATAGCCATCTTGGAACTTCATTTAAACTACTGCATATAGGTCATCCCAAACATAACTACAGAATAACACTCGTAATAATTCTTGATATAAATTTTCAACTGTTCACAGCGGTTTCACTCCAAATGAAGGTCTTCTTTTGGATGTTTGCACCATGTGGTGTACTTGGTTTATTCCAGTGATTTGGAGGAATGTACTACCTCTGGATTTCATTGGGCTGAAAAATGCATTAACTCACAGGCAGAAAATATATTGCTTATGTATGAAGATTTGAGGTCAGAACAAACAAAGTACATTAAATGGGCTATACACCTGAATGGTTATTATCATATCGATAATAATTCTAGTTTGTAGCCTCTTGCTGCTTGTGTCTAAAACCCCGATATTCATTCATGACCTTCAGCCATATGAATATTAATGCACCACTTGTCACTGTAACTCAAGTTGAAAATTTCTGCCATATCTGTAGATTGTAACACATATGTTCCAGATTAATATGTGTGTTCACACATTCTACTCAGCAGGTAGAAATTATATAACACAAAATATACAAATAAAAGGAAAAATGAATGCCATAGTTTGGTCAGACTGATCACCTTTCAGTGTGTTATTAATATGCCTCATGCATCCTCTCTTTTCAGTTACCAAAGTACATATAATATTAAAAACGTTAGTATTGTTCTTATCCACATTCCCAAACTTAATACCCCATACCCTCACTTAGGGTAAAGGTAAAGTTATTCCACTTTCTAGACATCACAGGCAAAGCTCCATTCACTCTTAACTTCAACAACAGATAGACGTAAGTGGTAAGCTTTACAAACCAGCTGCTTCACCCACAGAAAAAAGCTTACCATGCTCACTGTAAGCCCCAGGGCTGGAGTATGTGGTAAAGAGAAAATCCCTGGCCCTAACGGGAACTGGATCCTGTTCATACAAGCAGTCACTTTTTGAGCAAGATTAAATTAAAAGTCACTTGGGAACTGGAACATGACCCAAGACTTTCTACAGAAACACAAAAAAGGGAAAGGTTCTCCAATAGCATTTATATGCACCTGGTAGGAAGGAATTATGAACCCAGACTATACCTAAATAACACATTTCAAATATCATAATTACAGTCATCTACAATACTGGTTATAGCTGTACTCCACAATGCTTTGGATAAGAACCAGTGACAAGTTAAAATGCAAATCATGCCCATATCGATAGGCAGCACTCACACCATAAACAGTTCTATGTAGCGACTGCCCATGTTGTGATGACTCTTGTCATGAAAGGCTCGTTCTGCATCAGCCCGTGTTGGAAAGGAGAGAGTTGCCTCACCAGTTGGATGTCCTTTAACACTACGCTGCAGCTGAATGCACCCCGGGGTGAGCTGCAATCACAAAACACATGCATGTTTCAAGTTCGGATCACCACGCTAATCTTCACAAATACAGTGTCTAGTTTCCCCCTGTTACACATACTATAAAATTGAACTTTTTCCATCATTTAAGAGTCTTCAAAGTGTTCCCTTCCCCTGGGTACAGCATGTCATAATTTTCCGGAAAGATCCTTCCTCAGTTTTCCAACAAACGTCTTAGTTTATTCAACTGTGAACAAAACTAATTACACGTGAAATTTTATTCTTCATTTTTTTTAATAATTGATGGGGGCATACCTGATCCATGCTCCTTCTCTTCCATCCTTTGATCTTATGCGATTTATGTTAATGAATATGGATTCTTATATCTTGAGACAAATGAGTCTGAAAATGCTGTTTATGTCTTCCAGGAATATCACACAACTCAGTGTTTTTAGGCGCATTCAAAAAATTGCAAAAATTTACTATTAGCTTTGTTGTGTCTGTCCATCCACCTGTCTGTCCAAATGGAACAACTCTGCTCCCACTGGATGGATTTGAATGAAATTTGATATTTGAGGACGTTTCAAAAATCTGTCAATAAAATCCAAGTATCATTAAAATCTGACAATAATAATGGATACTCTACATGAAGACCTATGCAATTTTATGACTACAGCTCAGCGAGTTCTTATTAGAATGAGAAATATTGCAGACAAATTTTGTGGAGAAAATCAAATCACAAGTTTTATGATTAACAAATATTTTTCCAAAATTTGTGACATTTATGAGATAATGTAGAAATGTATGGTAGAGCCAGACACAAAACAGATAACAATATAATATGACGCATGTGCTAAGCATGCTGGATAAGTAAGGCAAGAATACAAACACTCAGAATATTTAATACCTATTGGTTTCCCACAGCAGCAACGGTTAAGTAAACATGCCTCAATGTTGTGTTACACATACATTGCCTTTCTTGTTACACATTGATTCTGTTCTCCTTCATAAGATTAAATTTTGCACAGTCCAATAGTACTTTTAGTTAGGTAATATGATGTGTAATCAGTAGTTTAAGTGCTGTGCTACAAATCAGAAGGTCACTAGTTTGATTCCAGATGGTGTAATTGGAATTTTTCATTGACATAATCCTTCCAATCGCACTACAGCCCCAGGGTTGACTCAGCCTCTAACAGAAATGAGTACCAGGAGTGTTTTCTGGAGGTAAAAATGGCCGGTGCATAAGGCTGACAACCTTACCACCATTCAGGCCCATTGGCATGTAATCTGGGAACCTTAACTTCCTGGAAACCTCTGGGCACCTCGGGCCTGTAATGGGACTGATTTACCTTCAATTTGTTGTACAATATTAAGTTTGAGGTTTAAAAACTGGAACGGAATACAGTTTTAATACACATGATAAATAATTATGTAATAGAAGCAAAAAACAGGAACAAGCTGAAGAACGCAGCAATTGTAAAATAACACAATTCAGTTACATGTACTGATGAACCTAACCCAACCTAATGTAACCTAACCTAACCTTACATAACCTAACCTAACCTAAAAGAGAAGGAAAGACCACAGTCACATGGCTCTACCACTAAAAGAACATGGAATAAAATAAAGAGTATGATACATGAGCAGTTGCAGGTAGAACTCATAAAGTCTACTTTTCTATTAGAGCCTTCCTGATTCTAAAATTTTGAATGTCTTATTTATGTGACATAAATTCATAATCCAACAAAAAAATTCAATTTAGCTCCTGGGCTAGAGTATTGGACACAAGCAAACACAGTCACAGGATTAAATCCTAGATGAGTCAACTTTTTTCCAGCTTGAAAACTGTGAATATACTTTAATATAATGTAAATACGCTAAACGTTAGCATTATCATGCGGGAAAGAATTTATTAAGCACCAGTTTTGCGTATGTTATCTAGACAGTCTCAAAGTTTCACACAGTCCCAAATCATTGCCATGTTTGTAAATGTTGAAATACAAAAATCCATACAGCATCTGTATATGCCATCTCTGTATCAAATTTCAAATGCATAGCTCCCTTAGTACATTAGTTAACAACATCACACTAAGAATTAAAAACAGACTGTGTAAACCCTCCAATGTTGTCTTGTATTATTCCCACAAAAAAATTACATTAATAAAAGTTCATTTTATCACCTTCCAACATTCAGCAAGCATAGTAAGTAATGTTAGTGCCATTTTCACACCACAAGTCTGTGTGTCCACTATGCTGTTTTTAGAGATGGTAGAACATGCCAAAGTACAAAATTTATCTGGCCTCCTATTGTGCAATGTTTGTACCTATTGTTGTGCAAATTGGTCCATTTATTCAAAGTTTAAAAGTGACACAAAATACACACACACACACACACACAAAGTGGTGCTCTTGTAAGTCTATTTTCTCTTCTCAAAGAATGGAAAATAGGTTAAAAATGAGGATAAATTAATATGTGGGGAAAACAAAATAAGAAGCAATTAAACATGCCTGAATGGAAAATTAATATTTTTAGTTCTTGATAATGCAGCCACAAATCAGTTTCCTAAGAAAAACATTCAAATCTACAAAGACATACAGATTTGAAATATTCATTCCAGAGAACCAAAACCTGTAAGATTTCTACAGTTGTTAATTTTTAAATAAAAAATGCAAATTTCTGATGTTTTGTTCTCTCAATCCTATTTCAATAGAGACATCTCTTAATTTGGCATTAAACTGAGATAATTATGATCTTCTCAGATGTAACTTCTTACAATTGCAAAATAAGTACCAACATTTCAGATGAACCTGTTGCCTCCAACTTCAGAATAAGAGTATGTACCCAACCATTTCAACACACTTTCTCTCCAAACATCAAGCATGCATTAACTTATTTAACTGGTTTCATGCAAATACAAAGCATAAGCTAAGAAGGCAGTAAGATTAATCTCAACTTACTGATGTTATGTGTGTTCGGATGGCTGGGGTTCAGATAGTCGATGCTCCACTGCAAAATGTAACGAAAATCATTCGTTAACATTTCTTTATAAGCAAGGTGATAACATCATTACTATTGGAGGCTGAATCTTTCAATGCAAATACAAAACAAACTACACACTTATTGAATATGACATTCCTGAGAAAGCTTCAAGTAAAAGTAAAATTTGACTTCTTTAATTTTAGTCCAAATTAAGATCAAATTTGAAATTTTTCTGTTCAAAACTATCAGAAACCAACAGATATAGTATACTTTAAACTTTGATAATGTATTAGCTGATAAAACCTACTGCACATGTCAGGGATTGTGATAAATGAGAACAGAACATACGTGGCAAACAGAATAGTACAGGAAAGTTAAAGTACTTGGGCAGAAAACCATTCCAGTGCTGCTGCCTGCCAAAAACTCCAATGCTCTGAGACAGAACCATTTGTTCGATTTTAGAAATACAATAATCCTTGTCCAACTCTGCAATTCATGTTTGCATGGTTTTTCATCCATATATCATTTACCCAATTGTGGCATAAACATTTCTGTTATATTAAGTTTTCTTAAGACAGACCACAAACACAACATAAATAAAGTGCTTAAATATGTTGAAAGTCACAAATGAAACAGGTAAAGCTGCCACCACAATGTCAGTCATTCCTAAGTTCCTTGTATTTGTCTGTACCCACCCTTTACCTACCTTGCATTAACCACAATTATTTATGCCAGATATTACTAGAGATCTGCCCCACAAAGTCATAAATTTCCTGCCTATTTGAAGAAAACATTAATATACAGTAATGAATTTCAGCAGATTTGTGCCTGTCTTCCATGTAAAAAGAAACATGAAAGCTGTACTTCACTTTAACTTCCACATTTGTTGGCAAAAAAAATGGGAAGGACACTACTGTCAATGCAAAGTGAAGTAGGCAAATTTGAGTCTCATGCCATGAGTCTGGACACTTTTGTCTTTGCATGCACTCTGTTCACACATTATCCCCGAGTCACAACCACAGACCACTTTCATCTGGCATGACCAATTAGCAATTTAATATAGCTTAAGGTTAACTCAGTGGTATGTTTCAATGCTAACAAATCCTATGCTGAGGTCAATCCAGACCGTGCTTGAAGCTCAGGGATTTTGAACATCATACTAACGATCCGAGGACTTGAAAATAGCTCTTGCAAGGACTAACATACCAGTCCATATAGTGTATACACAATTAGTAGACTCTAACAAACAAGACAGACAATGCACCTATAACTTTATATATGAAGCACATTTGCATAACCTTTATTGCCGTGAACAAGCCGTAAATATGAAGTATTATACATGTGTGTGTCTGTATTCTTGCCCTATTTATAGACCATGTAAATCACATCTCTCCTGCACCATATTATATTTTATCTGTGGCCTGTCTGGGTCTACCATATTTTTCCACACTATCTCATAAATGGCATGATTTAAAAAAAAAACTCAAAAACGAATTGAACACAAAATGTGTTTTTTATTTCAGTAATTAACCAACTCGATGCACAAAACTTTGTTTTACAATAAGTTTATTTCATGCCTCTACATGTTTCGAGCACATGTGCTCATCATCAGGAGGTCAAAATTGCATTACACAGCCTCTGGTATCATTACACCTTAT
>Ga0209755_10008258_pt1 | contig 11157 bp, 9 predicted proteins | sample TergutCo191P1_FD_187301 | JGI IMG/M metagenome (GOLD analysis project Ga0209755, IMG submission 187301) | Cornitermes sp. P1 segment gut microbial communities from Petit-Saut dam, French Guiana - Co191P1 (SPAdes) (version 2) | ecosystem: Host-associated > Arthropoda: Insects > Digestive system >... | reverse complement strand
TGCGCCTGTCCGCAGCGATGCGGCAAGGATTTCAGGCTTTGTAGAAGCCGAACGTATAGCTGCTCCAAAACCGTGAAGAATATCGGTGGGGAAAGCGCCGCCGCCTATAGCGTCTTCGGTCTGTACGGTTGTAACGGTAACGTCCTCCGCGCCAATACTGCGAGCTTTCTGCTCCAGCGCGCGGCAAAGACGCCGGGCTTTTTTTCGCAGTGCGCCCGCGTCCGCTTCTATCATGTTGATCACAGGAATCTCTCTTTGCCTCTCGGTAATGTACATACGCAAAGTCGCCTCGAAAGCGGCAAGCGTCATTTTATCCACACGCAATGCGCGCAACAACTGGTGCGAGCGCATTTTGTCGATGACGGCTTTTGACCCGGCAGCCACACCGATTTGCGGGCCGCCAAGCAGCTTGTCACCTGAAAACGTCACAAGTCCGGCTCCCGCCTGCAAACAATCGCGGACGGAGTGTTCCATGTTGGCGAAAGGGATGCCGAGTGAGCACAAAAGCCCGCTGCCAAGGTCTTCCATGAACACAAGCCCTTGCGAAGAAGCCAGTTCGGCTAATTCTTCACGGCTTGCGGCGGCGGTAAAACCTTGTATACGGTAATTTGAAGGGTGAACTTTGAGCAAAACGGCGGTTTTTTCAGTGATTGCTTTGCGATAATCGGAAATTCGACTCGAATTTGTGCAGCCGACCGCCACCATCGCCGCGCCTGAAAAGGAAAGTATGTCAGGAATCCTAAAAGAATCCCCGATTTCCACCAATTCGCCGTTGGAAACGATAACTTCCCGCCCCGAAGCGGCAGCCGTTAGCGCCAAAAGCACGGCGGCGGCGTTGTTATTCACTACAAGCGCGGCTTCCGCCCCGGTTATGTGGCAAATAAGCCACTCAATATGCGAATTTCGCCCGCCGCGCGCGCCTGATTCCTTTGAATATTCAAGTGTGCTGTATGACGCGGCAATATTCTGCACCGCCTTCACAGCATCTTCGGCAAGAGGGGCGCGCCCAAGGTTTGTGTGAATGATAACGCCTGTGGCATTAACAACGCTCTCTAAACTGCTTGAAGATTTTTTTTCAAGCAGGGCTATTGCGCGATTTGCCGCAATGGCTGAAATCGCATTTTTGGCATCACCGCCTGAAATTGCAAGTTTTCCGCAAGAGATTTCGTCCCGGATTCCTGAAAGCGTTTGTGAAATTATTTTTTTCACATATTCGCGCCCAACCAAAGCGGAAAACGTCCCCGCCCAGGGTAAACTTAAAATCTCATCCATTGCCGGAATAGAGCGCATCAAAGTGTTTAAATCAGACATGATTGGTATTGTATTACGCTCTCGGCATTCTGTCAAAGCGCAAAGCACTGTTTACGGCAAATATATTCTTGGAACCCGTTTGTTGATTCCGCAGGTTATTTCGTAGGGGATGGTTCCTGTTTTTTTTGCAACACCGGCGGCTGTTATAAAATCCGGGCCGAAGATCGTTACTTCATCCCAGCGCTGTGCGTCCGGCTCTCTGCCCAAATCAACCATACACTGATCCATGCAAATCCTTCCCGCAATTGGATACGTTTTGCCCCGAATAAGCACTTGATGGTCGTTTGAAAGCCGCCGCGGAAGCCCATCGCCGTATCCTGCAGGAATTACCCCGATAAACGTATCTTCAGCGGCGACCCATGTTCGCCCGTAAGAAACCGCTTCGCCTTTTTTTACCTTTTTGATCACAGCAAGCTTACTTTGCAGCTCCATCACAGGCTTAACCGAAAGTTCAGCGCCATTTATGGCGACCTCATCCGGCAAATAGCCGTAAATAAAAATGCCCGGGCGAACCATATCGAAATAAGCATCAGGATGAAACAAAAAAGCTCCTGAGTTTGCGGCATGAACAATGCCCGGATCAACTCCGGCTTTTTTTATGTTTTCCACAGCGCCGCAAAAAACTCTAAGCTGCTCTTTTGTGTACGCAATATCGCTTGGGTCAAGAGAATCAGAAACCGAAAGGTGCGTTGCCACTCCGCCCAAGCAAAGCCAACGGCTTTCAGCAATTTTCCCCGCCAAAAGGTGAGCGTCATCTGCGCGGCAGCCAAGCCGCCTGAGCCCTGAGTCAATTTTCAAATGCACGGTAAGCTGTTTGTTAAGGTGTTTTGCGGCAACGGCAGCTTCTTCAATAAACGCCGCATCAGAAACCATCGGCACAAGTTCTTGAGAGACCGCGCTTGGCAACTCCTCAGGCATGATTTGTGAAAGAAGCAAAATGGGCGCGGCAATTCCTGAATTGCGCAGTTCGTTTGCCTCATCAGTGTCCGCAACAGCCAAAATGTCAGCACCGGCTTCAAGTACGATACGCGAAACAGCAAGCGCGCCATGTCCGTACGCATCAGCCTTCACCGGAACGCATATTTTCCGGTTTTCTCCGGCTCTTTTTCGCGCTTCTCGCACATTTTCTAAAAGATTTTTTGTATATATTATTGCTTGAGTCGCGCGCATTCGTTATAATAGCTCAATGAATGTGTTTTGTGAAGAAGCCCGATGAAAAGAACGATAATTTTTTCAGCTATTGCGCTTTTGCTGATTAATTCATGCGCAAGTAATGCTGATTTTGAATTTTACACCACTCAAGAACCGCTTCCACCTCTGGAAATATCACGCCCGTTTGAAGTTATTGATTTTATGCACCGGGACGAAGGGCGGGAAATGCCTGAATGGGTTATCAGTTGGTTTGAAGGGGGCGAGGCTGCGATTGAGAAAACCGATGCTCTCACCGGTAATCATGTTTTTGTAAGCCGGCTTCATGGGACTAACTTTAACGCGCTAAACCAATGGGTGCAATGGTTTGATGCTGAACTGGATTTTCCGCGTCTTGCCGCCGCTCGCATTGAAGCGCGTTTTTTATCAGGCGTTTCCCATCCTGACGTTGTTTTCGGCGACTTTTTTATCGCTCTAATACGCGGTGCCTCGAATGCTCATTGGTTTGGAGCGGTTGTGCAAGATTACTTTTGGATACACCGCCAATTTTCTCCTCCGGAAGATGAGTTTTTTAACGGCGCTGACAATTTCGGCTTTGTCGAAGAGGACTGGGAGTTTCTCATCCTTGTTACGATTGACCGGGAAATCTTTGCGGATCAACTTTATGAAGTTTTCCGCAATGTAAGACCAAACCCTCAACCCAATAGACAGCAAATTGGCGCTGTCAATAATGTTGTAGAGCGCTTTTTTGACGGATTTTAACACATGAACCAAATCACCATTGCCCCGGCGCAAACAGAACAAGTTTTATCGCACGGCTTTCTTGTTATGTCGCGCGACATTCTTGTTATGTCGCAAGAATGGGGGCTTGAGGTTATACAAGTCATACAGAGCCTGCAATCACCTTTGCTTACAAACTTTATGGTGTTCATAAGCGCCGTCGGCACAGAAGCCCTTTATGCGCCGGTTGTACTTTTTATTTTGTGGCTGGTTGACGAAAGGCGGGGTGTTCGTTTTGGCGTACTTTTAATTGTCTCTGTTTGGATAAACGTTTTTTTGAAAGACGTTTTTCAGCAGCCGCGCCCCATTAACCTTGACCCATCCCTTGTTATCGCCTCTCCGCTTTCTTACGGCGCGCCTTCAGGACACGCCCAGCTTGCGATGATTTTCTGGCTTCCACTTGCCGCCTGGCTTTCCAAAACGTGGTCTTCCCGCCGCAACATAATTTGGGCTTTTGCAATTTTCATGGTTGTACTGATAAGTTTTTCGCGGCTTTATTTGGGCGCTCATTTTCCCACAGACCTTCTTGCCGGCTGGATATTTGCCGCCGTTATTCTTTTTCTTTTTTTTGTCCCCGGCGCGAACATTGAAAGCCTTTTAATAAAAGGCGGCATAAGAGCGCAAAATATCAGCGCCGCCGCAATCGCCCTTGCAATGAACGGGCTTTTTCCGCAAGAACGCGCGCTGCCAGCCCTTTTTTTGGGTTTTTGCCTGGGTTATGTCATTATGAAAAAACGTTTCCCCTTTTGCGCGCAGGCTGAAATTAACGGCGAAAAACCCGGCGCGAAGATTATGTTGTCGCGCTTTTTTGCCGGGGCGGCGGGCGCAGCAATGATTTTTCTTGCCCTGCGTCTTATTTTGCCGGGCGAAGAAAGCCTTTTCTCAAGCATTCCCGCATGGAGTGCAGATTCGCCGTTTTACGACATCGGGCGTTTTCTTCGCTACGGCGCGTTGGGCTTTTGGGCATCCGCCGGCGCGCCCCGCATGTTCCAGCGAATGGACATCGCGCAAGCTCCGGACATTGACAATGATTTTTAAGAAAGTTTCAGTTTTCAAAGCACAATTTTTCTCCGCGCATTATTAGATCAACATGACAAGCCTGACCTGTGCGGACGGCCCATGATTGGCGGTATGTAGCTGCCATTTTACCAATATGCGGAGGCATATATGAACAATCTCAACAGCATCCTTATTGAAGGAAACATGGTTCGTGACCCATTGCTGCGAAACACACCAAAAGGCTCATCAGTCTGCAGTTTCAGCATTGCGTCCAACCGCTATTACAAGCAAGGTTCAGGTTTTGAAAAGGAAGTCGGCTTTTTTGAAGTCGAAACATGGGGAAAACTTGCCGAAGCTTGCGCCGAACACGGGCGCAAAGGGCGCGGTGTTCGGGTTGTTGGCAGGCTAAAGCAAGACCGCTGGCTTGGCAGTGACGGAAAAAATCACACCCGTGTTGCCATTGTCGCTGAACACGTGGAATACCGCTCGGACTTCAAAAAAGCCGAAAACCAGCAATCAGGTGCGGAAACGGCGGATCAGGCGCTGGAAGAGAGCGCCGTAAGCTGCGAGTTCGATGTTGACGAAGGTGGGATCGAAAATATTAAGGTAGAAACACTACAGACGGTTACTTTTTAGACTGTCGCTAACAATCAAATCAGCCTCTGTCGCTTTTAATACATCATCCAGCGTAAAGCCGGAGGCAACTTCTTTCAGCAAAAGCCCGCTGTGTGTTACCTCGATCACCGCCATTTCGGTAATGATGAGGTTGACAGCGCCTTTTGCTGAAAGCGGGAGAGTACAGCGCTTTAGTATTTTGGACTCACCTTTTGCCGTGTGCTCCATTGCAACGATCACTTTTTTTGCGCCGGCCAAAAGATCCATTGCGCCGCCCATGCCGTGAACCATCTTGCCGGGAATCATGTAGTTGGCGATGTTTCCTTCACTGTCAACCTGAAGAGCGCCGAGAATGGTAACGTCCAAATGACCGCCGCGGATTATGCCGAAGGAAGTGGCGCTGTCAAAGAAACAGCCGCCGCTTAGAATGCTTGCCGGTTGCCCGCCTGCGTTCACTATGGTGAAATCCGTAACGTCTTGCGGTGCCGGCCCCATGCCGATAAAACCGTTTTCTGAGTGCAGCAAGATGTTCACGCCTTGCGGAATGTAATTGGAAACTTTTGTGGGTATGCCAATACCGAGGTTGACAATTTCGCCGTCTTTCAGTTCCTCTGCCGCCCGTTTGGCGATGCTTTCCCGCTTTTGTTCGTTATCCATTGCGCCCTCCAACGACATAGTTTATAAAAATACCCGGAGTCATCACCGAGTTTGGGTCAATCTCGCCGCATTCGACAACTTCACCAGCCTCCGCAATGGTTATCTTGGCGGCGGCGGCCATGACATTGTTCAGGTTGTTTTGGGAACCGGCATACACCATATTGCCTGCCTTGTCGATTTTTGCCGCGTACAATAGCGCCACATCCGCAAAAAGCGGCTTTTCAAGCAGGTAAATCTTGCCGTCAACAGTTATCTTTTCTTTGCCCTCTTCAACAAGCGTTCCAAGTCCTGTGGGGGTAAGCACGCCGCCAAGCCCAAAGCCTGCCGCGCGTATCCGCTCGATTAGCGTGCCCATCGGGATTAAATTGACCTCAGTCTCACCAGAGGTCATCTGTCTGCCCGCCTCTTTGTTAAGACCAATGTGGGTTGTTATAATTTTCCTAAACTGCTTATTAACCACCACGCGCCCAACGCCCTTTTCAGGCATGGCAGTATCGCTGCAAATGAGAGTTAAATTTTTCTTTCCCGAAGCAATCAGCGCGCTGAGCAATTTTTCCGGTGTTCCGTTCGCCATGAACCCGCCAACCATTACCGCGTCGCTGTCTTTAATTAACGATATGGCGTACTCAAAAGAAATTATTTTATTCATCCACACTCCTTAAATTTTGTTGCTTTTTCACATGAGCGGTGTTATTATTATACATGGAGAGGGGTAAATAGCATATATCCATCGAATATACGGCGAGATGGAACACAAACGCATGACATTGATGAGGAGGACTGCTTGGAAAATCCACCTTTCTTCTTATGGTCTGTGCTGCAGGCAAACTTCCGGCAGCGTAAGACCAACCCATGACAGCTTTACTATTTAAAAATGACTGTAATGAGTTTTTAAGAGGATCTGCGCACCCGCGAGGGTGTATTTTGACTGCCGCCTAAAGACGAAAGGTCGCGCGGTAAAAGGGTCGGGGATACTCCGACCCTTTAAGTTTTACCAGTTGTTGCCGTATCCGCCGCGGTCACCGCCCCTGCGAGGCGGTTTGTCGATCGCTTCGTTTACACGGAGCTGGCGACCTTCCAGCTCTTGACCGTTGGTGCCGGCAATTGCAGCCTCAGCTTCTTCTTCGGTGCTCATTTCGATGAAGCCGAAGCCTTTGGAGTTGCCAGAGTCACGATCAAAAATGATCTTTGCGGAGGCTACAGTTCCGAACCCGGAAAACAGGTTGCGGAGACTATCTTCGCTAGTGTTGTAGGAGAGATTACCGACATACAGTTTCTTAGCCATTGAGAAAAATCCTTCTCCTAGAAATCGACCGGTTCCCCGCCCGAAGCGTCTAGGCGCGCGCGGACAAATGTCCTAATATTCACGCCCATTTACATGGACGACTCCACTCCCCCCGCACGGCTGTCAATAAAGAAACCGCATGGGTGAGAACAAGGATGCAAAGTGGTTATTACTAAGGATCGAGAAAAACGACATGACGAGAAACGCAGAATCCCTAAATTTTTGAAAGTCAGCGCACGCCTTCTGGACGCGCCAAAAATCACTTTACCCAAAAATATTCCCTACTCACGAAAACAATATCACTTCGACCGTAACTCTATCGTAATTTGTCAATAATGTCAAGCCCTAAAAAACGCCTGAAACGATTTCAGAAACAAGCGGCTGGCAATTGCCGTAAGCTTCTATCGTTCATGACAGCGTGTTGGGCTGTATTTACAACCCATACCTGAGTCAAGGGATCCGCACCAAATGCATTTCGGTCCCCCTGTTCCGTGCCGGTGAGTTCTTGTGGGTGCTTTAAGGCAGCCTGCGCCGTAAGAACTTAAGCCGCAGAAAACACAGCGGTTTTCACCTGTACTGTGCTGATGAAGACCGTTGGTGCTTTTTGGACACCCGGGACCAAAAGTGGTAGCACCGCAATAGACACATTTTGTTTTTTCAGCCATGTTTTTTTACCTCGAAAAACATCAATTTTTTACTTAATGTGTTTATCGGCACTTTAACTGTAATTCTTCAATCCTTATAGACCCTTATAAACACGAAAAACGCCCCGGACAAGTTTTTCCAGGGCGTTTTTTCCGCACATTGCGCATCAGGGCGAACCTGAAAACGGCTAATAGTCGTGCCTGCCCTTGCGGGACTTTTTCATAAGTTTTCGAGCGATTGCCTTCTTTTTCCGGTTAAGGATGGTTGAGGGCTTTTCGAAGTATTCGCGCTTTTTAAATTCCCGAATAATGCCTTCTTTTTCTACAAGGCGCTTAAAACGTTTAATGGCCTTCTCAAGCATCTCGCTGTCATCAACGATGATATGAGCCAAATGAATTCACCTCCTTTTTGTTGAAGGGTATATATGTTATGCAACGCGAAGCCGTTGGCGCTTCGCGTTAAGCATGGCGTGCATAATGCACGCCATGCGCACGATTGCTATTCAAACAGTTTACGAGAAATCTCAGCCTTGTCAAGGACGGCGCGCGCCACAAACGCATCCGGATCGGCGCTCTGACCTGATACACGCACTTCCCAGTGAAGGTGCGGTCCCGTGGCAAGACCTGTCACGCCTGATTCACCGATAAACTGCCCGGCTTCCACTAGCTCACCTTCAACCACCGCAAGGGAATCCATGTGGTAATATATCGAATACACACCCGGCAAATGCTCGATAACGATGCTGTAACCGGTGACGATGCGGTAATGAGCGAGTACCACCCTTCCACGCGCGGATGAAAATACGTCTGTTCCTATTGGAATCCCGTAGTCTATCCCGTTGTGGAGTGTCATGTCATATCCGCCGGTCACATATTGGAAAATACGGCGCGCGCCGAAGGGACTTGTTCTTCGGGTTGCCTCAACAGGGCGCAGAAACGCTTCAGTTGAATAAATCGCCGTTCCCGTGCGGTTAAACACTGCCCAGATGTGCTGGGACTGCTGAACGCGCAATGGGTTCGGCGCAACGCGAATGTCAGTGTTGCGTTCATCCAAAAAGATGGTTTCCGACTGAAACTCGCGCGCTTCAATATAAAACGGCAGGCTGCTTGAAATGCCGTTTGAGCATTCAACGCGGATGCTCACGCTCCCAAAAGCCGCTGTTGAAGGAATGGCAACAATCGCCGCCTTCACAGCGTGATTTGGGTTTTCCATAGGCACACTGAAAAAAGCCGCCCGCGAAAGCCGCCCGCCATTGGCGTTCAAAAGCTCTGCGTGGATACTTCCGCTAAACGTTTGAAGCTCATTATTGAACACAATCGTTATCGGGTAGCCGGGCGGGGCGCTTTCAGGAATCAACACAATACGCGGAATTTCAATCGGGGGTGCCTGTGGCACTTCCGCGACATCATAAGCGGCGGCAGCATCCGCTTCGGCGGCGTATGCGCCGTCAGCTATGTAGACGGTATCCTCGGTGTAAGCATAAACGGGAAGTCCATATGCGTCATAATCGGCGTAAACCGAATCGGCTTCCGCGGCGGAAGTACATCCTAAAAGAAACAAGGCAGAAAGAAAAATGGGAAATACGCGCATCCCAAACCGCTTTGATTTCGTTTTCATCATATTTTACTCCTCTTTAAATCGCTAACAACTAACTGTGGTGTTTCGTTACCTTTAAAATAGTTACGCGTAATTTTGAAAGCCAAATCAACTTGATCTCCAAGGTCAAAATCACGCCGCACCTTCTCCGCCGCCTGCCAATATACCGCAGGCCATTTGTGTTTTCCCGTGTCCATCGTCAGCTTAACGTGCTTTGCCTCAGGCTTTCCCATAAGGTTGATGTCGGCAATGCGCATATCCTTGGCGACAAACGTGAGCGTTTCGTTACCTTCCCCGTACGGCTCAAAACGGTTTATGAGAGCGAAAATATCAGGCGTGAGGTAAGAAAGGGGAAGCTCAGCGTCAACGTTAAGCGTCTCCCCGCCCTCATCAGTTTGCAGTTGTATGTCCGCGGCGACAGATTGCAGGCGCTGCAAAAACGGCTGCCAGTTTTCCCGGCTGAGGCTGCAACCGGCGGCAAAGTCGTGTCCGCCCCAATCTATAAAAAGGTCTGAAAGCGGCTCAAGCAGAAAACGCAGATCGTAGCCGCGCGCGGAACGAAGCGAAGCGACAATGACGTTCTCGCCGACTGATGCCACAAGAGACGGCACTTTGAAGCGGTTTGAAAGGCGGTTTGCCATAATGCCTGTTACTCCGCGCGGAATTGTATTGCCGTATGCCACCGCAAGCTTGTTTTGGTACGTATCCAAATTGTCCGCCGCCAAAGGTTCGGCAAGCGTCCACGTTTCTTCCCCGATTTTTTTGCGATCCTCATTCATGGCGATAAGCTGCGTTGCAAGCGCCTCCCGTTTTTGCGGGTCTTTTTCCAAAATGAGTTCCAGCGCCTTGCCGGGTTTTCCCATGCGGCCTGCCGCGTTGATAACGGGGCAAAGTATCCACGAAATATCTGTCGCGCCAAAGTTTCTGCCTGAAAGCTGCAGCTTAAAAAGCAGGTCAGAAAGCCCCGGGCGCGGTTTTTGCACAAGAGCTTGAAGCCCCTGTTTTACGATGATGCGGTTTTCGTGCAAAAGCGGCATTATGTCCGCTATCGTTCCAAGGCATACAAGTTGAAGATCATACGCATCGTCCTCGCTGAAATGCTTTTCCCGCTGTTTAACAAACGACGAAAAAAGACTTACAAACACTTCAAGCTCATCCATTTCGCTGTCTTGATATTTTGCGGAGCGGGAAAGCTCCTTTATGCGAACAAGGCTTTTACCCGCAACTGACGGAATAAGCTTGCCGACTTCGCCGGAAATATCAAGCATATTGATTTCCACGCCGCTGCCGAAAACCTTCGCAAGCGTGCGTTTTTGGAGGGCGGCATCCCATGCGAGGATTTGCTGACCTTCAAGAAATGCAGGAAGACGCGTTTGAGCGATGCCGACTGCGCCGGGCACAACAGTTTCTGTAAGCGTTCCGATGTTCCTTAGGTTCCGCAGTTTGGCGGCTTCGATAACCCACGCATCGTTAAGCGGGCGCGTATTTATAAGGCACACTTCCTGCCCGTACAACTCACTTTTCAAGGCAAAGCGCAGGGCGGAAACGAGTTTGTACGCCACAGCACAGCCTGCCAAATCCTTAAACGGATATGCAGATTCGGCAAGTTTGGGATTAACGATAGTGAGTGCGGGGGGAATTTCTTCCTGTGGATTGTGGTGGTCGGTGATAATCACATCCACGCCAAGTTCCGCCGCCCGTCTTACTTCCTCACCGTTGGAAATGCCGCAGTCAACCGTGATTATGAGCGTTCCGTAGGCGGCGGCGAACTCCTCCACCGCCTGTATCGAAAGCCCGTAAGGTTCATCGCCTTCAGGAAGCCGCGCCGTCACGTCAATGCCGATCGACTGCAAAAACCCGGTAACAAGCGCCGCGGCGGTTATGCCGTCAACGTCCCTATCGCCAAACACTAGGACTTTTTCGCCTTCTTCTTTTGCGGCAAGAATGCGCTCTACCGCATCTTCCATGCCGGGAAGTTCAAAGGGGTTTATCAGATGGCGCGGATCGTCTTCAAGAAAAAAGCGAACATCACTGCCTGAAACAAGCCCGCGGCGAATTAAAATTGAGGCTGTCAAAAGATCGCAGCCGTATTTTGCGGAAATGCTTTTTACCAGTTCAGG
>Ga0209755_10008257_pt1 | contig 11158 bp, 7 predicted proteins | sample TergutCo191P1_FD_187301 | JGI IMG/M metagenome (GOLD analysis project Ga0209755, IMG submission 187301) | Cornitermes sp. P1 segment gut microbial communities from Petit-Saut dam, French Guiana - Co191P1 (SPAdes) (version 2) | ecosystem: Host-associated > Arthropoda: Insects > Digestive system >... | reverse complement strand
CTACAACTACATGACAATTTATGGCATATGTGCCAAATGTTTCATCACATCTACACAGCATACCAAAACCACGTCACTAGCAACCAACAAACTACCATACTATTTTCTTGCACATACCACAAAATAGTGAATATTTTAATAAGCAAAATTAAAGTACAAGTAACATGAGCTGGAAATGCATAACATATTTAATTTACTACACATAATTGTTAGAACAAACTTACCTCAGCATCTTGAGATTTCGCAATATCAACCAATGTCTTTGCTGCTGGATGAACTACGTCTAAGAGCTTCATAATGGTTGCTCCATCATTAGAAATTGTAGACTTTCCTTGATTATCCACAATAAGTTTATCCATTCCCCGAGGACCTAGGGTGGTTCGAACTGCATCCACAACTGCTTGGCAGGCATTGATGTTTGATATCAGTTGTGGTTTACCCTGAGAATTCTCTGTACCTTCTTTCAGTAGGATGATTTGTGGTTGCTAAAAATTGCATTATTCACACATCACAAAAAAAAAATTAACTTCGATAATTTGTAAGAATTCAACAACTCATAATTACCACGTAACCAAACATTTGTACGACGCAACGACTGCATTACCAAAATTACCACATAGTACATATTTACTCTGGATTTTGTGTTAAGATATCTTAACGAATAAACCGACAGAAACTTGGGACCTACTTCGTTTTAGACTGTGTACTAGTTAACTGATATAAATCACAAACCCTCAGCGACCACTTAAATGTGTCCATTCCTTAACATCGAAACACTATGGAGAAAACCATACAGGAAGTTATATGATACACTAACTTAAGTGTATAATTTATTACACTTAAAAACTGTTTTAATAATAAAGGGTTATATTAGTTTTTGTAATCGTCTTGTGCAGAAAAATATGTCATGAACTAAACGTATATGCTCGGCTTAATAATGACACAACATCGATAACAGTAAGGTAATCTAATATTCACTGTTCTGACAGATGCTGGTTAAATAAAGTGATAAAAATTACAAACCATGATGCTGACAATAACCTAAACTCACGCAACTACATAGACACTCTATTGCTTAAGTCATCCGTTCTTCCAAACACGGATAAGAGCTAACACCGAACTCCCATTCCACAGACAACATTCTGAAATCACGCTAGCAAACGTGCTTAGGACAGGGCAACTCTTTTTATATATTCCTGACGATATGTTTGGAAGCACTGCACGTCCGTAGCTATTTACCAGTTGGCCCTGGACAAGGTGCGATTAGAATGTAATGCTTACCAATAACCCTGTGAAAACCTCAAAGTCACATCCTTACAGGAACAAGTTCGTCTATTAGATGTCATCAGTGTTAGCGTTGGAGATTCGACAGGTATATCGACTTCGTAACCACAAATCATGTAGTAACCACTAGTATATAACCCCAGCGTTACGGAGGAGCTCGTTACCTCCATCTTCTGTGCGGTTCAGGTGGGGCCACAATCCCACCAACACCAAAATCGCTGGATTCTATGCCATACTGGTCCTTACAACTTGAAGGGCCCCACTAATTTGAAATTTATTTTTTATGGACTAACATAACATACAAGTACAGCCAACTTCAGTACTGAACTGTGAATAGTTGTTGCAGATAGAATATTTTACATTCACAAAATACAAGTTTTAATATCTGGTCATTGCATGTTCTTTGACCCATGTAGCTCTTCAGTGTTCACCACTGGCTAAATCAAAACAAAAGAGCTTCACAGTTACTTTAGCTACATAGTATGACCTAGTATTCTTTGGCAAGACCTTTCTGTGCATTTGCTTCTCAACAGAACTGCTTTACATTAAAACTGTGCTCTAATTGAAGATATATATATTTATGTGCATCTCCTATGCAAAATGTAATTATACCAAATAACATGAAGCTTCACTTTAACAATTTCTCACCTATTACAAGGCAGCATGTAACAATCAGTGCTCACAATTTGGAATAGCCAGCTAAATGGATTCAATCATGGCATTATTCTGGTCTAGATCCAATAAGCAATTTGCAATTGACAAGGCAGATACATTGTTAATAACACCAGCTGTTGAAACAGAGTTCCACAAAATTACGCTAAAGGTACAAACTCTCTCATCACCCAACATTATTCATGTGATAAAATCAAGAGGTAAGCGAGGCATAACATACAGCGGGGAGAAGACCTAGACAGCGCTGAAGAGAATACTATTACAATGGATCCTAAAGAAACAGGAGGGCACAGACTCAATTTATCTGGTTCAGGATAGGGGCAAGTAGTCAACTCTTCTGAAAACAGCAAAGAACCTTTAGGTTCCACGAAAGGCAGACGAATCTCTTCTGCTCCATGGAGTTAGGAAAAGGTCACATTTTTTAGGTGTGCTATCCACACCGTGCTGCTGGAATACATAATAATGTAATACAAGAAAAAATAACCTGTCAATGCACAACTTTACAATTGTTACAGTAAAGCTGTGCATTGAAGGTTATTTTTCCTTGTATTATTTAAGAGGTTATGTTAAATACCCTCACCAAAAACTGGTGATCATTAACACACACAGCTTGTTATGAAGAATACACGAATTCAGTTCTGTCATTTAATATACATTCATTCACAACTGATGAACACAAACACCATGTTACAAATTATAAATACTGGTAATACTACAAACCCATTCTTTTGGAAGAAAGCATAACATTAATCACCATCACCATACAGTTACAGTACAATCAGTATAAGGGCTATGACTGTTGAAGTTCTCAGAGCTAAGTTGCTGAGGAATCAAGTCTTCTGGGATGTGACACTGTGTTCCCGGGAGAGTGAATCCTGACATTTTGACTATTTCATCCAAGAAGACAGTTCACCCTTAAAAATAAAGGTAACACCAACATGTTCCAGACATCAGCAACCACTTATCCAATGACGCACATCACATCCCAGAAAACCTCAATTCTCAATATGTGGATTCTGAGTTATTGTTTACTCTGAATAAAACAGTTACATTCATTGTACACAACAATCAGTCCTGCAAGGTACAAGTACTTGGTTTAACCTTGTACATTTCTGAACACGTCAGATGAACATAGGATCCCATTTGAAGTACACTCATCTTAGTCCACATACGATACACAAGTGTCCAATTTCTGCTTTCTTTCTCTGTATTTTAAACCAGCAAACACAGCTAAGCACCGAAGCAAAACACACCCCCTAAATGTTTAAACAAGTCCCATAGAGACCCTCAAAGGGTTAGAGCTTTTTTATTCACTACACAGTACTTCAAACATAAACATGAAAAATTAACCTTCCTATGAGTACAGATGTCAATTGGTTTGTGACAAGATGATATACAAGATGCTATTCATTCACAATACAGATACAAATGCAGTATGGCAAAGTTAATGTACGAAATAATCTTACTACATGTACATATACATACATAGATACATAATCTCTGGAACAGGTATTACACAAAATGATTTTTATTTACAAATACTTGTACACATCTATGGGTAATATACACAAGAACTGTGGAATGAATACATCAGCTTTCCTCAACTGCACTACTTAAGTGCATTTCCCTGAAAAAGAAAATAAAAACAAGAAACTTACTGAAATGCAGTAAACCCTCCTTCTAAGAGAATATGCGAAAAAACCTGATTTGTTTTTCCAAATCCAACAAAGGTATGAATAGAGCTAGCTAAGATATTTTGAGTAAACACAATGATCAAAAAACTTATTTTACGAGAACTGAATGGTATATACAAATGAAAATTACACCACTGGAAGAACTTCATGAAGTGTTTTGGTACAGTAGTGGAGTTCCCACTCTACAGCTTTGCACATCAAAGCAACACTCTTGCTTCCTGACAGACATTTTTTGGCAATGTGCAATATGTTCCCAACACCAACAAATTTGCACATAAAAGATATTTATGGAACCTCCTCCATACAGACTCTGATCAGTGGTCACATATACTGTGGAAGAAAACTCAGCACTCAACATGCTTTCTCAGTCCAAGTCATCATCTTGATGCCATGTGATCGGTCGTCCTCCATCACTGGAAGAATGTTACTTCCCCTTCTCTCCCCCATCCCCCCAATTTACAAAACTTCTTCTTCAGTTCTCCTTCCAAGTGCGTTAAATTCATTTCTATGGGTCCTTTAATGTTGTTAAATACATCTTTCAAAAACTGTCATTCTTCTTCAGTCTGCATATACTACATATTCAAGGGTCATATCAAAAGCAATCAACATGTTCACATTATGTTACAACAAAGGTACATGTATAAAAACAAGCACCATCCTTATTAGCTGGAGATGTTCTACCACTCTTTCATAAAATCCCCACTACAATCCATAAATTTCTGCTAGTGCTATATGTGCTTGAATATGCTACTGTGTTCCAAGTTCATTTCAGCATTTCAATAACGCAACTGCAGAGATTCTCAAAAATTTGGTTCACAAGAGCCTGTTGATAGGCCATGAATGTACAAATCAAGTGAAATTAATGGCTTAAACAGGGTGTAGAATATGTACTGGCAATATCTGGTTACCATAACAACCTTACTTATGATCTGGCCAAGGTCAAAGATGGATGAGAACCACAGGCATACTGCATATACCCAACAAACTACAGGTAAGAAGACACGATTGGTAAGAGCGTGGGTGGGTACAGCGATGCATAAGGAGGGAACTCTGAACACAATGTGAGGGGGGAAAAAAATGTATTAAGAGGTGGGAGAAGGAAAACCTAAAGGAATATTATCTCATTAATTACAACAAAGGAATGCTTAAATAAAGTAAATGCTCTGAATTTAACTTACCCACTCTCTTGCTATCAACAGGATCGTGGTATTATGCAGTTTTGGTCCAATCAAAGGATTCAACTGTGCCAAGTAGCAACATAACCAACTGCAAAATAAAATGTCAAAGGAATCGTACTACAGAACAAGTTTCCAATGTATGTACTCTCTACCCTTCACACAGCAAAACTCCAGCCCTAAACCATAAATGATGTAAGTATACAACTGACGTCATTATTTCCGCCATCCACAATTTTCTGTACTTGTGTATGGCTTTTGTCTGCATTCCATTAACGACACTTATTCATGTAAGATATCTACTCAGCAAAGACAACAGTATCTGCATAATATAAAGAAAAATATTCATGTTAATAACACTTCTGAAATTTGCTTCTAGGTTCCACACTAAATCAGGGTTCATGACAATGTCTTGCTGGATATCTGCAACACTGTGAGTCACATCGGCCCAAGTTTAGTGTAATCAATTAGAACATCACATTAACTCAAGAAACTTATGTATCTTGTCACCATATTATATATACACACACACACATAACAAACCAAGCAACTATTTCACACTCTGGTATGTGCTCTAACTTTTAACTGCAATATATGAAAATCATTGTGTCCATACAGGTTCCATACGAACATTCTGCATACTTCAATAAAACTCTTTTTTTATTTCTGAGGAAATTTTTCCTTATATTTTTTTAAGTTCACTCAGCTATGCAAAACTACTCATTTTTTTTTTGCAAGCACGTTGCAATGCTAAACAGTTTTGAGGAGAGTCAGAAGGCTCCAAATAAATGAAATGAGGAATGTTAAATTACATAAGAAAGAAGTGCGAACATGCATGCATGCTCAGGCTATTTTCTAATTTACAGCAATGACTACAAGAAAAGTGAATATAAGGATGGGATTTTCAGGAAAGTGATAGTTTTTCCACTAATTTGTGAAATGCAATAAGCAGTTTCATCATTCCGTGCAAATGACTGACTACAGTGTGTTCTGCAAATACAGGTTCCAAAGAAAATAATGAACCAGATCTTTTTTTGTTTCAAACATTTGTTTGATACTAAATCCACCAATGGTGAAGGTAAGATCACTAATGAAATAAAGAATAGCTGGTTGTTCAGGATGAAAGAAAAAATGCTTGGAGAGCTCTAAACCACCCCACAGTTCTGAATCACCAGCCTAACAATCATACAATGAACTTCTCATGCTCCTAAGAGAGCATTATAAACCAGAATGATACAGGACAGCAATGTGCAGACATGAAAGCCTAGACAATGTAAGCATGAGCCTGATGAACACTACTGTACACCTGCTGTGAAACTGAAACTTTACTTGCCATATTTACCCAAAATGCATGATGACCATAATCTATGAAAACCCCCCCTGAAAAAATACATATAAAGAAAAATGGATCCAAATCCAGTGTGAACCCCCTCCCCCCCATTAGCATCATACAGTTAATGCTCTTCTCTGTATGGCCTGCTATTTTACCAGAATAACAAATTTCTTCTACCACTCGCAGATCAGAACTCACAAAGCTCCAGTATGCCCTGTTCTCTTGGCAATGCAGGACTTAGTTTGGTTCAGCACAGTCCAGTTTAGTGCCCCATATGCAAGATTAGGATATCCCCAAATATTTAAGCACTGAATTTTCTGAAAAAAAAACCTATATTGCATTTTGATAAATACAGTTATGTTTGTGAGTACGAAACATATTCTGACTCAGCCCTGAAGACTAAATTTATAAACCACATGTAGGAAAATGTTGGAGAATGTGGAAGGAAATTTCAATGCTGCAGTTAACAAACCAAGATGCTGCTCACACATACACAAACCTGTATGACATCGACACAATTGATCAATTTTCACAACCGTGCAAGATGTAAGCAAGACTTACTGATTATACTAAACATAACTGTGATAAGAGATGCACAGTATGTCAAACCAATTTTCTGACTTCATGTAAGCTTCTAAATCTACAAAAGTGACTCCACAACACATGCCAGACAAATGCTTCCTACATTTCAGACATAATATGGTGATAATATCTCAATACTTAAAGGGAAGATCATTTATAATGGGGAGGTGAAGGAACACAATGGATCAACATCACAACACTGAATGTGTGAATAATCACAGTCCTTGTAAATGAATACTTACAACAACCAACATGTTGCTGCTGTCAGCATTAAAACCACTTGCACAATGCTGTGAAAGAAAGAAATACTTTAATTTTCATATCAGGAAAAGAGGAAAGTCATATTTATAAGATGCCAGTATGCATAAAATACCTGATACAAACAGAGCTTAACTTTTAACTGGTTACTGCGTGAAGGTGATTCGAGCTGAAAGGGTGAAAGTCTAAAAATTACATCTGGGTACCAAATTTTGATTGTATGTTACTGAAAAAAAATGCAACAGTTGTGATTTGTCAGTTTTATATGTAACACAATTACTACTTCACTACGGCAACTGCACACAGTCAAACCTATCTAAAGAATAATCCTTAACAATTTACTTTAAACTAGGGCCCCAACTGAGGACCATTGCAATGGAAGTGATGTCCAATTTCATATAACCTTTATACACTCACCCTCTATTTGGCGCTTTCCGTACACAAAACGGTAATACTATACCAACAATTCCCCAAAATATGGTGAATATTAAAAATGGAACAATTGAGAAACCCATGACTTTTCGTCGCGCTCTATCTTTACCACTGCTTTGAGATATCAACCATCACATGATTTGAAACACGTTCAATTATTCCAGGATAGCTCGTGACATGACCACACGCAAGACAATCTTATAATACAATCAAGGTGCGTTCACTATCAAACGATTTGTGGATACCGCTAACTATTAGTGTAGACATAAACGTGTAGTTTTCAGTGCTACAATTGAAATGCGGGATTTAATCCGGAACAACAGTGCCAGCTGGCGAAGGCACAAAGTACACACACGTAAAGGAGCACAGATCATCAAGTATAGTTAAGGAGGTTATCCGAAGAGCGTTTAGTGTGCGGTGTTGTAGGTAGGGTAGGTTGTTTAAGAATATAATGAAATGTAACGAATGTTTAAAAATCCTACCGTCCTCATTTTTATTTTGCTGTCGTATTTTATTGTTATATAACGTGTTGAGGCTAAATATAGTCGCGAAATGCATTTTTGCGATGACGTTCTATGGTGTTACTGTGTTGTCTCAAAACGTAAAGTTACATATAACAGGACAGAACGGTGAGGACGATGTTTATGTCCGGAAAAAGTGATAGTAGGCAACAGCGAATGAAATAATGAGAGCACTATTATCTGTATTCGCCAAGTACCGTTGAAATAAATAAATTGCGGAGTATGCGATGTGCGAGATGTGTTCCGCAAATGGGATTAGAATGCTTACAAAAATTTCGTTGGGAGGCATTAAGGGAAGAGAGCTCTTGGAAAACCTAGGCTACACGGGAGGTGAATATTAAAGTTAGTGATAAATAAGTTAAAGGGAAGGATGTGAACTGGATTCGTCTGGCTCTGGACAGGGGCAAGTGATACGCTAACTCCAACGCCGTAATGAACCTTCAGATTTCGTACGAGGCGGGGAAAGTTGAGTTGTCTCATGTGTGAGGAACTGTCCACTTATTGAGGACTTTATTTTGTAGTTTGTTACGAGATTATTTTTTTACTATAAGATTCATCACAAAGTATTACAATTTTTAGGGTACGGAAAAAGGTAATTAGGGTTATGATGGGATGTAGAAATCAGGAACTCGTTTAGAAATTTATTCAAAATAATAAATATCTTACCACTTAAATCACATTATATACTCACTTTATTGGAATTTGTAGTTAATAATAAAAACCATTTCATATTTAATACAGGTAATTATACTTGCCAGACAAACAACTTGCATCTGCCTCACGGCAAATAGGGCAGTTTTTTTAAAGAGGAGTTTATAAGTCGGGAGTCTATTTTTAATAGTCTTCCTACCGAAATTAAGGATCTTTCAGATAATCCTAAGAAATTTAAAATGGCATTAAAACATTTTCTGTATCCACACACTCTATACTTTGGATGGATAGTTTAACATAATATGTCATTCATAAAAGTATGGTATGGTTTTTTAAAGAGTTATTCTATTGGTATGAAAGGAGAATATAAAACACTGAATAATAAATTCTATTAAAATGTATTTTGAGATTATTTGCATAATTATAATGTTTGCAATTCTTAATGACAACAGTGTAACTTACTGATGTTTTACTTATCCCTGTTACCTCTTGTGTCATAACTGCAACTGTATTTCATTTTCATAACAAAAGTGGGCTTGTGTGTTATGTGATTGAATATGTATATTGGGCTTGTTAATGTATATATATATATATGTGTGTGTGTGTTTCATTTTATGACTGGTTCTGTGTTTACTTTGAGCCTTCATAAGATTTATTTATGACACATTCTCTATCCAGAGGTTGTAACCACATCCGGATTTTTGGAATTAAATAAATATCAATATCCTGCAGACCATATCTGGAAGCTACCGAACTTACTATTCACTCAGCACCACTGGCTATTTCCCTTCAGTGTAAAGTGGGCAGGTATGGAGTGTGTTCCCATGTTGTGTATGCGTGTGTGTGTGTATATGTATGTATATTTGGCCAGAAATTTGAGTTTCAGTTGGGTGAGGTCACCTGTTTGAGTATGAAGATTCATATATATTATTATCATTGCTAGGATGTAGTCAAAAGTGTGGTGTGTAGGTTTCATAATCTTGGGGAACTGAATAATCCAGTCAAAATAGCTGAAATGAAATAGTTGTTAGAATATGAAGAATCACAGTAATGATTTGCATTCTGCTAGGATTTTATTATGCTTTTCTCAAATTTTTTTATGGCTGCATTTTCTGTTATGTAGTTAGTATTTTTAAGAGGTATAATTTCCTTTGGTTACATTATATTTCTGAAACAAAAGAACTTTACCAAAGCTGACTGAATTCAATCAGAATTCATGTCTGATACTTTCCATAATAAGATATTTTCACAGAAAATGGTACTTGCATTTATGTGCTCAGTATTTTAAGATTTGTTGTAGAAAGAGGTAATTGAGAAGAGTGATTGGGGTTTTCATATAAGTAAGTAATCAATATTTAAGGACTAGAGCATAAGTAGATGGCAGCCTGTGAATAAATTAATACTTCCAGCAGAAGGTGGGAAATGACTTAAGGTACACTGAGTCATGCAGTATTCCTGTTAGTGTAAAAGCTACGGTTCATGGTGATCAGCAGCAGATAGTCGATGCCACAAGTGCTAATGTGACTGTTTGTTCCAAGTACATTCAACTGATGGATCAACTGGAATATTCGCGAATGGATCAATTAGCTACCAGACTTCTTCAAAAAACAATATGCAAATTAACACTGAACCGTTAGTAGAGACATGGAATGCCGTATATACAAATAATATACCTATGAGTGCAAGTAATGGGGCCTGTAAAGATTTTCTGAAGGACATAAACATACTTCAAGATAATATAATGGATTATAAAAGTGACATTGACAATTTAAAATCAATTCTTCATTCTGTAAACAATTGGAAAATTGCTGAGGCTGTCATTTTGTCCATTAGTAGGTTTTCATCTAAATGTTTGGTGATACATGAAGAATCCACATCTGCATTTAAGTTGTCGGATATTGTTGCCAGGTGGAGAACTATTCACTGTGCTTTTAAAAAATCAGCAATTCATGAAATTCCAACTGTAATCAATGGCCTTGTAGTTTCAAAAGTGGAGGATAATAAGCTTTTTTTTCTAACCCAAGTACATCACATACGTGTAAAACTTCAGCTACCAAACCCAAAAATAAGTATCATACAATCAACATTATAGGGGACAGTCATGCCCGAGGTTGTGCAGTAAGAATGAATGAATACTTTTCTGAAAATGTTGAGGTTAGAGGCTATGTGCAACCTGGTGTGTCTACAGACATATTATTTAAGACTGCTTCCAATGAAATAAACAATTTAGCCAAAAAGATGCAGTCATTCTGTGGGGAGGTTCAAATGATGCGGGAAACAGCAATTCCAAGGCTGGCTTAAGGAATATTTCTCACTTTGTGAAAAATAATACTTACTTACTCCATGGTGCAGAGTCCTTCCTGAGCAGCTGACTGGTTTGCAGCTAATCAAGAAATTCCCCGCATTTCACGGAACCCGAAGGTTCATTACCGCACTCACTAGCGTCCGCCACCTGTCCCTATCCTGGGCCAGCCCGATCCAGTCCACATGCCCACATCCCACCTCCTGGAGATCCATCCTAATATTATCCACCCACCTATGCCTAGGTCTCCCCAG
>Ga0209755_10008256_pt1 | contig 11160 bp, 9 predicted proteins | sample TergutCo191P1_FD_187301 | JGI IMG/M metagenome (GOLD analysis project Ga0209755, IMG submission 187301) | Cornitermes sp. P1 segment gut microbial communities from Petit-Saut dam, French Guiana - Co191P1 (SPAdes) (version 2) | ecosystem: Host-associated > Arthropoda: Insects > Digestive system >... | reverse complement strand
AGCCGGCTGGCAGCCCCGCCTTTATGCAGATGTAATCCAGGTATTGATCCAGATCCCAGCCCTGTTCCACCGGAACCTGGGGCAACAGCACCCCGGAACGTCCCCCCAGGGTCAGGTACAGGCCGTGGACACCTACCTTGACCTGCCTGGGATCCGGGCAAACCGACATTGGGGAAAGCGCGGAAATCTCGATATGGCAGGAAGCCAGTTCATCTTTTTTGAGGGCGGGGAAACGTGGATCCCCAAAGGCGGCCTCCACAGCCATAATGCGGACGGTTTCCTCGAGGGGAAGGTTCGCCGTAAGCCTGCCAATACAGCCACGCAAAGCCCGTTTACCCGAAGCATTCGCCTGGTGCAGGCTGACAAACGCTCCGCAAGGCTCCCTAAGAACCGAGCGTCCTTCCGTTTTCGGGTATTCGGGGGTACGGCCTTCCAGTTTGGCGGCAATACTTTCCCTTGCCTGTGCCAGCAAAACCCGCTGTTCCTCCAGGTTGATGGTAAAGTCCATGCTTTAGTGTACACCCTATCTGGTTTTCGGGCTATACGTAGACAAATGGCAACACGGCAAACGTATGATAAGACATGCACAAACGCTCCGAGCAATCGAGGCCACTTCCGAAGCCCCCCAGTATCAAGTGGGTTTTTACGTTTTTACCGATTTTTAACTTGTCATTTCCAATGGCATCCGGCACCGAGCAGATAAATGTTGCGGTAGGCCATGTCAACGATATCAGCCACAAAAACCGCTCCGGCATTAACACGCTGATGAAGGAAGTGTCACGCTTTAAGGTTTAGGCTTTATCGCCAGTTTAGTTAGGGACGGCGGCTTAAGCGCCAGTTACGATGACATCTTAAGCCGCTGGTGCTTCCCCCTAAATCACTAGCCACTAGCCACTAACCACTTTCCCACGAGGGCATCAGGGACTGGGGAATTTGTACGGTCCCTCAGTTGGATCATGTGCCTCTCAGTTGTTTCCAGCACCAAAAACTGATAAAATATAGGTATGTGGCGTACGTCAACCTCTTCGATCGCTTGCATCCAACGAAATATTCCACAATGTAGGCAAGGCCCTTGTAGGAACGGAGCCTAGGCCCAGCTAATTAAGGAGGCAAAAATGGTAATTACTGGCAAGCATAAACCCAAAAAGAGACTCCGCTTCCGGGCATATGGGGCGGAAACAATGATGATGGGCGACAATCTGCCTTATGGGGACTTCCTGCCCAACCCTATGCAGACGGAGAAAATGCCAGCGTCCGACGACGTGACTTTGCAGCAGTGGCCACTGCCCGAAACAGACGAACTGGAAACAACGGCAATGTCCGCCGCCGCACCATCGCAACAAGGGCCGCTATCCGAGACAGACGAATGGGAAGCAGCGCTGGCAACGCCCGACGACGCGCCTTTGCAACAGGGGCCACTGTCCGAGATAGACGAATGGGAAACGGCTCCGATAACACCCGATGACGCGCCTTTGCAGCAAGAGCCACTGCCTGGGATAGACGGAATGGAAGCGGCGGCAGCGATCGATGATGGCGACAAAACAGGCAGGTACATGAAGATCCGTGGTACCGACATAGTAATCGACACCAAGTCGGGGATTTCCGTGGAGGACCAGCGGAAAATAATCAGTCAGATAAACGGCATAACGGAAAAAAAACGTCGCGCCCTTTCCGCCGAGGCGGAAACCCGGGAAGGCGAAGGTGCGGACTCAGGGAAAGGCTTCAAGGCGACAAAAAACGGGGGGCTTTTCCCGATTCTGGTAAATTTCCTGGCCATAGCCGCACTCGTGGGCGGCCTCTATGCGCTTCGTTTTTTCCAGAGCGAAATATATGTTCATGCCCGTGAAGGGACAAGGGTGTTCAACAGCACCGAACGGGCAATCATCGAGGAAATACGCAGGGAAACAAACGATCTTCTTTTGACGAAGGATCGTGAAATCGCCATACTGACATTCCTGCTGGCCGATGTCGAAGCGCAGATGAGCGAACTCATTGCCGGGGCCGAGGTATTTACCCCGGAACAGGTGACCGCCTATGAACGACTAAGGGAACGGCAGGAGGTACTCCACGAGGCACTGGCACTGGCACGGGAGGAACGATCCCGCATACTTAACGACGCTCGCACGCAGGAGGCGGTGCTTCATGCGCAGTTCGACACTCGCCTTCAAATCGAAACGCAGATGCAGGAGTTCGCCGCCATCGGCGAGGCTCCTACGGCGGAACAAATAGCCGCCTATGAACAGCTCAGGTCCCAGCAGGAAGAATTGTATGCGGCGCTTGTATTGGCACGGGAGGAGCGTGCCGTAATACTTGGCGAGGCTCGCAGGCAGGAGGCGGAACTTCAGGCGCAGCTTGACGAGCGCGCCCGAGTCGAGGAGCGGCTACAGGGATTTATCGATGGCATAGAGGCATGGACCCCGGAGCGGCAGGCCGCCTACGAGCAACTCAGGGATCAGCAGGAGGAACTCCGCGAGGCTCTGGCACAGGCGTGGGAGGAGCATTCCCATGTGCTGGACGAGGCCCGTGTACGGGAGGCGGAACTTCAGGCCAGGCTTGAGGCTCAAATCCGAGAGTACGATCCACGCGCCTATGCGCCCGATCCCGAACTGGAGGCCGTCCATGAGGAGTTGGCGCGGATTTCCCATGAGCAGACCCAGGTCGAAAGAATGGAAGCCTTGATAGCAAGCCTGTTCGCAAGCGGTCACAGGCAGGTTGTCGAAAACCGTTTCCATGAAGCCGAGGAAAGCATAAGATCGCTGCGAGGAATTATCAATGACCCAGCTTTTCAGGCCATTCGCACCGTGCAGCCAAGAAGGGAATTCTATGTCCAGGCGACCTACACCCTGGAGGCCCTGCTGGAAAAAAACCGTGCCACCCATGCGGTCGTAATTGCCGGAATGCTGCAACAGGAACGGGATGTGGAACTGATGCCGCTGGATGAGGCCGATCTGCCAGATGGAGCCGTCGAACTGAGATTGCTGGGGGAAATCGCCAGGCTCGAAGGGGAACTTGCGGCAAGAGACAACATCATTAACAACATGGATGTGGAGGGAGCGGACGTGGCGCAGATTGCCGCCAGGTTTGAAAACACCATTGACACCCTGCAATCGACAAATGCGGCACTGACATCGCAGGTTAGCAATCTGCAGTCGACAAATGCGACGCTGAACTCGCAGGTCAGCAATCTGCAGTCGTCGAATGCGGCGCTAAACTCGCAGGTTAGCGGCCTGCAATCGACGAACGGTGCATTGACATCACAGGTGAACACTCTACAATCGGCAAACACGTCATTGCAATCGACAAACACGACGTTGAACTCGCAGGTGGGAGCACTGCAATCGACGAATGCGACGCTGAACTCGCAGGTAGGCAACATGCAATCGGCGAACACTACGTTAAGCTCGCAGATCAACACCTTGCAGGAAAACCTCAACACGCAGACGCATATCGTCAATAACCTGCGACAGGAAACGCAGTCCTTAAGAACGAGGAACGCAAGCCTCAACAATCAGCTTGCCCGACTCCAGCAGGCGTTGTTGGATCAGTGAGCGAACTGGGCGGAGGCGCAATGAAGAAAATTTTGTTTGCGATAATGGCGTTAACATATATGCTGGCGTTCGGGGCAAAAACAGCCCACGCCCAGTTTGAGCAGATTCACGCCGTCAGTCTGAGTGCCGCAATCTTGAGTACGACTAGAACCCTTTCCGAAAGATTTGAACGAGGCACCAGTATAGCGGTGCTGTCGATGGGGGCCAATTCCCTCAATATGTCTGATTACCTAATCGATATGATGATCATCGCTTTCGAAGGTACGGGGGAATTCACGGTTATGAATCGTGCCCCGCTTGATCTGCTTGCGCAGGGAACCTCGTTTCCAACGGACCGGGAGGTCGAAGCCGTAAAGGCGCGATCAATTGGAAGGCTGCTGGATGTCGATGTCGTTGTCACGGGTGCGTTTGAGCCAGTGTGGAACTACCACCGTTTCAGGGTTCAGATAATCCAGGTTCATACCGCCAACGTTCTGGATATGGATCCCGTGTATGTCCATAACGACAATATCATCAGGCTTATGCTTGGCCCAATTACGGAAAACTATTTTACCGGCCTTCAGCGATTGTCAACGATGTTCCTCAATTTGCTGCCAGGCCTTGGCTCCTTTGTCATCATGGACGACATGCTTGGCGGCTCGATTCAGTTTGTCCTTGGGGCTACGGGATTTGGTATGCTTCTTGCCAGTATGGAAGCCTCGGAGGGTCGGCAAGGCAGACTTATCTATGGCGGATTTATGTTGGTGGGAGTCCAGCTTCTATTTAACTTTGTCAGATCCTATAGCTATAGGCGGCGTGTCCCGGTAAAGCTCGAAGTCGATCCATGGCTGCTGAACATCCATGCCACGGCAAGGGAAAACGGGACTGGGCGAGTTTCCCTGTTTTACACCGTGCGGTTTTAGGGAATGCGTAAGGGTATCCCTGACGCCCGGTATCGTGCTTTACAATTTTTCTGGATATGGTAGTATTGAGGCATTAAGGCCAAGGAGCTTTCATTGGGAACGATAGATTTGCAAAAAAATCCAACTGCGCTTCGCTGGGAAAAGCCGGCTTTCGATGTCTCCCGAGACGCGCTTTTTCACGGGGACTTGCCCTGCAGGGACATATCCCTACGGGATGGGCGAAAGATAACGGTTCAGATATTGGAAAACGAGGTGGATAGGGTTTTCCGTCATCTCGAATCCTCCCTGCATGGTGAAAAGCCTTTAAGTCAGAGCGCAAAAAAGGGGCTGAAGGCAAAACTGTACACCTGCATCGAACGAAATTACCAACGGTTGCTTGACCGCCTTCCTATGGGTGGTGGCGGCGAAACCGGTGGTTTGGAATGGGAAACGTGCCATACTCCGAAAGGGATAGGCAGGCTGCTGGATTCCATGGGCGGTGCGGACAGCTTCAACACTGGCGAGATCGAAAAATATGCACCGGCAAAGCCCTGGGGACACCTGGAAGCCCATGCCGATGGTATGCTAACGCGGAAGGATGCGTCTCTCTTGGGGGCGGCGGCTTTTGTTGGCAGGGAAAACGCCTGCCGTGTGGTAAGTTGTGTTTTCAAGGACAATGCGTACAAACCAAAAACAGTTACGGATGCCAGACTTTCCCTTAACATTCCGGAGGCAGGCCTTGTTTCGGCTGCTTTTCGTTACCGGGCAATGGCTTTGCACCTGATAAGGGAAGTCATTTGTGAACACCTTATAAAAGGCATAGATGCGGCTGCCCAGTCTATGGAGGCTGGAGGCCCTGGCGACAGGACCGGAGAACTTGTAGGGCGAATACTGGAACTCTGCGACGAAACGGCGGTGTCTGCCTACGACACGCAGGACATTTTACGGAACCTTGCCGCCAATGTCATTACGGAAAACACTCGCAGGCGTGGTTTCGATGCCGCTCTTGGTCTGCTTGTCTCGGCACTCGCCGACTGCAAACTAAACCATCAGTTTATCGAAAACCGTGAGGACGGATACGACGTGTCCATTCGGGAGTACGAGGACACCGAAGTCGCCGCCCTGCCGGACGAACGTTATTCGGTACGGCTTACGTATGTCGATCGAGTCAGGCTTGATAGGGAGTGCAGGGCCTACGACGGGGCAATAGCGGATCTCGATGCCAAGGCCAGGCATTTCCAGGATCTGCTGGAAGTCATATACCAGGATTCCAAGTCGGTCTTCAAGGTCAACGATTTTGAAGATTTTGCACGGAAGAACAGAAACCGCATGAAGAAGATGCACAAAAACGGGACGGGACGGCCCAATGCCCCCTCCGACGGCGAAAAGGACGAACTGGACAGCCGTTCCCTTAGGGACGGCATTCGTGTACGCCTGGCGCAAATGCGTGAACGCATGGGAACCGTGTGGGAGTACCTTACCCCCATCGAACGGCGCGTTTCCGAGGAACGCCTGGCCCTTTTAGCGAAGGAACATGCCCGTCTTGAAGGCATGATCAACCCTTGTCGGATACAGCCGGGCCTTATCGTTGACTTTGAGATAAGCTCCATCAAACGGAAAAAGACAACCCTGTACTCGGTGTCCAAGGCCTTGGACGAATTCCTAAAGGGGCTTCCCGGGGCTTTTGAACAGGGTGCAGTCTGAGTTACAAGGCTCTTGCAGCTTCGGCAAGGTTCCGAAGGAACGCCATCGCCGTGGTTCCGGTTTCGGGGCTTGAGTTTTCCAGCAGTATGTCTATGCCGGGCTTCCGTTCCATTACGAGTTTCAAAAGGGCCTTGTAGTCCAGTTCGCCGGTGCCTGCCGGTAGGGTGCCTTTTTTCTGGCCCCCTTCCATGCGGAAGTCCTTGGCATGAATGGCGACAATCTCGTTTCCAAAGGCATCAAATGCCCGTGCGAAAAAATCCCCGTGGCTTTCTTCCAGGCCGCTTTTGGGTATAAGGTTTACGGGGTCATAGATAACCTTTAGCGCAGGGGAGGCAAGGCGGCGCAGTACCTGTTCCATCTTTTCGACGCTGCAAACGGTGTGCTGATCCGCCACTGCCTCGATTGCCACGATGGAACCGCATTTTTCCGCCGTCGCGATCAGCCGCTCCAGAGATCGGCAGAGCAGGTCGAGCGTTTCGGGCTTTTCCGTGTCCGGATGAAAGGAACAGTCGCCGTTGCAGGAACCTGTTTCGGTTCCAACCATTGCGCAGCCGAAGTCCCTGGCAAAGCGTAGATGCTCCTCGAACCTGTAAAGGTGCTTTTTCCTTGCATCCGGATCGGGATGCACTGGGTTAATGTAACAGCCAAGAACCGCAATCGAAATATTTTTCGCTTCAAGGATCCCCCGTATTCGTCTTGCGTAACCTGGGCTTAGGCCCCCTGGCTTGGGAGCGTCGTTCAGGGACTTTGCCAAGGCAAGCTGGATGGAGGATGGTTGAAAGTCGCCAAGGATTTCCGCCAGCTTTTCGGCGGTAACGTTTGTTCCGTAATCGTGGGCACGCAGGCCGATTTGCAGCATAATGCATTATGCCGCAGGGGAGGGGAGTGATCAAGATGGCAATGGCGGAACTTGATGGTAATACTTTGTTATTCAGAGGAATGCGAATTGGTCAGTGTGAGGGATCCTAACAGGAACATGCGTGATGCGATTATTTTTGTCTCTCGCACACCAACGATTGGCGGTACCGTAGGCAAGGGTTACGTGCTTTCAAATTCCAGGGTAACAACCTGGGAAAATGCTCTTACATGATTCGGCAGGAATGCCAGTGTGGGAAACTTTTTCGATCAGGCCACGGTTATTAACACCGATTTTGTCAATGAAGGCTTTGGGCTTATAGGCCATTTCGCATGGCGGTTTGACGGCAACAGGTACCAGTTCCTGGAAGGTGCAAACGAGCACGTTGGCTGGAAGGTCTTCGGCAACACCATTGATGGCCTTTCTTTTTGATGATTCTAACTAAAATGCACAGGGCATTGATTCGCATTTATCGATGCGATAACGGGTACCCTGCTGGGCTTTGCAGAGTTTCGGCAAATGTGTGCTTTTTATCGCAGGAACCTGTCCATTCCCAAATTAGATTCACGTGAATAGGAGAACTACCAGCATAGCCTTTTCAAATCTTACGGCTATGCTGGTGGTTTTCGCAATTTGCTTATACAGCCCCGTTATGGGCCAACGGGGACGGTTGGACTACTGGTAATGCTAAGAGACGGGTGTGGACGGTAAACAACCACTACAATGCTATGGCCTACATCGTCAGGCCGCACGACAAAGGTGGAACTGGTCGCTCCTGATATTGCAGTGGCCCATGTGCCTCCCGGCTCGTGACGATACCATCGGAAAGAAACCCCGGTAAGATCGGTAACCGCCGTCAACATCTGCCCCACTCGTGGGGTTCCGCTTATAGTCACCACGGAAGGAGTAATGGGAGCGGTGGGGACGGAGATCAGGCTGCCTGAATAATCGGGATGGGTAACAACAACCCTAATGGCTTGGCCCACATCCCCCCATGACCGCACGATATAGGTGGACTCATTATGTGCATCCCAGATTGGCTCGGTTCCATGCTGCCATTCGAAAGAAGCTCCAGAAGGAGCGGTAGTGATCGCCGTCAAGGTATGTCCCACCCGGGGAATTCCGCTTATCGTTACCGTTCCCGTTATCGGGGGGCGAGTAACGGGGACGGTCGGATCGCTAGCAATGCCATATGTATAATCGTCGTAGTAGACAACCACCCTAATGCCAAGACTTTCGTAGCTCGCCCCCACGACAAAAGTGGAACTGGTTGCGCCAGTGATTCTGGTGAATCTTGTCCATGACTCGCGTTCCCATTGGAAGGAAACCCCAGGAATATCGGTAACCGCCGTCAGCGTTTGCCCTACTACGGGGTTTCCACTTATTGTCACCACGGAATGAGCGACGGGATCGGTCAGATCACTGACAAGGCTACCAGAATAATTGTAATGGGTAACAACAACCCTCATAGTATGAGCTATGTCAGCGGTCTGTACGACATGGGTAGGCCCGGTCACTGGCACTGGGTTCCATGAACTACCAGTAGTAATTGTGGTTGTTCCCCGTTGCCACTCGAAAGAAGCCCCGGAAGGAACGTTGGCGATCGCCGTCAGCGTATGTCCCACCCTGGGGATTCCGCTTACGGTTATCGTTCCCGTTATTACGGGACGGGCAATGGGGTCGGTTGGGCCAGCGATAAGGCTGCCCGAGTAACTGGGGTGGGTAACATACACCCCAAGGAAGTAACCCAAATCTTGCTCTCGCACGACAAAGGTGGAACTGGTTGCACCAAGGATATCCTCCCACCATAAGCCTCCCGGCAAGAGGCGTTGCCACTGGAAAGAACCCCCGGTAAGATCGGTAACCGCCGTCAGCGTCTGCCCTACGGCGAGGGTTCCGCTTATGGTCACCATTCCCCTCAATTCGGGGGGAGTGGGAATAGGGATGGTTGGCTCGCTACCAATGGCGTATGTAAAACCATGGGGAATAACCTCTACACTAATGGTACGGCCTACATCGCAGCAGCAAACGACATAAGTGGGACCAATCGCACCGTGGATTAACAATGTGCTTCCCACCGATCCATGGCGTAACCATTGGAAAGAGCCTCCGGTAAAATTGGTAACCGCCGTCAGCGTCTGCCCCACCGCAGGAGTTCCGCTTATGGTCACCGTTCCCAGTGTAGGTATGGGGACCGTCGGTTCGCTGTTAACGTGAAGATACGGATTGGAACGGACAGCAACAACCCTAATGACACGGCCTATATCGGCCTCCCCCACGACAATGGTTGAGCTGGTTGCGCTTGGGATCATTTCCCAATTCCATGCTCCCACCATCTGACGTTCCCAGTGGAAATAAAACCCGGTAAGATTGGTAACCGCCGTTAACGTCTGCCCTACTTCCGGGGTTCCGCTTATGGACAGCCGGGCAACATGGACATGTACCTGCCTTGGTTCGGACTCAACCCCGGGAAAGTTAACCGAAACCTGCACGTTTCCAGGTTCCAAGACGGTAACGGCCAGCCTCCACTGTAGCCAGTTCCCGTCCAAAGCCGTCAAAGCCCCAGATGTTATCACGGCAGTTCTGGCGGTAGCCTCAAGATGGGTTTCGGACAATTCATCCTGTGGCGGCGGTGATGGTGTTGCCGCTAACTGCACGGGAGCGACAGTAACATGAGCTACGCTCAACCCCCAAACGCTTCTACTGAAGGTAAGGTAGATATATGTCGTGTTTGCAGGGTCATTGGAGGTTGCACTCCAGGTAATATCAAGCTCTGGCTGGGATGGGTCGTTAGGACACCCCGTCAGAACCAAGGCCAAAACCAAACCGAATGCTACCACCATTGTCGGTGACTTCCAAGACACTTTCGCTTTCATTTGCTGCCTCCTTAACTTTTGCTGCTATAACATTGCGCTATGATTCATAGCCAAAACATAGCATTTGGTTATATCATTACCCCTCTTTCAGTTCGTTGTCAACCCCCTTTCGCTCAATCAAACTTAAGCCACATATAACGCTGGGCTATAGATGACTGCTCTAAGAACGATCCTGGCCAAGAACCTCAAGGCCTACAGGAGTGAGATGGGATTTTCTCAGGCAAAACTGGCAGAGTTGGTGGGTACTGCCCCCAATTATATTGCCATGATCGAGGTACGGAAGCGGTTCCCTAGCGATGCAATGCTGGAAAAAATCGCCACCGCCCTTCAACGGGAACCCTGCGAACTATTCTCCATGGGTAGTTCTCCGCGGAAACAATTACAGGAAGCTCTACTGGTCGAATTTGCGGAGTTTTTGGCCCTTAAACTGAAAGGATCACTGGAAGAACCTTGTAACACACCGTGTAATACCGTTGCCACAAAAGGCGTATTTGATGGGTAAGGGTGTATAATAGCGTTACCCTGGTGCTGGATATAAACACACCCTGCAAGGCAGGGATGATATCTGGAGTTTGGTAGCCGCAGACTACGGATGCCCTCTGGTTATGAACGATGAATCTAGGATTACAAGTCATACGGTGGTGTTTAGGTGGTGGGCAAGACTTGTTGGCGCTAAGAAAAAGCAGTCAAAATAAGGCTCAGGATAGCTGTGGAAGGCCGTAGAAGCGTTCCCCTTTTTGGTGCAACAAGTTTTGCCCACTACCGGTGTTTTGCAGGGTGAAATCTTGAAAAATTACCCCATATCGCAGTCTGCTCTACCCATGATAATAGAGCAGACGCTGGAAATCCCGATTGACAGGCACGTCTTTTTCGAATTCACGGCTCCTCTGGAAATTCCCATAGGGCTGGCGCGAGTCGAACTTAAGGTAACCCCAATCGGAGAAAACCCCATGCAAAGCGACATCAACGCAACGCCCATTACCGATTCGCTTTCTGGTCTGCTTTCTGGCCTTGGAGATGTAAATCTCGATGAAATACGCGAGATCCGACTGGCTATGAAGTCTTAGATATTCCCTGCATAAGCTCAACGGACTTCATCTTGCGGTTCTAGGGCGTGTTCCCACTATGAAAAGCAGACAAAAACTGTCAACCTCTACTGCCCCTGAAACGAGGCCACTGAAAAAACCTCGTTTTTTCGTTCTAAAAGCCGGGGGTTACAAGTTTATCCACAAGATGACGCATGGACGCTTCTTGATGACCGGGAAGATAAAATTGGCTCGAGGCAAGTGGGGAGC
>Ga0209755_10008255_pt1 | contig 11161 bp, 14 predicted proteins | sample TergutCo191P1_FD_187301 | JGI IMG/M metagenome (GOLD analysis project Ga0209755, IMG submission 187301) | Cornitermes sp. P1 segment gut microbial communities from Petit-Saut dam, French Guiana - Co191P1 (SPAdes) (version 2) | ecosystem: Host-associated > Arthropoda: Insects > Digestive system... | reverse complement strand
TTTTAAACTACATACAAGACCACTGAGCCTAATCCTGTTGATTACTACATCCCACGATAGGTGAATATTTCCCAGCCAAAGCTGAGAAGTTTTATTATTATTATTATTATTATTATTATTATTATTATTTACATATTTATATGTCATTGAATATAGTGGCCAAGTTGTTATATTACTCCTGCTTTGAATTTGTTCATTTCATTTTGTAGTCTGTGTTATGACAGGTCCATTGCCTCTGCGAGGGCAAATTCTCCACAGAATGTGATCTAGTGCTTCCTCTTACAGTTCACAGTACCCTCTCATTTCTTTAAGGTTATCCAGTAACACTTATGTCTTCTTCCTCATCTTCCCAACACTTCTATCCTTCTGTCTTTCCTTCAATAATAGGTTTTGGAAGGCAGTTCCTATGCAAGATGTAATTAATCCAGTTAAGCTTTCTTTTTATATTCAGAAGAGTGCTAGTGCAAATCTTGAAGCCATCCATCTAAGAGTGAGGTTTTTTGTGGTTTCCCTTAGTTGGTCAGGCCAATGCCAGGTTATTATCTCAGAGGCCTCAGGCTGGTCTGTGCCCACTTCGTTCCACATCCTAACGAATTGTTTTCCTACAATCCTACCATTCATGACTTTTTGGTGAGAGCCACAGACAATTAATTAATTAAGCAACAGATTTCAATATATATGGTCCAGATCACAACTCATGTGAGAGAAAAGCTTTAAAAAGTTGTTTATTCAATGTATGTAAACTTGTAAGATATGCTAAACCTAATGAATCCATCCAAACTCACATAACTGATGCAAGATTATTACCCTGTTTCAGTAAATCTGTGTTCTAACCCTGATGATAAACTTCAGATCTACCGGGAAAATTTTGAAAAAGCCTATATGGAAGCCACAGAAGCATTTTATAAGATGAAAGCACCACAGTATCTGCAAGCAAATGGTGTTCAAAATTACATGAAGTATGCAGATGCTAAACTTAGGGAAGAAGAGCAGCGTGCACAGAAGTACTTAGAGTCATGTAGTGGATCAGTGCAGGTTGTAAGTATATTGTAAAATCGATATTTAGTGTAGTGAAATCAAGATTTGGTGTCAGAATGGAATACTTAATGTTAACACATCTTTGTTGCAGATCTGTCTTTGGATATTGTCCATTGTCTGGTCAAAAATATAAAAACCTTAGGGTTTGGCTCTGTCTTTGTTTTCAGGTTGAAAGAGATTTGCTGATACATAATATTTCTGTGTAGTTTTTCTCACAGTGTAGTTACCCTTTCATTCAACTTGAAGACTAAGAACGAGCCAGTTTCTGAAATATACATTTGTAGCAATGTTCACATACATCACAACAAGACAGACAGTGTACTTATGATGTAACACTGAGGCATGTTCATGCAACCATTGTTGTGGCAGAAAGTAAACAGTATTACATGTTGTGGGTGTGTATGTGTAGCCATGGGTATCCGGCTTGCACTGTGTATGCACTGTATTGTCATCTGTGGCTTGCCTGGCTCTACATTATTTTTCCACATTATCTCATAAATGGTACAATTTTTTATAAAAAGTTATTGAACACAGAATGTGTGTTTTGATTTTCTCTACAACTTTTGTGTGACACATTTCTCATCCTAAGAAGAATTTGGTGAGATATGGTCAAAAATGTGTATTGGTCTTCATGTAAAGTACCCATTATTCTTGTCTGATTTTAACAAACCTTGAATTTTTTTGAACTGGTTTTAAAAAAATACTGAGATATCAAATTTAATGAAAACCCATCTAGTGGGAGCCAAGTTGTTCCATGTGGACAGATGGTTAGACATGATAATGTTAGTAGTCACTTTTTTGTAATTTTGTGAACACACCTATAAACACCCATTAGTTTCATAATGCCCATCAATCTACGCATATTGACTTATTTAAGACTGAGTTTTTGTGAAGTTTTTTACTGGAGACGTACGGTGACATTTGGTAAGTTAATAGCAATTATCAGCATACATAAGTTACCACAAGTTTACCTGGGACTTCTCCTGTAGTTAAAGGGCTGTCTGGTTTACAGGTGGGTCCAGCTCGTAGGAGAGGACCATGCTACAGTTTTGCAGGCTGAGGTGTTTGCCATCTTGGCCTTTGTTTATGAAATTTTAACAAATGCAAGGCCAGAGTAAGATGTTAGTATTTGTTGTGATAGTCAGGTGGCTCTGAAAGCCCTTCAGGCTGCCAAAACAGTGTCTCCATTGGTATGACAGAGCCAAAGATGTTGAATGTCTCTACCTGGTGCATAGTGGGACTGTATTGGGTCCCTGGACATGCTGGGGTATGACGAAATGAAACTGCCAACAAGCTCACAAGAGACAGTTCTGTTCAAAATTTTGTAGGACCTGAGTCATCCTTGGGAGTCTGTAGGCAGAGTATAAAAAGAAAGATAAAATGCTGTGTGGATAACAAGCATTTGGTAATGTGGTGCAGTCTTGGTAGTACTCAAAGACAGGCTCGAAAACTGATTTCGGTCCCCATTATCACTACAGAGATGAGATTTATGTTTTTTAATATGACACAATCTGGGGTTGTTATTGGCCTTCTTACCAGACATAATACCCTGCGAAGACATCTTCTGTTACTGGTGTTGACCATTATTCCCTTATGTAGGAGGTGTGGAGTAGAGGAAGAAACCTCAGCCCACATTCCATGTGAGTGTGAAACCTTGGCTTCACTCAGACCTACGTATGTGGGCTCGCTTTTTTTGGACCCAGGGGATATTAGGAGTCTTAAGTCTGGGGGTCACTTGGAACTTTAGTCAAGGAATGGTTCCCTTGACATGGTATCAGATTATGAAGTACAAAGGGTCTGTTTTAAGGCCTGGGTGCATCAGGAACACAAGGGCTCGAACCCAACTATTAAACTAAATCTAAAATTACTGCAAGTGTATGTTCCCAAAACATCATATTACGTTTGCTTCCTTTTTCTTAGAAATGATCATTCCAAGAATACTGTGGGTCAGGACCAAGAATTCTGAACAACTGATGTGGTAAAACAACACTTAGAGGAAAAGTACATCAAATTTAATTATGCATTTTTTATATGGGTGATTTCTGGGGCCAGAAGAAATTAACAATACCTGTGGAAGAACAACACATATGGGAATGATTGTTAGAGGCTTGCTGTATTTGATATTGACCATTCACACTTGCATGTATCACAACAGGTTAAAGACACATTTGACCAAAAATGAAGGTGTTGCAATGTCAGTCATTTAGTTACACCAATTGTGAAAGGCACATGATTTTTTAAGCAAATAATTATTTTTAAGTTGTTGAAAATGCAATTCAAATTTGCATTGACAATTAGATATACCAAGTTTTTTCTTTCAAACCAGTGTTAACTGTTGGCCTTTGTTGGTCAGACACCAACCAACATCATAGGTGCCCATTTAGTGACATTTGTTGAATGGGTTTAGTGGAATTAATCATCAAATTTAGTACAGTTTCTGTGACTAAATATGCACATGTGCCATCTAATAGGTGACTGTGAATTATGTCAGCTTCCATAACTCAGATAAAGAAGCTGTTTTTCCCATAAAATATAAAACTTCCTGAACACCAATAGATCCTCCATTGTGAGACAAAAAATTCAGATGGTTGGCTGCTTGCAGTAGGGAGTAATGAGTGCAGAGGTTTGAAGTTTGTTCATGCATCAGTTGAATGTCAAATATTCACATTAATTTCAAAGTTTGAAAATTGAATTATCATAAGTGAGAACTTTTAACGTTAGTGCATTTGTTGGGTTTTATTATGTGAATTATTTATGAATGCTCAAACATGAATAACATTAAGATATTATCTTATATTTCTTTTCTCTTCTTAATGATTGGGGCCAAATGTTTTGGTTGAGCTGTTAACACTGCAGCTTTATATTTGGGAGGCTGTGGGTTTAAATTTCAGCTCTTAAGTTATCTGTTCTGACCAAGATTCTCTTATTTTCCACAGTCTCTCTGTACAGTGGTGGGATAGTACCTGGGGTTAGGCCATGACCAGTTTCGTAGGCTTCCTTTCCAATTCATTATTTACTCATCCATTCTTTTGACACTATAGAATCTTAGCATTTAAAAGCATCATTAAATGTATACCAGAAATTTAAACAAGACCTTTGTCATCGTGACTCCCTGTAGATGGCACCTGGGTGATGAAACATGTACAAGTTTTTGCATGTGTTATGTATATTATATCATGAAGCATATTTGTTAAAATATACATTGATTGTAGAAACATGTATGGTATGAGTAACATAAAATAAAATTGTTTTTGGGTGATGGAATTCTACGTAAATATTATTGTTGAAACATGTAACTGTATTTTGTTCTAGCTTACAGATTGCTGTGTAAATGTTCTAGTGTCAACGTTTAAGTCCACAGTTCTTGCTGAATGTGCTGGTATGATTAAAGGAAATGAAACAGAGAGTAAGTAGTAAAAAAATATGTTAGTATGTATCTGTGCTGAACTTCCTCTCAGCTTTGACCAAAAGTACTGATCATTATCCCAGTGAGTTTCTTGACTACGTGAGTGACCATTAGCTTTTCAAGAATTACTCTGCTGCTAGGAGTTTCTTAATATTTTTCCTCATTATGGCCCAGTAAATGTGATCCAGAATTTGTGTTTATATTGTGTGAATTGCTTTTGCTCTATACATTTTTAAACTATTTAATAAGTTTCTTACCACCTTTTGCATATTGTTTGTTCTTTGTTACCTATATATCCCTCGACACTGAACACAGTCTATTGTAGAAGTGTGCATTCGTGTTGGCCGTGTGCTTTTGTCTACTTGTTTGTGCATGGTATTTGTAAAACACGTTTACTTTCCTGATGTTAATGTGCTTTGAATTCCCTCAGGAAAGTAGATTTTGATGTCAGTTTCATAAACTGGGTTGATGGTGACAGAAGTATGTGATGTAGCTTTGAAAATTTATTAGGTAAAAACAAATGGCATAAAGAAGAACACAGGAACTTCATTAGTCACTAGTATTGAGGCTGGTCGGGAAGTTGCCTAGGAAGTTGATATATGATGGTGATTCATCAGGAGAATGCAGGACACAGTCACAACATAAACCACGCAATAAATCATTTGAGAGTCTGGCAAAATTGAGATATTTGGAAATGACACTAACAAACCAAAACTGCATATGTGAAGAAATTAAAGAGTGAATTATAGTGGGGCAATGCTTGCTACCATTCTGTCCTAAATCTTTTATCTACCTACTTACTGTGTAAAAACATGCACAGTACAATCTGTAATGTCTGGCACTAGATGATGTATTCACTGTAAATTGACTAAGAGGTCCAGGTTCAGTATAGAGGAGTTTGTTATGGGTCATAAACCTCTCCTCACATATAATCTGTGGGTGTTTCAGAATAGGGTGCTGAGGAGGATGTTTAGGCCTAAGGAAGATGAGGATGGAAAAAAATCACACAATGAAGACCTTCATGATTTGCAGTTCTTACCAAATTTTATTCAAGTTTCAAACAAGTGAGGATGAGATGAGTGGAGTGTATGAATTGTACCAAATAAAATAGATATGCATACACAGTTTTGGTAGGGAAGTGTGAAGGACCTAGGTGTAGATAGGAGGATAATATTGAAGTGGTTCTTAAAAGAAGTCATGTGTGAGAACATGGACTGTGTTCATCTAGCTCAAGATGGGGACAAGTGGAGAGTTGTTATAAACATGGTAGTTAACGTTGAGGTACCATAAAATGCAAGGACTTGTCCAGTTAAAGAACTATTGGCTTCATAAGAAGGACAGTCCTGCATTGAGGCAGGATAGAGAGAGGGGGGAGGAGAGAGAGAGAATGTGAGTGAGTATGGTGGTGGTTGTGGTGGTAGCAGTATAAAGGTATATTACTCAGGTGGTTCCTAAGATTTTTTCTAAATGATTCTGAACCTGAAAGGGATGAAAAGACACTTCTGATTCAGTCCTCAATCATGAGATAATTGACAAGTAATAGTTAAAATTGTTACAGTAATTTGGATTTTAATAACTAAAATTAAATAATATCTGTCATTATTTTTGTTGTCATGGGGTGTCTTACACTTTATATTAATTGATTTCTGTTTGAGCAATACCTGCTTTGGTCATATTTATGTGCATGATGCATAGTCATGTATATGTTTCTGGTACTGAAAAAGTTGAAATTGCTGTTAACAAATTTAAGAAGTATGCATTGCCAGGCATTGGAGTAATTCCATTGGAAGTGGTTTATTCAGGATGAAAAGCTGTGACAAGAACACATATGCTTGTGCACACATGTGCACATATGCCAACCCAGAATGAGTTACCTATACAGGACAGCTAACTGTGCAACTGCAAGGAGCAGAACCCGTCTTAAGAAAATACCTGCCAAGCTATTTGGTGATGTCTTGTCTTTATTGAGACCTGAAGATTCATTACCATGTTCACTGCAGCCCACCACAGGATTATATCCTGAGCCAGAGGAATCAGTTTTTTATCCTGGTACCTTGTTTCTTTAATATCCATTTGTTTTAACAGGTTTAAGACTGTAAGCCATGTAGTATTTCTAAATTTCATCTAAGCCACGGTATTTATCAGCTACCAACACAGTTTACACTCCATTTGTAATACCTGATATTTGAAGCCTGTTTCAAATATGGCTGTGGTAATTTTCAAACTCAGATTTGTAATCTGGGTGTTTCGTATCACATACTATTTTTTCAGGACTCCAGTTAATGTTTAAGTTAATGGATCGAGTTCCAGATGGTATTGCTCCCATGTTGAAAGACTTGGAGGAACATATAGTGAATGCTGGGCAAGCAGAAATGATTGCAGCTGCTGACATTATTACACAGGTGAGAAGATGCAACAAACTGTAAGTACAGTTACAGTTTCTGAATAAATTGTGCTTTGTATATCACTATATGATGTTACTAGTTTCTTGGTTGCAAGTTACTCTAAATGTAAATGTTGTCTAAACCAAGTTTTATGGTTCCCCAAAATAATTTTAATTAAAGACATAGGGATGGATGGATGGATGGATGGATGGATTGTTTGGATGGATGGATGGGTGGGTGGATGGATGGATGAATTAGATAGACAGACAGACAGACAGATAGATGCAGAGATCGAGGGATGGATGGACTGACAGAAAGACAGATGGCTGGGGAGGGGAGGAGAGTGGTGAATGTGTGTATTTGTTGCTTTAAATACTTTGTTTTCAGCAAGGATGTTATAGTAGAACTATATATAATGAGCATGGCTCAGAAGGCATTGCCATGTGAGGTAAAAACTAATTTATTATGAATTAGTATACTGATTCTCTGAATTAGCAAAAGAAGACCATTCGGAGATCAGGTGGTTAGTTAGTTCATGAGTCAGTCATGAGATGTCAGTTGTGTTTTAATTGGTAGGACGTTGATGGACCATGTGTGGAAAGTGCTACTACAATTCTGTGAGGTAATACCAGTAAGTAAGTTACCAGTCTTAAATTGTTATGTTCTGTCTACACACTTCTCAGACACTAGGCATACAGTTGACCATCAAAGTACAGAATTGGTGCATCTAACAACTGTTTTAATTCTACCAGATGTTCTGGTTCATTATCAGAACATCTTCAGGGAGATACATTACACTACTCAGTTGTTGGTAACATATATTAATACATGAAGTATTGGGTTTTAAAGTGACATACAGTAGTGTGTGCATGTTGTGATGGTAACATTTTGTATAAGAACACCCAGCCAGTGTTGTCTGAGTGACTTTTCCATCTTCAGATGATGGTGGAATCTTTATAACTTTATTTGTGATGGCAACAAATTTTAACATCATTCAGCAGTTAAGTTTCAAACAATAAGGCAGAACTGCTGAAGGCAGTTTAAGTGGATGTGTTCAGTGTTTATGGTAGGTCTTTACACATGCAGAAATAAAATTCTGGAACATCCATGGCAGATGGATGGGGCCATCTTTTGAAAATGGGCTGGGGTAGCAGCACCCTGTTATAGCTTCTGACCAGTAAACACGTGACAGAATAGTGGCTGTGGTAATAAAGTATTATTATATCATAGTCATAAACAACATTGTTAGAGATGATGCAAGTCTTCAGGGACGTGACGTGATGTCATTTGTTAAAGTCATCATTATTTTGGAGGCAGTAAATGTATCTGAAACATTGGTAACCATTTACAAATTAGCATGGCATTTTATCCCAGGAAACTTGAAATTGCATCAGCATTGCTCTGAGAACCTCAGATCTTACAACATTTTTACGTGTAACTGTGTTTGTAGAGGGTGGTGTAAACTACACTGAAATACTGAAATATTTTTTATATCACTTATACTTAATAATGTTCATAAATGTAAACAATACCAGCATGCCTTAACCTCTGTAATACACTGCATGAAACAAACACAACACTGAATTTTTCTTATTGAATTCAGCTTTTACTAACATTAGGATGTGGAATTTGACATTCAGAGGACCGTGCATCGTAATATATTCTTAAAATAAAACCAACAAGATACACTAATTTCTTAAATTTATTTTTGGATTAGAACTACATGTTTCGGACAGGTTTTCTGTCTGTCATCGGGAGTCTAGTACTGTATACATAGCAATAGGTACATGTCATACAGGTTTTGCTGACTGCTTGCTAGCGTGATCAGGATGGAACCCATTCTGATCCCACTAGCAAACAGTCAGCATAACCTGTATGACATGTACCTATTGTTGTGTGTACAGTATTAGACTCCTGATGACGGACAGAAAACCTGTCCGAAACGTAGAGTTCTACTCCAAAAATAAATTTGAGAAATTAATGCATCTCATTGGTTTTATTGTAAGAAACTAGGATGTGGCTTATACATCATTTACTGCCCTGGTGGCACATGGTGGTTTGTGATTGACAGGTTGATTGTTTTGAAGTGAAATAGTAGGAGATACATATTGTTATGCATTACACCATGTGGCCTTTACCTGCTGCCATTCATTCATTCATTCAGATACATAGACAGACAGTGAGAAAATAATAAAATGGGGAGGTGGAAGACTTTCCTATTGTAACTAGAAATAATTGAACTGGGTTGAGTTTGTTGCCATTGTTAATGGAATGTGTCTGGATAAAATTATGTTAATGTAAAATAGTATTGTAGTGGAGTTATGTGTGGTGCATGTCCACACATGAACGATTAAGTAAATAACTTTTTGAGGTTATTAGGGTATTGTTCTTTTTTGAATGCAGGATTCTGAGAAATATGTTGAAAGACTGTTGGAATTGTTCAACCAATTCAGCTTGCTAGTGAAAGAAGCTTTCAATGATGACCCCAGATTTCTAACTGCCAGAGATAAAGCCTACAAACAAGTTGTGAATGATACACAAGTATTCAGATTAGAACTGCCAAGTAAACAGGTAATGTCTAATGTATTTACAGTTATAAATTACACATGGTAGTAGCTGACTTAATCACAATACTGGACCATTACTTCAAATAGCTACACCTATTTTGCAACTGCTAAATTTGCAGGAAAAAAAAAAAAAGACTTTTGTTTTTGTGTTCCACAAATTTGACAAAAATCTAGGAACAACCATCAAATTCCTGGTGCCAGAAGTGTAACAAGAAGTAAATTTCATACTGAGGACCCGTAATGCTTGAGTGACTTTTAAATATCATTGTTGTCTGGTGTTTTCAGCTTGGTTTATGTGAACTGATACACCTTTATCTATATAAGGAAAGCACGCCTATAATTATGCTGAAAATAGTAGACACCACCATTCTTCGAGCAATGTTGGTAGCTAGGGTGGATAGTACTGCATGCTATAGTGACAGCCAAAGGAGTTACATTTTATGTATGATTCTCAGCTAAGGTGCTGTAGATGTGGCAAGGTTGCTCAACCCAGGTACTCAAAAAGAAAATTTTAAATCGCCCAAAAGTATTTCAGCTACTATTCGTAAATGCACATTCATACTGCCAGAATATTTAAAAGTTTTTTTTGTGTGTATATATATATATATATATAAGCACTAACTTTATGCTCTGTGATTTTTCAGAATGCAGGTGCAAAGTCTCAACCTGAGTCCAAGTGTCCTGAATTACTAGCCAACTACTGTGATATGCTGCTAAGGAAAACTCCTCTTAGTAAGAAACTTACATCAGATGAAATAGAAAGCAAATTGAAGGATGTGGTAAGCAGATTTCAGTTTGTGAAATTCATAGTCTAACATATATTTTTAGCAGCAGCCATACTTACACAGTGACCTTCAGCACATTTTGAAGTTCTGAGATCTGTGTAATCATCTCATCTGTCAACTTCAGTAGAAATGATCATGGTGGTGTGTGTCCTTCGCAGAGGCACTTAGGGGAGCAGAGGGGTCTTATGTTAGAATTTATGCTGTATCAGGAAGAATTTTATTAGTTGAATATCAGAGTTGATGTGTAGGGTGGGACTAGTTGATATGGGTTGAGGACAGGTATCCTGGAGTTTCCAACAGTGACTCCAGATTTGCAGGGAAGTGATTCTTTAACCTTGATATGAGACATAAATATTATACTCGCAGTAACCGTAATGAAGATATTTAGATATAGCTTACCAGAATTGTGAACTTAGTTTCAAATAATACGTGTGATACTTAATATATGCTAAATATATGAGTAAGTGGATTCTGAATTAACTTTAACCCTTTAACGCCGAATGGCCACTAAAGTGGCCGCGCAGTGAGCCCTTTAAATAGCCGAACAGCCACTAAAGTGGCTGCAAACATTGTATTGAAATATGGAGGAATTTTGTACACTCCTATTCGGTTAACTGCTGTGGATCACTATGCATCTGGACTCCTGAAGGTCAGGCTTTTTTTCAAGGGCCGGAATGTACCCCCTTCACCTCCTAAACCCCTCCCAAACACCGATATATATGTCAGCACTTCCTGTAACTGTGTCTTTTTCCCAGCTGACTAATATGGTTTTGACATGCTCGCTTTCAATATCGCTTGCTCTGGGATTCACTGTGGGTTGAAATATCAACACTGGCCTATGAAGCGAACACTGGTTGTTCACCAGAAAGGTTGTCGTTGGCGTACTGTACCCATATAATTCAGACAAAACTAATGCTAAAAAATCGGAGATATCCACAAAACTCGATGTTTACAGCTACAGAAGGGCCCACACACATGTCT
>Ga0209755_10008254_pt1 | contig 11162 bp, 12 predicted proteins | sample TergutCo191P1_FD_187301 | JGI IMG/M metagenome (GOLD analysis project Ga0209755, IMG submission 187301) | Cornitermes sp. P1 segment gut microbial communities from Petit-Saut dam, French Guiana - Co191P1 (SPAdes) (version 2) | ecosystem: Host-associated > Arthropoda: Insects > Digestive system... | reverse complement strand
GGGGGGGGTACAGAATGCGTTTAAATGCCCCTGAGAGCGGCTACAATCGCGTTTCTTAGGCTTGGATCCCTTTTCCGCCATAGAAAAAATAAAGGGCAAATCCGGGCACTTATGAGCCATTTCTGAGCAACGAAAATCATGCAATTCCAGAGCTTGCACAGCAAGCCTGCTTGACATATTTTCACAAAAATTTACCATTCTTGGTAGAATATAGTAAATAATGCTGAAAAAGTATCATTGCGCGAATTTCTTTTTCTATATTAACCAACATGCCTGATACCATTCAAACTCCAATTCCTGCACCAGGGGCTGCTCCTGCAGCTCCAAAACAATATGATGTTCAAGACTTGCTCTCTCAAATGGTTAAAATGGACTGCTCAGATTTGCATTTTACAGTAGGTGTGCCGCCACTGGTACGCCTGCATGGCAAATTACAGCCACTTGGCGAAGAAAAACTAAGCCCAAAAGAGACTATGAGGGTAGCTTACAGCCTTATGAATGAAATGCAACGCAAAGCTTTTGAACAAAATAAGGAATGCGACTTCTCATTCGGTATAGCCAACCTCGCCAGATTCCGTGCCAATGCCTACCTGCAAAGAGGGTGCGTGGGCCTCGCACTGCGTATAATTCCCATTCGCATAAGAACCTTTGAAGAACTCGGACTGCCAAAGGTCATGGCAGACTTCACAAAACGCCCATCCGGTCTGGTACTTGTAACAGGAGCCACAGGTAGCGGCAAATCAACAACACTGGCCGCAATGATAGACAAAGTAAACAAAGAACGAAAAGAACACATAATAACCATAGAAGACCCAATCGAATTTTTGCATACCCACCAAGGCTGCATGATAAACCAACGCGAAGTAGGCAACGACACTGCCAGCTTCTCTCAGGCACTTAAAATGGCACTTCGCCAAGACCCCGATGTTGTGCTCATAGGCGAAATGCGCGATACGGAAACCATGCGCGCTGCCCTAACAATATCAGAAACAGGTCATTTGGCATTCGCAACTCTGCACACAAACTCAACAGTTCAAACAATAAACCGTATAATAGACGCATTCCCAAAAGGCGAACAGCAAACAATCAGAACTCAGCTCTCATTCGTGCTTCAGGGCGTTATTTGCCAAACTCTCATCCCCAAGCTCGGCGGCGGACGTGTTATGGCCTACGAAGTGATGAACGTCAATCCCGGCATAAGAGCTCTCATAAGAGACGACAAGGTTCACCAAATAGAATCCATGATTGAAATTGGCCAGAAACAGGGAATGAATACCATGAACATGAGGCTCGCCGACCTGGTAATATCCAGGCAAATAGACCGGCTTGTAGCCATAGGAAGATCATCAAGCCCGGAGAATTTGGAAAAATTATTGCTTGAAAGAGAATTAAGAACGCCGGGGAGGCCAAACTAAATGCCTGTTTATCGATATAAAGCTGTCTCTGCCACAGGTCAAAGTTTTGACGGGCAATTGGAAGCAAAAGATATTGAAGATGCACGTGGCATGCTGATTCGCAGGCATTTAACCATTCAAAGTTTAAAAAAGAAACCTACGGAAATAAAATTACCCTCCATAGGCACAGGAATAAGCGCAAAAGAAATAGCCCGATTTACAAGACAGTTCTCTGCCATGAGCAATGCAGGTTTGCCTATAATTCAATCGCTTTCCATTTTGGAAGAACAGGCTCAAAATCCAACATTAAAAAACGTTATACACAAAGTTTCGCAATCCATTAACGGCGGTTCATCGCTTGCAGATGCGCTTGCCTTGCACCCGAAAGTGTTTGACCGGCTTTATGTTCACATGGTAGCCGCAGGCGAAGCGGGCGGTATTCTTGACGGAATTTTAATGAGGCTGGCAGATTATCTGGAAGCTAACGAAAGACTAAAAAGAAAAGTTAAAAAAGCCATGACCTACCCTGCCATGGTAGCAATTGTTGCCCTTATTGTTGTGATAATAATGTTAACTTTTGTTATTCCGCAATTTACAGGCATATTCAACGATGCCGGTATTGAATTACCATGGCCTACAAAGGTGGTTATGGGCTTGTCAGATACCATAAGAGATGGTTTTTTAATTTGGACCACCATACTTATAGCTTTTATAGTGGTTTTCAATTACTTACTAAAAGTACCGAAATTTCGCTTGATTTTTGATGGCATTATGCTCAAATCTCCGATGTTCGGTGATTTGCTGACCAAATCAACAATAGCTCGTTTTGCGCGTACGCTAGGCACGCTTTTAAATGCAGGTGTTGCAATTACCGATGCTTTGAGCGTAACAGCAAAAACTGCAGGCAATACAAAAGTTGAACAATCCATATTATATATTCAGCGCTCCATAACAGGTGGTAAACCCATAGCAGACCCAATGACCGAAACAAAAATTTTCCCGCCGATGGTAATTCAAATGACGGCTGTAGGCGAAAGAACCGGCGGTTTGGGCAACATGCTTATTAAGGTAGCAGATTTTTACGATGAAGAAGTAGATGCTGCTGTTGACACTCTAACATCAATGATAGAACCATTAATTATAGTATTCCTTGGCGGATTTATTGGATTTATACTTGTTGCTATGTATATGCCTATGTTCAGCTTGTCTGACGCAGTTGGCTAAGAGGTTGTTTTGGACTATATTTCTCCAATAGGAGTGTTGCGCATAGAAGCTTCAGAAAGAGGCCTAAGCGCAATAAGATTTCTTGGACCGGAAGCTCAGGAAGCCCCTCAATGCGAAAATGAGAATGCTCGGAACTGCATGGCACTTTGTGTTTCTGCGCTTAACAGTTATTTTGCCAAGCAGTGGGGAGCGTTCAATCAGCTTCGTTCAAAAATTCCTCTAGACCTGGAAGGCACAGCCTTTCAAAAAAAAGTTTGGGGGGTAATTTACTCTTTGCCTAATACTTATCCTATTGTGGGCATAAGTTATTCGGAGCTTGCTGCGTTGGCTGGCAGGCCAAAAGCGGTTAGAACCTGTGCAACTATTTGCGGGCAAAATACCATCCCTATTTTAATACCTTGCCACAGAATCATAGCTGCAAACAGCAAACTTGGAGGCTACGCAGGCGGCCTCGCTCGAAAATCCTGGCTTTTATGGCACGAAGGCATAATAGCAAAGGGCTCAAATATTCTATTGCAGCATCCCCCGCAGGCAAGGTAAAACTATGAAATCCGTCAACAAATGTTTGCAAAATGAAACTACTGCCCATTTGTTCAGTATTTATTTACTATATTTATGATAACAAAAACCAAAAAGGAAGGCATTATGTCTAAAAAAGCAGCAAATAAGGAAAGCAAAAGCACGCTTTCTCCGGAAAAAGCAAAAGCGGTGGAAGCCGCAGTAGCGCAAATAGAAAAGAGCCATGGAAAAGGCTCAATTATGACTTTGGGCAACCAAATGGCCATGGAAATACCTGTTATATCAACCGGGTGCATCCAGCTAGATGTAGCACTTGGCGTAGGTGGAATTCCCAGAGGCAGAATCATTGAAATTTACGGCCCGGAATCTTCCGGCAAAACAACGCTCACCCTGCACTGCATTGCAGAAGCACAAAAAGCCGGCGGAGTTGCAGCGTTTATAGATGCAGAGCACGCCTTTGACGCGAGCTACGCCCGCAAGCTCGGAGTAGATATAGACAGCCTGCTTGTATCACAACCAGATACCGGCGAACAAGCGCTTGATATATGCGAAACTCTGGTGCGTTCCGGAGCCATAGACCTTGTGGTGGTAGATTCCGTAGCAGCCCTTGTACCCCAAGCTGAAATCAACGGCGAAATGGGTGATAGTCACATGGGCTTGCAGGCGAGGCTCATGAGCCAGGCTCTGCGCAAATTAACCGGCTTGCTCAACAAGTCAAATACAGCTTTGATTTTCATCAATCAGCTTCGCATGAAAATAGGCGTTATGTTCGGTAATCCGGAAACTACTACAGGTGGCAATGCACTTAAATTTTACGCAACGCAACGCTTGGATATTCGCCGTGTAAATACCATAAAAGAAGGCGAAAATTCAGTTGGCAATCGCACCAGAGTAAAGGTAGTGAAAAACAAGGTTGCGCCGCCATTTACCCAGTGCGAATTCGATATTCTCTACGGCCAGGGAATTTCAAAAGAAGCCTCCATACTGGACTTGGCAGTTGATTTGGAATTAATCCAAAAGAGCGGTTCATGGTTCTCCTACAACGGCGAAAGAATAGGCCAGGGTCGGCCAAATGCTCTCCAATATTTAAAAGATAATGCAGATGTTTCCAAAGAAATTGAAAAGAAAATTCGTGATCATAAAAAAGATATTGAAGTGTTTAGCAGTTCAGCCGAAAATACGGTAAGCGATGAATAGCAGGTTTTTCATAGCAATTCTTTTATTCGGTGCGGTTTTTGCAAAAGACCCGAAAACTCCGGGTTTTTACAAAGCCGGTATCCGCTATGGAGAAGCAAAAAGCGATTCTCTTTACATAAAATGGTCTCGTGCTATAGATGCTGATACCTTTTGGGTTTATAAGGCAAATTTAAGTTTGCAATACATAACGAATGCCGATATACGCACGGTATGGTATAATCAACCCTTCAGATACGAAAGGCGAATGGCAACTCATCATTTAAAAGAATATATTTTTGACAGCCATCTCAGATTCAATGATTTGGAAAGCCTGACAAAAAATCGAAACCCCGGATTGTTGGAAAAATTTATCTTTTAGGCGGCGGCGGTGCTGCTATTTGCGGTGCCTTGGGCGGAGGCGGGGCTTGCTGCTGCACTTGTTTAGCAGTTTCTTTAGCTGCTTGCTTTGCAATTTCCTTATATTCCTGCTTTGCCTTTTCCAATTCCGCATTAGCCGCATTAGTCGGTGCTGGAGCAGAGGATGCTACTGGAGCAACGGGAACAGGGGTAGCAGGGGTAGCAGCAGGATTAGGATTGCCTACAGCATCGTTTCTGCTCGCATCTACATACCATGCGTAGCCAAGCGGTTCCAACTTGCTTTTGGCAAAAGCCTCTGCGGATGACCTCCCATTGAAATAACCTACTCTTACCCTGTAATATATGCCAAGCAATTGAGCCGGGTTATTTACTTTTACATAATATGAATTTATTCCGTTTGAGGCCATTTTCTTAACTAAATTCTTTGCAGAAGTCTCGCTAGGGAAAACTGCCACCTGAATTGTGTATCTGCCGGATTTCAATTGTCCGTCATCTACAGTCGCAGGATTAAAAAACTGTTCGGATGGCGATGGAGTTACAATTTGCTTTGGTGCCGGGGCAGCTGGGGCAGCCGGAGCAACTTTCGGAGCCTCGGCAACGGGAGCAGGTTCTGTGCTTTCAGCAGGCGGAGGCGGCAAAGCGGTATCTACAGCTTGTTGCGCAGAGGGAGGAGGGAGAGGAAATGGAACAGGCATAGCTTCTTCTTCGAGAAGACACGCGAAGAAGAAAACCGAAGGCAGAACTACTGTTCCCAAATAAATTTTTTTTCTCATACAATAAACTCCATGATTTATAAAATATAGAAAAATGATTTCTACATTAAATCCGTGATCCGCCTGTTATTCCTAATTTTGTTCTCGGTGAGCCTTGTGCATTCAGGCGAGTATTGGCATGTGGAAAAAGGAGTGAGTTCCATGAAAATGCTCTCTCTGCCAACCGAGCCCAGACAAGCCGCGCTCGCCGGGGCCGGCATTGCAAGCCCGAGAAATGCCGGAGAAGCACTGAGGAATCCTATTGCAGGCGCAACAGCAAATTCCCCGGTTTTAAGTTTTTCACGTACGGAATTTTCCAGCTTAACAGGTGCAAGCAGAATATCAATGTTGGCCGGCAGCACTTTTGGAAGCTGGAATTTAACTGCAGGAATGGAATCGCTAAATTACGATAGAATTCAGGGCTACACCGAAGACGGCCTCACTTCCGACGGGCAATTCTTTACTGCAGGAACCATGGCGGCACAACTGGGAATAGCGAGAAATTTCAATTCCATGAGCGCAGGTTTAACCGCGCGCTTTGCAAACCAAAACATAGACGATCATCATTTAAGTGGATTTTTATTCGACGGCGGTGTTAAATACAATCTGTTAAAGTACTTTGAATTCGGAGCAATTTTCAATAATTTAGGCTGGATAGACTCCGATACAAAAGAAATTGCTCCTCTTTCCGTGCAAGCTGGCATAACGGCAAGTTACGCACTGCCGCTTGGCTTTACAGGCGCAATTTCCGCAGATTTATACAGGCGAAACGATTCTGCGCAAGAACTTCGCACAGGTATTGAGATAATGTACCTGGAAATACTTTCCCTTCGCCTTGGCTATTACGATGTGATAAGCGCCGGTTTTGCGATAAAATTCAACTCCATAGCCGTTGAATATGCATATCAAAACAAAGAAGTCTTGGGAGCAAACCATATCTTTGGGGTGAGTCTTTACTTCTAACCAAGACTTTTTTCTATATTTTTATTATGGACAGCAAAGCTCTTCAACCCCTAAAAAACGCATACAATGTAGCGATGAATTTTTTAGAGAACGAATCTATGAAAAAGAAACCCAGCCCTATAGGCTCGGTTTCGTGGACTAATTTGAAAAATGAACTCAATTTTTTAGACAAAAAAAAATCAGACAGAGTTTTGATTTGGTTAATAGAAAACTGGCCTCCGCGCGCAAGCTATGCAATGCCTTATTTGAATGAAAGCGAAAGAAATTCCTTTGATTCCGAAGCTTACAGGCTTTTGCTGCGTTCTTACAGAACCGGAATGGTATCTGAGCGCTTTATAGAAGACATTATAGTTCGCGGCGCAGATAACGATGGTTTGCATTTTTCAAAAGAATTTTTGCATAGCTGCCTGGCCAAGTTTTGGGAAGATTCCATGCAAGAAATCCCGCAGCCATCAATACAATGATAAAAATAATCGGTGGCGGTTTAGCCGGTTGCGAAGCTGCTTTGCAACTTGCATGCAGAGGCTTTAATGTTGATTTATATGAAATGCGCAAAGGCGGTTGGCAAACTCCTGCTCACAAAACGAGCAATTTAGCGGAGTTGGTTTGTAGCAACAGTTTTAAGGGAATGCAGCTCACAAGTGCGCACGGGCTGCTGAAAAATGAACTTAAAACGCTTGGCAGTTTTCTTTTGCAAGCGGCAGAGAAAGCGAGAGTTCCCGCAGGCGAATCGCTTACGGTAGACAGGGAAATTTTCAGCAAAGAGGTGGAGAGTTTAATTACAAAGAGCAAGAAAATAACCTTGCATCCCAATGAATGCACCGAGCTTGCCTCCGAGGCTCCAACGCTTGTAGCCGCAGGCCCGCTTTGCAGCGATGCCCTTGCAATGCAAATAATGAACCTTACAGGTGGTAAATTTTTGCGTTTTTTTGATGCCATAGCTCCGGTTATAGACAGCGACTCTATAGATTATTCACAAGCATTCGCCATGAATCGGCACGAAAAAGGCGAAACCGCCGATTTTATAAACTGCCCTCTGGACAAAGAAACCTATTTGGAATTTGTGAAAAGATTGCAGGAAGCAGACGGCATAGAGGAAAAGCCTTTTGAAAAAAAGGAATTATTCGAAGGCTGTTTGCCGGTTGAAGAGATGGCCCGCAGAGGAATAGACACTCTGCGTTTTGGCCCCATGCGTCCTGTTGGGCTGGGCAAACATTACGCAGTTATTCAGCTTAGGGCAGAAAATGCACAAAAAACTCTTTACAACATGGTGGGCTTCCAGACGAGGCTCAAGTGGAACACTCAAAAAGAAATTTTCAGGCTTGTACCTGCGCTAAGAAACGCCGAATTCGCACGTTTAGGCTCCATGCACCGCAACACATTTATAGAAAGCCCCAAATTGCTCAATAGTTCGCTAAAATTCAACTCTGCCGATATTTGGTTCGCAGGCCAGATTACAGGGGCAGAAGGTTATACGGAAGCCATAGCTACAGGCTGGTATGCGGCTTGGAACATGGCAAGCTTTCTGCAAAACAAAGTTCCCGAGCCTCTACCCCAAGGGTCTTGCATAAGAGCCTTAATTGAGGCCATAACTACCCCTAAAGACTGCTTTCAACCCGTAAATTTTAACTTTGGCCTGCTTCCTCGCCCAGAAAAATTGCGAAAAAGCGAAAAAAAGGATTTTTTTATCAATCAAAACCAAAAAAAATTAATTATATTTACCCAATGCTACCAAAAGAATTAAATTTGTTTTTGCGAAAATGTAAAAATAAAGTTTTTATATACGCTTGGGAATATTTCACAAGGCGCATACACGATGAGTTGCTTCGTTCCGCAGTGGAAGAATCCCCCTTCTTTTATGTGGAAATGAATTTCAACGTTGTTGAGGAAAAATTACCGGCAAGCAACGATCGTTTGATATTTTGGAAAGCATTTTTTGAAGTGCTTCCATCACAAAAACGTCTTTGCGACTTATGTGGTTTCTTAAAAAACGACGAAGGAATAGCCATTCTATTTGTAGATACAGTGGATAACAATCCCGCTTGGAGCAGATTTTGCGCTGAAATACAAACTAGAACCCACATTGACATGCAAACATGGGATGGAATAATATATGCAGATTATCCGCCAAAGGAGTTCTTTGCAACTTGAGAGTTCTGCTTATCACTTCTGTTTATCCACGCTTTGAAACTGATTTGGAGGTTCCCTGGTTACGCACATCCGTATCTCTTTTAAAGAATACAGGCTGTGAAATTGCTATTGTTGCGCCTTCTTACAAAAAGCTCAAATGCCATGAAATAGACGGCGTTAAAGTGCACAGGTTCAGATATGCTCCAAAAAGTCTGGAATTTTTAACGCACGATGAAGGCGCACCGTCTAAAATGGCAAAGAATCCCCTGCTCCAGCTTTTGGCAATTCCTTACATAATTTTGGGCTCGCTTTGCACACTTAACATCTGCAGAAAATTCAAACCGCAAATAGTTCACGTTCACTGGCCTTTTCCGCATGGCTTTATGGCATTTTTTGTAAAAATATTTTACAAAGCCCCGATTGTTTTAACCTTTTACAGTGCCGAACTTCTGTTGATGCGCAAAAAAAAATGGATAAAGCCTTTCCTGAAATTTTTTATAAAACACGCAGACTCCGTTATTGCAATCAGCGGTTTCGCAGCGAAAACAGTCGAAAGCATTTATCAACGCAAAATTGAAATTTTACCTTATGGTTCAACATTTAACGGAAAACCGCGAAAAGACACACCGACTTCCGTATTTAAAATTTTATTTGTAGGCCGCCATATTGAACGCAAAGGCATAGAATATTTAATCAAGGCAGCAACTCTTTTAGACAAAGAAAAATTTCAGATTCGCATAGCGGGAGTTGGCGATTTAACAGAAAAATTGAAAGAGCAAGCATCCGAACAAATTTTATTTCTCGGCAAATTATCCAACGAAGACCTTGAAAAAGAATATCTATCTGCAGGCTGTTTTGTTTTGCCGGCAATTGTTGACTCCAAAGGCGATACCGAGGGCCTGGGAGTGGTTTTGATAGAAGCGGTGGAATACGAATGCCCTATTATTGCAAGCGATGTTGGGGGAATCCCAGATATTATAATAGACAGAAAAACAGGTTTGCTGGTCCCGGAAAAGAATCCTGAAGCCCTTGCCGCTGCGATAAAAGAGTTAGCTGGAAACGAAGCTTTGCGAAAAGAACTTGTGGAAGGCGCAAAAGAGCATGTAAAGAGATATTTTTCCTGGGATGCAATTATTGAAAAGCAGATGGGGTTGTATAGGGAGATTGTGGATGCGTAATGATTCTACGCAAAAATGCGTAGAAAGTTTTCTATATTACTCTTTATGCGGAAAAAATACATCTACCAATTTGAAAACTGGGCTGATTTTACCTGGAAAGAAGGTGAAATCCAAGTGCTTTTGGGCACAGTCCGGCTTTTGCAGGGCAAGGTGCTTGGAACAATGCAAGCGCTCGGATTTTCGCAAAAAATTGAGACTTCTCTTAACACTTTAACGCTTGATATTATAAAATCGTCAGAAATAGAAGGCGAAAAATTGAATTATGCTCAGGTTCGCTCTTCCATAGCTCGCAGGCTTGGCTTGGAAAAGTTCAGTAATGCAAGGAGTTCCAGAAATGTGGAAGGCATTGTGGACATGACAATGGATGCGGTGCAGAATGCAAATTTACCGCTTAGCGAAAAAAGGCTTTTCGGTTGGCACGCAGCGCTGTTTCCAACGGGGTGGAGCGGGCTTTATAAAATTGCAGTAGGAAAGTATAGAACAGAAGAAATGCAGGTTGTGTCTGGTGCTATAGGCAATGAAAAAGTTCATTATGAAGCTCCCAAGCCAAAATTTGTAAAAAAAGAAATGGATGTTTTTTTTGAATGGTTTAACAGCAAGAATAAAATAGATGCCATTTTGAAAGCGGCAATAGCTCATTTTTGGTTTATTATAATACATCCATTTGATGACGGCAATGGAAGAATAGCCCGTGCCATCACCGATTTAATGCTAACTCGCTCGGATGCTTCGCCCCAAAGATTTTACAGCATGTCTGCACAAATTTTAAAAGAGAGAAAAAAATATTACTCAGTTTTGCAGGAATGCCAGCACAAGGAAAAAGACATAACTCAGTGGCTGAAATGGTTTTTGCAATGCCTGAGAAATGCTTTATTGGAAACTGAAAAAATAACGAGTCTGGTTTTGCAAAAAGCGGAGTTTTGGGACAAGCACAAAAACACCGAATTTAACGGCAGGCAAAGAATTATGCTAAACAAATTGCTGGATGGTAGCTTCAAGGGTAAGCTGAACACCGTGAAATGGGCAAAAATGGCTAAGTGCTCCCATGACACTGCGCTTAGAGACATCAAGGATTTGATAGAGAAAGGTATTCTATCGCAGGAAAACGCCGGTGGGAAGAACGTGAGTTATGGACTCTGCCAACTAAACCTCCCACACGGGGATTGAAACCACATTTCTTGACAAGGGAATACGCATATCTTGCAAGCATATCACTGCGCCAAGACCGACTTCCTTTTTTAATTTTTCCAATTCCTTGAAACTCTTGCAATCACCCAAGCTTGGATTTGCAGTCTTTTTAATTTCTATCGGATGCAAAGTGCCGTTTTGCTCCAGCACAATATCTATTTCATTTTGATTCGCATCCCTGTACATATACATCAGCGGTTCTTCGCCATTGTGCAAATATGATTTTAAAATTTCTCCAACAACATAAGTTTCAAGAATTG
>Ga0209755_10008253_pt1 | contig 11164 bp, 6 predicted proteins | sample TergutCo191P1_FD_187301 | JGI IMG/M metagenome (GOLD analysis project Ga0209755, IMG submission 187301) | Cornitermes sp. P1 segment gut microbial communities from Petit-Saut dam, French Guiana - Co191P1 (SPAdes) (version 2) | ecosystem: Host-associated > Arthropoda: Insects > Digestive system >... | reverse complement strand
AAAACCGCGCCGTCATTGTCGCGGAAGGAGACATTGTTACGCGCTTTAGCGATGTTGCCGGCGTTGATGAAGCAAAAGAAGAACTTGTCGAAGTTGTCGATTTTTTGAAAAGTCCCGACAAGTATAAAGAAATTGGCGGCAAGATTCCAAAGGGAGTGCTTTTGGTCGGGCCGCCGGGAACGGGAAAAACACTTCTTGCGCGGGCTGTCGCGGGTGAAGCCGGCGTTTCATTTTTCCGCATGAGCGGCGCTGACTTTGTAGAGATGTTTGTCGGCGTTGGGGCCGCGCGGGTGCGCGATTTATTCAAACAGGCAAGGAGCAAAGCGCCTTGTATTATTTTTATTGATGAGCTGGACGCTATCGGCAAAAGCAGGATTAACAACATAGCGGGCGGCAATGACGAGCGCGAGCAGACTCTCAATCAACTGCTTGTGGAAATGGACGGCTTTGACGGCACCAGCGGGCTTATCATTCTCGCCGCCACAAACAGGCCCGACGTTCTGGATCACGCGCTTCTTCGCCCGGGAAGGTTTGACCGGCAGGTGCTTGTTGACAGACCCGATCTTAAAGGCAGGGAAGAAATACTTAAGATTCACTCAAGACCGCCTGTCAGGCTTGATCCTGTTGTTGACCTTGAAGTTGTAGCGCGCGTAACATCGGGTTTTTCCGGGGCGGATCTCGCCAACATTGTAAACGAAGCGGCTCTTCTCGCTGTCAGGGCAGGGCGTAAAATGATAGCTCAGCTTGATTTTAACGAAGCGATTGAAAAAACCATCGCTGGTCTTCAGAAAAAAACCAGAGTGCTTAAGGAAAGAGAAAGGAAACTCACCGCCTACCATGAAGCCGGTCATGCCATAGTCGCGGCGTTTACACCTAACGCGGATCCCGTTCAAAAAATTTCGATAATTCCGCGCGGTTTCGCGCTCGGATATACGCTTCAACTGCCGTTAGAAGACCGTTATACGGTTACAAAATCCGATCTGCTCGGAAGGATTGATATTCTGCTCGGCGGGCGTATCGCCGAAGAAATGATATCAGGCGAATACTCCACAGGAGCTGCCAATGATCTTACCAAAGCGACCGACATCGCGCGCAAGATGATCACCGATTACGGAATGAGCGATCGTTTCAGGAATGTCGCTCTTACATCGCGGGGTATGAGCATGACGGGCCAGGAAAGGCAGGAGCCTTCATTCCAGCGCGAATACGCCGAAAGCACTCAGCAGTATGTTGATGAAGAAATCGCCCGTATTATCGAAAACCAATACGCTAACGCGAGGAAAATTCTTGATGACCGCCGCGCGGTTCTGGACAACGTTTCCGCTTCGCTTCTTGAAAAAGAAACCCTCGATGAAAAAGAATTTAAAGCGCTGTTGAATATTTAATTAATCATGGACAGACCGCGGTAACATAAAACGCAGACCGGCGTTTTATTTCTTTCCCCTGTCGCCAGTAAGGTACTGTTGAGCAAGCTCGTTTACCACTTTATGAAAAGAATCGCTGATATCTTTTACGTAAACCATAACTTCATTGCTGGACGCGCTTTCCGGAAGGAAGAATTGATACGGCTCCGCGTTCAGCGCGGCGGACATCTTTGCCAGAGTTGACGCCGATACTCCCTTCTTGCAGTTTTCTATGTCGTTTATAAAATTATGGGTAAGCCCGGTTTTTGACGCGAGACCTAACTGCGAAACATTTTGTAATCCTCTAAGGCGTTTTATATTACTGCTTATTAGCTTATAGATATATAGTTTATTGATTTCTGGTTTTTTCGCCATCCGTTCATTTTCGATTTTTTCAGAAAATTTGGCAAATAACCAAAGGTAGATATTTTGCCGCTGTAGGCGGATATTAATTAATTACGGCAGACCGATTACTTTAAACCCGGCGAGAATCAATATTTCCGGTCTGTATTCATAGTGCATTGTATCGAACTGCTGCCATTTACCGCCCAAGATAAAACCGTATGATTCAAAAATTTTTGTCACTGTTGACGGAGGGTGGTATCTCTGGTCGTAAGAAACATTCCACCAGTCTCTGCCCGCCTGAGATGTCCACAGCCAGTAAGTTTGCTTTCCTCCAAGCGATCTTGGCAGGATATCAATGGCAAGCCCGTATGAATGATACGATCTTGAATCAGTTATCGCGATGTTCCGCCACCCGTAACTTTCCATTGTGCCGATGCTGTTTATGAACGTATGTACCGCGGGCTCAATAGCTGCCGCCGCTCTGATTTCCGCTTCGACAAGAATCAATCTGTCCCTGACCAGCTCGTGCATTCGAACCTGTTTACCCAGAAAATTTATTCTAGCCATTCTTCTTTCTGTTTCTGACTGCGTGCCCGCCTGCCAGAGGGTATCAAGAAAAAAGTGTGAGCGTCTGACAGGAGTCTGCGTTCTCGCGCCGCCGCTGCTTCCAGACCAGCCGGCAAACCGTCTTGCTTCTTCGGGGGTTCGCTCGACCCATTCAGGGAGTTCCTCAACATAATTATAGAACTGCATCGATCTGTAGTTTGCCGCGTTTTCAAGCTCGGTTTCCGGCAGCAGCCTTCCGCCGGCGTAATGATACCATGTTCCCTTCATCAAAACCGCCCAGTCATCGTTTTTAAAACCAACTTCCTCAATTACTCCGGGGTAGGCCTGCTTTAACGCTCTCGCTACAAGCTCAGCGCGCGTAGGCGGCGCGGTTTCTAAAATATTTTCAATGTTTTCCGCCGCTTCATTAGATTCAACGCCGCCTGGCTCGCTGGCTGATACTGTCTGTCTCGCGCATTGAGAAAAATTCACCGCGATCATAATTATCATGAAAAAATTAGCGATCCAGTTTTTTTGCATCTTTTTTCCTGTGGGTCTTATATTTACCTGTTTAATATAATACAATATCGGGATATGGGGAATATACTGCGGCATGGTATTCTGATGTATCAACAGACCATGAATAAAACGCCTGACGAAACGGCGCAGACAGTAAAAGACGAGGTTCCCATCAAGCCGCAGTCCGGTTCGCTGGAGCCGGTTTTAGTAAAAGAAACGGTACCGCCGGCGCGCCTGGAAAAGCAGGCGCGTTCAGCCTTTAAAGAATCAAAATATACCAGAGTCGCGAAATTCCTGATTTTGATCGGCAGCGATCAAGCTTCTGGAATTCTGGCGGAACTTGAGCCTCAGCAGATCACTGAGATATCAAGGGAAATCGCGAAAATCAAAAGCATTAACCCAGATGAAAAGGATGAGATACTCCGCGAATTCAACGATTTATTCGCGAACAGGAATTTCACGGGGTTCGGATCTTCGCGCGGCGGCATAGAAACAGCCCGCCGGATTCTATATGCCGCCAAAGGACCGCAGAAGGGCGAGGAAATTCTTAATAAAGCGATTCCCGATACTAAAGAAAATCTCTTCAGCTTTTTGGAAGAGTTTTCCGTAGATCAGCTTGTTATGCTGATAAAAAATGAGTCCGCGCAGACCGCGGCTTTGATCCTCTCCAGGCTGCAGTCTAAACAATCGGCGGGAATACTGAGCAGGCTTCCCGCGGTGAATAAAGCGGATATATTACGGCGCATCGCGCACCAGAAGGAAGTCGCGCCGGAAGTGCTTGAACAGGTATCCGCGGCTTTAAAAGAAAAAGTCCGGCATATCGCCGGAGGCGCTAATGACATTGAGATTGACGGACTGCAGAAGTTAGCCGCGATTCTGAAACAAGGGGATTATTCCTTCGGCGACAGGCTGTTAAACGAAATTGAGGAAGACGATCCCGATATTGGCCGCAGCCTGAAAGAAAAATTGTACACGCTCGATGATGTGGTTGACGCAGTCGATCGCCCGATTCAGGATAAGTTAAAAACCATGACAGAAAACGCGATCGCAGTTTTATTAAAGGGCAGAGGAAACGCTTTCAGCGAAAAAATTCTTTCCTGTGTTTCCGCGGGACGCAGGAAAATCATCCGTGAGGAATTTGAAATGCTCGGCGCTGTTCCCAAGCGCGACTGCGACGCGGCCGCCAGGGATTTTCTCGCGTGGTTCAGGCTGGCGCGCGAAAATGGCGACATAGCTCTTTACAGCGACGAAGATGTGTATGTATGAAATATAGAGCGGATAACAAAATCCATGTTAAATCAAATTTAACTAAAGGGCAGAAACTGGACAGCGGTTTTACCGTTTTGGATGTAGTAGACCTTGGCGAGTTAAAGGCGGCTGGAATCTGGGTGAGGCATGAAAAATGCGAAGCGGAAGTTTTTCATATCTTAAACGATGACAGCGAAAATCTTTTTTCTTTCGCTTTTTCGACTGTTCCGCGGGACAATACCGGCGCGGCTCACATCCTTGAACACACTGTCCTCTGCGGCTCGCAGCGTTATCCGCTAAAGGACGCGTTTATCACGCTGGCGCAGGGGAGCCTTCAGACTTTTTTAAACGCTATAACTTATCCCGATAAGACTCTATATCCGGCAAGCTCGACAAATGAGAGAGACTATTTTAATTTAATGTCCGTATACGGAGACGCGGTTTTCAGGCCGCTGCTTACTGAGTGGGCGTTTATGCAGGAAGGGCACAGGCTTGAGTATGAGAAAGGCAGGCTTTCTGTCACAGGTGTTGTCTACAACGAAATGAAGGGCGCGTACTCTTCGCTTGACGCTTACGCCGGGCTCTGGTCAGTAAAAGCTGTAATGCCCGGAACTCCATATGCCCTGGAATCTGGAGGTGATCCGCGGGAGATTCCAAATCTTACGCTGGAAGGTTTAAAGGAATTTCACCGCAGGCATTACTCGCCCGCGAACTGCCGGATTTTTCTCGCGGGGAACATTCCGACAGAAAAACAGTTGAAATTTTTAAACGATGAATTTTTTTCTTCGCTTGCCGCGGGAGAACGCTGTGAGCCTGTTAATAAAACCGGGCGCTGGAAGGAACATAAAAAATTTCACATCACGTGTCCTGCCGGAAGCGAGAATAAGCCGACTGTTTTTCTGTCATGGCTTTGCGGCGATATCACCGATGTAAATGAAAACCTCGCTCTTGCCGCGTTAACAGAAATTCTTTTAGGGCATGACGGCTCTCCGCTTACAAGAGCTCTTGTAGAGTCAGGTCTTGGGGAGGATATTTCCCCTGTTTCAGGGCTTGAGGGCGATATCAGGGAAGCGCTGTTTGTCGCGGGGCTCAAGAGCGTAGACGGCGATATCGATCAAAAAAGCAGGGCAGTTGAGGAGCTTATTTCAGGAGAGCTTAAACGGCTTGTAAAAGAGGGGATTCCCGCGCGGGAAGCGGAAGCCGCGCTTTTGTCGCTTGAGTTTTCACAGCGGGAGATTCGCCGCTCCGGAGGGCCTTTTTCTCTTGTCTGGATGCGCAGAAGTTTTCGCTGCTGGCTTCACGGAAGTAAACCGTGGGAAAGCCTTTTGCTTGAGGAGCCGTTCGCTAAATTAAAAGAGAATATCGCGGCTGACAATAGGTTTTTTGAATCGCTCATACAAAAATATTTTCTGGATAATCCGCACCGCGCGCTGGTTATTATTGAACCTGAGGATGATTTTCTGCCGCGGCAGGAGGAGAAATTCAGAAAGTCGCTTCTGGAAATGGAAAAGAAGCTGAGTAAAAGCGGCAAGAAACAGATTATCGAAAAATCAAAGTTACTTGAAAATATTCAAAACGAAGCTGATACTCCGCAGGCGCTTGCCGCTATTCCGCATTTATCGTTAAGCGATCTTTCGTTCCAGGATGAGGTTATTCCGCGGAGTCACGCCGATTTAAAAGGGGTTCCGGCTCTGTGCCACGAGCTTTTTACAAACGGAATTACTTACGCGGATTTCGCGCTTCCTGTTGATATTTTCCCGTTAGCTGAATATCCGTGGCTCCAGTTTTTCTCTAGAGCGGTAACATCTGTCGGCCTTCCGGGGATGGATTACGGCGAAGTGTCCAGCCTCATGGCGCGCACCGCGGGTGATTTTGTTTCGCTCCTGCATACAGGATCATCCGCGCGGAGTTTAAACAAGGACACTGCCTTTTTGAACACGGCGTGCGGCAGTTACGATCTTGCCGGAAGGGACTGGATCATCTTCAGGTTAAAATGCCTTGATGAGAAAATCGCGCCTTCTCTGGATTTAGCGCTACGCATAATTACTGAAGCGGATTTTTCGGATCGCAGGAGGATTAACGATCTCATTCTTGAGATGAAAAGCGAAGCGAATTCCAGCCTCGCGCCTATGGGGCATATTTATTCTTCATGCAGGTCAGGGCGTTTTAACTCGCGCTCAAAAACCGTAGAGGAAAAATTAGGCGGAATTTCCCAGATTGAATTTATTCACTCTCTCGCGAAAACAGGGATTGACGAAGTGATTGAGAAGCTTCAGTACATCCGGGGGAAAATTACCGCGTCGGGGATTATCGTAAATATTACCGCTAACTCGCCGGATGCAATAGGCTTTGAGATCGCCAGCCGCTTCGGTATGTTCGGGCCTCCTAAGCCGCGTCTCGCGTCAAATTTCAATCTTGATCCTGACAGCGGCAACTGGTCAAAAGCGGAAGTGTTCGCTTCTAAATCGTTGCAGATAGGCTTTGCCGCGCTTACGCTCTCCTCAGCGCCTTTTGACACAAAGGAGCAGTCCGCGGAAACTGTTTTAACTCATCAATTATCAACAGGAGCGTTATGGGAAGATATACGCATGAAGGGCGGAGCGTACGGGGTTTCTATAAACTCCAATTCCCTTGAAAATTCCGTTTCGCTTATTACATACCGCGATCCTAACCCGCTACGCTCTATCGGGGTTTTCTCTTCCATGTTTAAAAATAAAACTTACGGAAAAGGCGCGGTGGAGTCAGGCGAAGATTATCTTGTGAAATCTATAATCGGATGTTACTCGAAAGAGACGCGCCCTATGACGCCGGCAGAGGAAGGGCTTATTGATTTTTTCCGTTTCCTTTACGGCATTGACAATGATTACCGCAGAAGAAAACTTGAAAGGCTTGTATCTGTATCCGCTTCTGACATTGCCGGCGCTTTCGCTTCTCTTGGAGCGAGAACGTCTTTTTGTCCTGTTATCATCACCGGCGAAAAACTGGCGAAAGAAGCGGCGAAGGCGTTAAAAACAGAAGTAAAAACGCTTAACATATAAACTGTTATTTGTTCGCAGGAGCCTGAGCCTTTTTAAGCGATTCCCTAAAGATTTTATCGACATCCGTTCTCGCCTCGACGCCGAACACCGGGATTACTCCCTCGTCTTTAAGGCTTCTGAAAAGCGGCCCGGGGCGGCTTCCGTACGCCCAGCTATTTTCATTGTTTACAATGTAATCAAGCAGCGTAACCGCCGACAGCGAGAAGATGATAATTGTGGCGTTTATTTTCCGCTCGTTAGGCAGCATTAAATCCATCCGTCTGGATACGGGGTTTGGAACCTGAAAATTATACTGCGCCCAGGGGTTGTTAATTCCGTTGCATGGAGCTCTTGCCGCGGCTCCGCCGGCGCGGATGCCCTGCTCAATTCCCATTACTACAGTGGTCAGAGTTCTGCGCAGCTTTCGTATTTCGGTATAGACCGGAGTTACCTCGTTTTTCTGAAACGGCGGCGGACCGAGCGATTCAAATTTATAGTACGGAAGAAAGTAGAGTCGCTTGATCCAGTGAAGCTCATTCAGGCTTTTTTTGGCGAAAGGAGACCGCGGGTCTCTTGAATTTTCCAGCAGGCGGCAATACTCAGTCATGCGCGGAAGGTAATCCCTGGAAAAACTGTCTTCTATGTAACTGCGCCAGTTGTTCAGGATATCGCCTATTTCATCATTTACCTTTACCGGGTTTCCGTCAGGACCGGCGATTAGGCCGAAGTGCACATAACGCATCCCGATAAAAAGATCGTCAAGGATGTGCATTAATACCGCGATCTGCTGAACCGGATCGCTTGGGGCGATTAATTCGTACCCCTGTTTAAGATTGTAAAGATTCGCGAAGTACGGATAAAGATCAGGATATTCTTCAATTCTGTCCCATTCTGATTTTGGAAAGAGAACATTCAGCGCGGATTTCGCCTGATCAAGGGTTTTATTCTCAGGTTTTCCCGCTTCTTCCTTTGGCTTGCGCTCAGCGGTTTTTTGATCGTCTGTCTCTTCTTCATCTAACTCATCAAGCGCGTCAAGACTTCCTTCCGGGCCGTCCTCATTTTCTTTTTCTTCTTCTTCAGCGGCTTCCTTTTGTATTGCTTCAACATCGATACTCTCAATCTGCTGAGGATTTAAGTCCGATGAATTAAGCTGATCATTCTCTGAAGCGTTCAGAAACGCGGAAAAGCGCCTGTACCTTTCTATAAAGAAACGCTCGTAATTTATAAAGCGGTCGGAAATCAGCTTTAATAACAGCGGGTAAAGGCCGAAATGCACGTTTTTTCTGATGTCTATAAGAGACGCGATTATATTTCGTATAACGTCCTGGTATTTTTCCTTCGCGTCCATCGGGCTTTCTATATAGAGAATTCTATATATCAGTTTAAAGGCGGTCTTAATATTTTCTACGTTTAAATCATCAAGTATATACATCGGTTTGTAAACAATGCGGAGGGCTTCGGTAAAATCCACGACCTTTACCACGCGCGGATGAGCCTGAAGTTCCGCGATGATTTTTGAAAGCGACTCAATATCCCAGCTCCGTATAGTATCCAGAATTTTGTATACAATTCCCGACATTCTTTTTAGCTGTTTGTTCCGCTTCGAGTTGCTTCTCGGAAAGAGGGTTCTCGCGGCTGTCACCATTTTTTCAATCTTGTTGTAATACTCACTCATACGGACTGTCACAAAACGCGGGTTTACATAGTCTACGGGTTCCTTAAAAAAAGAAAAAATTGACTTTATAACCTGCATGGCGCTTTTTATTTCGAAAATAAGCTGACCGGAGTACCTGTCTATTTTTACTCTTTCATTGTAGCGCAATACCGCCGTAACCATCGGATCATCGCCAGGGTACGGGCCCGGGTGTTTAGCTTTGTTTTTTGCCGCGGCTGCTTCATCGGAAGCCGTATCTATTCTGCGGACGCGCTTGCCTGCCTTTTCACCGACAAGAGGATTTTTCTTTACAATTTCCGCGCTTTTTTCTGTGCCTACTTCTCCGCCAAGAAGCTGCGCCATTCTTTTGGCTTCCGAATCATTTGTGACACCCAGTTTTTCCCGGACTTTGCTTAACTCGCCGGGCGCGTATATTGCGTTCTTATCTTTTGCCATTATCACACCCGTAAATAAAGCTTTTCTCCCATTCCCGGAAGATTTCTAATCTCTATTTTCTCACCATCGGAATTAACCAGCATTCCGTTATAATAACCTAACGCGATATTAAAATCCGCTCTTGTAATAATATAATTCCCGCCGCTTTTACTCTGTTCATTCATTGTGAATGTAAGGTCAACCATACCTTCAACATCCTGTATTATCCAGTCTGCTTCAGGTCCATCGGGCATTGTGATTAACACCGGCGGCAGAGGTGTCAGTTTCCCGTCCAGCCAAAGCGCGTTCTCATTATTTTTATTATTCTCCCTTGTTTGATTTTCGGCAATATGGAAGCCAAACCGCCTTTTTTTATCGTCAAAACCAGCCGCGGTACACATTATTGAACGCATTCTGTAAGGGAAAAATCCTTTATAATCGCAGAAAACGCCTGAGCAATGATCCTGTTTTATATTGATATGCTTCCCGTCAAAAACCATGTCGCCGCGTACCGGAGCGAGCGCTTTAAACGAGTACATTGACCGCTTTTCGGAAAAACTGAGCGATACAGCCATAGGGGTTACATCAAGACTTCTCATATTGTACGCGAGATGGGCAGTAAGCGCCGGATTTTTCCGGCTTGGCTCAATGTTTATATCCAGCTTTACCGCGTCCGCGTCCAGCCAACTGTGTATTCTGAAGAAAAAACCTGACGCGTGGCTGTCTACGGAAGCGTTCGCGAGGCTCAGCGGAAGCTTCCAGCCTGTTCCCGGAATTATTTTTCTGAAAAAAAATTTTTTACTGTTTTTCCTGTCATATAATAAAACCTGCGCCATCCTGTACAGTTTAATATTGCAGAAAAGCGCTTCCAGCGAAAGATACTCATTATGCGCGCTGAATGACTGCCATTCCTTTATCCTGTTGTATCTTACCCATCGCGGCAGCGGATATTTGAAAGGCTTTTTAATTTCAAGTAAATCTACCTTTTCAAACGCCTTGTTCCATGTTCCTATAACCGGTTGTCCGTCCTCTACAGGCGAGTTGATTGGAGGCAGTATCTCCCTAGTATACATAGTCTTTAATTTTAACATATTTTGATCTAATTAGCTATAAAGCGCAGCTAAAGCAGCGGCATTGCCAAAGCAATGGCGCAGCTAAAACAGCTTGCGTTATTTAGCGTTAAATGTCAAAAAGAGTTTGTAGAAAAAATAAAAGCATAGTAGAATATATGGGTAAAAAACAACAGATATCTTCATAATGAGGTGATCGAAAATGCTTTGTGATCCCGCGAATCCTAAAGGCAGCGGAGTAGTTAATGTCTGGCAGGAATCTGTTCCGGTGCGTTTCGGCGTGATAGATAAATCGGACAGGCTTACTCTTGATTCAATTTTTTATTATTTTCAGGAAGCGGCGATCTGCCACGCGGAAAACATCGGGGTAGGCCGCGAAGATTTAGCGGCAGTCAGGCAGGGATGGATACTTTCCCGGATGTCAGTGATTGTGAACAGGCGGCCGAATTACCGCGAGGTTGTTACCGTTAATACATGGCCGCGCGGCGTTGAAAAACTTTTTGTTATACGCAACTATCAGATTAAGGATAAGGATGACATTCCCGTTGTTTCCGCGCGCAGCGCGTGGCTGGTTGTTGATCTTGAGAAACGCCGCCCGCTAAGGCCTTCGGCAATAACAACAGAGATACCATTAAACGAAGGGCTTGAGACTTTAAAGCCGGAAGACAATGGCGCGGCCGCTCTTGTTGAGCGTACAAATCTTGAGTTAACCGCGAAGAGAAAGGCGCTTTATACTGATCTTGATTATAACGGGCATGTTAATCACATCCGCTACATTCAGTGGATAGAAGATATACTTGAGCCGCGTCTTCTTGAAAACGCTGACAAAATACGTTTTGATATAAACTATTTAAGCGAGATATTATACGGCGATACTATCGAGATTTTTTTCGCTCCTGTCATTGATAATGAAAACGGACAAGACTG
>Ga0209755_10008252_pt1 | contig 11165 bp, 10 predicted proteins | sample TergutCo191P1_FD_187301 | JGI IMG/M metagenome (GOLD analysis project Ga0209755, IMG submission 187301) | Cornitermes sp. P1 segment gut microbial communities from Petit-Saut dam, French Guiana - Co191P1 (SPAdes) (version 2) | ecosystem: Host-associated > Arthropoda: Insects > Digestive system... | reverse complement strand
TCGCACCTCACCGAAGGTATCCCTACTTTGACGCAGTGGTGGGGGCTTGTGTGGTCAAATGATCCTGAAAGCTGTGCTGGCGGTTGTGATGCTTGTGGTATGGCATCACGTCCCAGACAGGTCAAAGGTGGTGACCCAGACCAAATGGGGTACTCTGGTCCTCCAGGTTGGGGGTTGGGCGTGAGGCTGAAAGTCTCACCCCATAAAATATGAAAAGTGCAAACCACTGTTACTCTCGTATCCACAACCATCATGATTCATTGTCAAAAATGACTGACAAGGTCACAATGAAAACCACTGCAGTGTCTTTCATCGTTCAGGACTTACAAAATTTCATCCATGAAGTTGTACAGGATTTTAATCTCTGCTAGACCTCCAGATCCAAACTGTTCTTGTGCAAGGATATTGGTGGAATTTAAAGGAACACTTACCGTCCTTACATGAGGTTACAAAGAGTGAAAAAATGTTCCCAGTGACGTAAGTCCTTTATAGTTACTAGACACACATGTCTCACTCCTTATAATACAAGTTTAACATCAGCAGTACATCATTCTGAGAGGGCTTTCTCATTCATCAGCCAGTTACAGAGACACAGTGTTTCGAGTAATTGTATGAATATTCCATCATTTAAATGAGCTTTTTGGTGTCGAAGATCTAAATATGTTTCTGCTTCATTAGCCATATTAGGCCAAAGAAAAATATTTGGGACATGTTTGAGGTTGTTTCAGAATTGTGCCTTATTACCGCTTCTTTTGTCAGATTATTTGTATGGTTTGATCTTAAAGGAAACATCAGCAAACGAGGTACAGTATGGAATGAGTTACCACTAAGATTATGAATGTTAATGAAGTTATCGTTTATTTTTATTATTTGGGTTAGTTCAAAAATAAGGAACAAATATTTACCTCCTTACATTTTAAATATTTTTCCATACTGCTCCTTTTTTATTACTGAACTCTGCAATTTTTTTGTTGCTGTGCCTATGTTTGCCCTCTGTAATAACTTAGTTACCACTTTTTAGTACCTCCTGTAGTTAATTTTTATTACCTTCCTCCTTTTATTGTAGCTATTCATGCACGAATTGCATGTTTGTTTCTTAATACAGCATATCTATTCACAGTACCCTGTCACCTGTGTACCAAATCTATTATTGGCAATTCCATGATTATGTTAACTCAATTTTTTGAGCCTTGTTATCTAATATTACTGCATGTGAGCTTGCCTTGTTTACTGTATTAATTTCAGGGGGAAAGAATTTCCAGCAAAAGTCATGCATGCGCATAAGGAACAAAGGTTGTGTGTGTTATGAACAAATCACGTGTATTCTTAGGGATCTTTAGAGCAAAAATGAGCATCTTGTGTTTTGGACATATTATTGTAAAATCCAAACACAAATAATGCCTACTTCACCTGGCAACCTACATGCATTTTCGTGTAACTCCCATGATTCTTTAAATGCTGAGGGAGAAAAAATTTTTCCGAAATATCTGTAAACAAAATGAAATGTGCTGCATCATGGCCATTCTATCCAAAAGTCCTGCACTTTTTAGAGACAACTGAACAAAGATTTCTCCTTTTTCCTTCTGTCATCTCATGACATACCTGTTGACCGAGTTACAACAATGCAAATTGGAATCCGATGCACAAACTTTTTAAGGCCGAAATTTTTCCTTACCTGATGTCGGCTAAGACTGGTAGGTGGACATAATTCTGAAATGTGTCACTCACTCACTAGAAGGTACACAGGAACTCCATTTTTCAGCCACATTAATTTACAAATAAGCCCACTTTACATGAGGCCCTCATTGAACTATTTCAGACTGCTAGCAAATGCACAATGCCACTGCAACCCTTGTGTACTATTCTGTCATACATACATATGCAGTAACCTGTTCTTTTTGTGTTGAAGCATTGTCTAAACTACCGCGTATTACTGTGCCATACTGTTGATGTTCAGTCAATTTGAAATGCATCCTAATATATCTGTTACAGTGACTGGTCTACAGTCTGAATGACTGAGGAATCATTGTCCAGTTTCGACCAGGAACAAGGAAATTCTTCATCAAAATGTTCGGACTGGCTCTGGGGCCCATCCAGGCTCCTGTTGGGCACCCAGTGCTCTTTCACTGGGGTTAAAGTGGCCAGGGCATGCATTTGACTCCAACTAGAGCTATAATTTAAGAACGCATAGAACTATACCTTCTCCACTACTCCATATGCCTTCATGGCATGCACAGTGAGGAATTCACCTTTACAAGATATGAAATTCTCGCAACAATGTGGATGAAGATTCATGTTGTTTAGGATGTAATGATACCAGAGGTCTGGGTGTCTTCAACTTCAGCTTTACCCCCACTCTACACCTACAGTGCAGGCAGTCATCTTGTCTATGCAGAACACTGTTATAATGGTACTGTAAGGTACCTTTCCCTATTTTGTTAACTCTGCTAACAACAATTTAACCAATAATTTGTAGTAAGTGGTATATATTTGAAGTTGTGAAAAAAACTTTGAATTTGCAATGATACAGTATTCACTAAAGTCATCAGCTATGTGAAAATGGAGTCAGTATCCAATGTTTTAGCGTTACAAACACTGGATATCGACTCCAGTTTTACGCGGCTCATCACCTGTGAGAGGTATAAAGGTATATTCTATGTTGTCCATCATCTGGAAGTGGAATATACTTGAGAATAGTGCTTCCTCTCAATGACAGCAGTACACATGTTTATGACTGACATATGAAGCTGACCTGTATAGATTTAATGCATGGAGGTATGCCTTAACATTTAGTGTTTAAAAAAAGTGCAGTCACCACATGCATGGAGGATTAAGAAAGTTGTTTTGAAACATAAAAAACTGTGTAAATTATAAGGGTGGTGCTGGATGACATGTATCTGGCTGTATCAGAAGTAGAATGCCTATGTATGGGCATAGATGGGAGGGAAGAGAGATCACTTGGTAAAATTCAGCACTGCTGGGAAAGTATTAACCTTCATCCTGCTGGGGTGGGTCACATTTTATTAAAATTAATGCAAATTTTTGGACAAAATAGTGCCATGAAACTTGATGCATGGTGTAAACAATAACAAAATACTGGGGTGGGTGTTGAAATTTTGGTGCATGGTTTCTGAAAATCATATTCTTTTAACATAAGAAGATAGAGTATTAAATAAATGGAGTTTTGTTGAAAATAAAACAAATTAATTATACAGCATGCCTTGAAAATTCAGTATATTTCCTTGTTGCCTAAATGCATAAAATAAATTGTTAGGGGTGTTTTCAACCATGCAAACACAGCCATTTAAGGGTCAAAATGGATCACTGGTAAGTAGGGTGTGGATTGCATCCAACTGTTCCAAAGTACATTTCAGCAGTTAGCTTTTGTGGATGTGGTGAAGACACTGGATTCCAAACTCTATATGAAATTTTAAAGTTTTCAAGCAATGTTTTGCACCGTAAGAGTTATATAGAAAGGTGGCTTTCACATGGTGAGAGCAGTGATAATTGCACTAATCCTCATTGGATTAATCTATAACACAGCCCATAATTCCTTAGTAATGTAACTGATGGCATCTTGTGTACACAACTTTCATGTAGATTTCAGCCTTCTCATTGGTTCCTTGCAAAAGTGGATCCTGCTTGTGCTTGCTGCCAACACTTCCCAAGGACACCCAGTCTCCAAACATTTGCAACAGCCTACTTTCTCTTCTAATTTCTTCCACAAAACATACGGGTATTACTATAACCAAGATGGCTCCAGTTTCACCTCTTCACCAAACTGGGGATGATGAGAGGTGTTTGAAACAGAACTGTTCTGTATGATCCTCAGAATCAGATTATTAAAAAATTTCTGCATCTGTCCAAAGTACAAACTTATGTAATAAGAATGCTTGGCAGTGTTTTGCTTTCACCAGATGTTACCTGCCAGTTTGAACACAGACCATTACAACAACAGCTACAAGTGTACAAAACGTGATTCTTACAGGTGTATATTTCAGCTATTGCTGCAGCTTAAACCATAGCTATACTTACAGGCAATTAATGCAACAATGATTAGAACTTTTGATTACAAGGAGGGAAAGAAAACAAACACCATACTACAGTAAAGCAATATTCTTGCTATACTGATCTTCCAAACAAGTATGGTGGTACTGTATGGGTGCTGATTTTAACTGCACCAATAGCACCACTTCTTACAGGCCATTTATGGGGCTATTGTACATCAAATTCTATGACCACTTTCGACAGACAATCTATACCAGGAATTCTTGAAGTTCGTTCTGGTGTACCCCTATATAAAATTGAATAATTTCAGTGTACCATTTTTTTTTTTATTTCAAACAAGGGCTGAAAATTTGCAACATCTAACAGTGAGGACAAGTTATATGACTCTGTGTACTGGCAAATATGTGTCTAATGTTTTTATTTAACTTTGATAAATTTTATAATTATCAAATTTCAAATTTTTATGAATGCTGCATACCAGTAAACAGTGGTTAGTGTACTAGTAATGATGTGCATACCACCGTTTGAGAAACCATTATCTATTCTAATATAGTTCATGAAATAAACCACATGTGTAGGAAATCAGTTTAAATTAAGTAACCAGACATAATCACAGGACACTTGGGGAAATGTGATAGCACCAATCTTATTTAAAGACTATTATACACACAATTACACAACCATAATGAAATACTGTATAGCTATTACCAACTTTCTATCTCTGTGTCTAAATTATCCCATGTAATCTGATCCTTTTTAGTATTATCCTGTCACAGGTATTCTTGTCTTGTACACCATGCCTCACATAATGTTAAGGGACCATGGAACAGACAATGCCTACAACATGTAGCCACTGAAAATATAAAATGTCTCTTTTATCATCTTCCCCAAGCACAGCAAATTTATAGCACAGAAACCCTGTATCTGCCAGGATACACCATAAGAGGTGCAGTGCTTACTATAATAAAAGAAAGACACTGCATAAAACTTACTATGTACAAATATTTCTTCTAAAATGGGATGTTTGAAGGGAGTAATTATTGTAACATGCCACCATCGAAAAACAAAAACATATACGAGTAACTGGATTAAAAATAAAAACAGTTTACTACAACAAACCAAATTATCTGTGGCATCCCACCAGCTGTCTAGATTTCCACTTAAAGCAGTTGTACAGCACATCATACATTTGGCACAGATAAACAGTTCTATGTGTTGAAGTGAGTCAACAGCACACAGTTCAAATTATCTGGTGCATTCCTGTAGCTGTTGACATTGCCATTTACAGCAGAAGTATGGGACTTCATACAGTTTATACATCCCGTATTTACCCAACTATATGACAATGCTACCTGCTTTGTGTAATGACCTCAGCGAAACATTATTAAGCTGTTTATTAAAATGATAATAGTTGTAACAAGGAAGTACTTACTTGTATATGCCTTTGTGTTCATGCTCAATTCCTTAGATTTAAAAAAACTAACACTGAACATAGTTTGAGGGGCTGATGGGTAGGGTAGATGGACGATGCTATATTTGGATTCTGTTCTGTGGAAAGACTTCAAGTTGAAATAAAGATGTGAGTTTAAATAATAAAACATTAGTTTTATTTCAGTTCCCAGCCATATAGTCTCAGTTAGGACATAATGTGGTCTGGTCCATGGCCGTCACTATTTTGGATGAATATACAGTTCAGTAGGCCATCCCAAAGTGGAGGCAGTATGTTACTCTGGAATGGTGGGTATGTACTAGATTACATGATGTCATTATGAAGATCATAATTTCAGTGCTATGAGATTTGAGGTTCTTACACTGTTGTTGTTGCTGAAGAGTGAATTATTCTAGGAAGTGACTCTGTGTTTATCGGTGAGCAGATCCTGAAATCTTAAAGGATTGTACGACATTCATCTTCTAGCAGACTCCTTGGTCTGCTTGATGCTCAAGATGCAGGCACTATATTCCTCCAAAATGTCCTCTGACTTACAAAGTGTAATACCAGCAGAAGACCTGTACCTTAAATTTCAGGAAATTTTGGTCTTAAAGTGGGAACATGAAATGGGGGAAGGGATCTGTAGTTGCTCATGGTATAGATTGTGCTGTGGAAACCATCATCATCATTGTCATCAACTTTTAAGTCCTTTGAAGCATATCTTCCCATCTTTCTTTTGGTCACCCCAGATCATGGCGTGCACGCAGTTGATACTGGGCAGCTAATACTGGGGGACAATCCTCCTACATTCTCTCCAAATATTTCCTCCATGGTATCAACAATGCAGAGTAATCATAATTTTTTCGAGGAAGTTAAATAGACGTAGTTCTCAAATGCACCCACACGAGCGCTGTCTAGATAACTCACTGAAGGGTAGTCATAGATGGCAGTATAGTCTGAAGGCGATGTCCTTTTAGTTGTAGAATCCACAGAGTACCATGAAGTGAAATTCTTTTTGGCCGTATTAATCATTTTGTGTAGTATGTTTACACAAGCAGATTGCATGCCATGGGTACACTAGCAATTGCTAGCACCGACACATCTGAGATGGACAATTTCGCGTAGTGCTGTTAAGAATGGGAAGGTGCAACAAATAAAATTCAGTTCAGTTCTCATTTTGTCTCATCTATAACGGTAAAGCAGGCCTGACTGTTTCACATCTTGAAGATGGGACTGAAGGTTGCCCAAAACATCGGTAACTACCAATCTTTGCTGCCTAGCATCTCAGAACAGCGAAGGCCTCGAGTTTTCAATTTCCGGTTTAAGAGAACCAGAATGCTCTTGATTGGTGACCTTGGCGGCCGGTGACACGTACAGCACCTTACATTGTCCCCATTTTATATTTGGTATGGTTTATTTGTTCATCCGTTCAGTCACATACGTAACACTGGACACGCAAATTACAGATTACAATATATATAATACAACTTATAATATATGGACATCCACCCTATATAATATATTGACAATACAAAATTTAAAGACCAATTTGAAGTGGAATTTTTCACTACATTTAAATATATGTGTATTTATATAAATATACTTAAGAGTTAAGAATTCAAATTAAAATAATATAGAATGGTATTGAGTTACATTACACATAAAAATATTTAGATGCTTACTTTTAAAATAATTACACTCATCCAAGATCTCTATTGGAATTCCAAATAAAATATTCCTCCAATGAGTAAAATGAAATTATAAGAAGGAAACCTTTTAAAACATATCTGAATTGGTTTATGTCATGAGATGTATTTTTGGTGCTAGTAGGAAGGCGATTTAAAACTTTTATTACAAAATAAAAGGGACCTTTTTGGAAAGTTGTTAAGTTTGCAGTTGGAGTATGAAAGTCAGAACTAAATCTGGTGTTAATATTGTGAATTTCTAAATTTGATTCATATAAATCTCTACTTTTGTCAACAAATAATAAAAGAGAAAAAATATATTGTGACTTTAATGGTAAAATTTTTAGATTCTTGAATAACTGATGACAAGAATTTCTATTTCTGGCATTCATAATTATTGTAATTATCCCTTTTTGAACTTCAAAAATATTAGAACTGTATGCAGAATTATCCCAGAAAATTATGTCATACAATAGGATGGAACGAATATATGAAAAGCAAATTGTCCTTATTATATCTTAGGACTTAAAATGTTTGAGCATGAATTGTTAACAGGACAAAAAGATAGCTTATTACATTTTATTGTCAGTATTTGTAGTGATACAGTGTCAGAATAATAAAAATATGTATCTAACAAATTACAAAACATCGGTTCATTTGTTGGGTGGGGGTGGTTTACACAGAAAAATGCAAATTGGTATTCATTTATTTTAATTTATTTCCATACATCACATTTAGTTACATATCATGGAAATGGGAAAATCATGTACAATATGCATCTTCAAGGAACTTATAATTGGTATAACTAATATCAGGTAGAAAATAATACTTGTCAACTACAGTAATAACTTAGATAAATTAACATTATACACAAGATATTAAAAGATTGTATAAAATACTACAATAAATAAGTTTAAAAATCACAGTCCATATAGTAGAATTTACATGTCCTTGTCTTCATTATATTCGAAGTATTCAACTGAATTAAAAGAATGATGATATAAGAAAATCTTGAGAGATAATTTGAAGTATTTCAAATCATTAACAGTTGGTAGATAAAGATTAGTGTTGTTCCTAGTTATGTATTTATGAATTTCCCTGTTTGAGGTGAATAAGTGTTCGTTTTTAACTGTAAATAAAATTAGTGAGAAATGTATCGCAAATATGTCATAATTTCCATGTTTTTAAAAGCTTCCTTACAAGATTCCTTTATTCCAGTGTTGGTTATGATTCTAAAATTTTCTTTGGTAAAATAAATAAATTTTTAACTTTGGAAGATCTCCCTCAGAAAATTATACCGTAACTTAAAATGGAATGTATATAAGCATAATACATTGTTCTTAGTGTAGATTGGGGTACAATATGTTTTAGATTTCTTAAAGCATAACCAGCAGAGCATAGTTTGGTTGCTTTCTGATCAATATGTTGATTCCAAGACAGTGTCTTGTCGATAATTAGTCCCAAAAATTTAGTCTCAGCAGAATTTGTAATATTTGTGTGTTATTTAACTTTAGTTTTAACCTGATAATAATTTTTCATTCTAAATTCCATGTAGTGAGTTTTAATGAAGTTAAATATAAAAAGATGCTGTTAAACCAAGAGATTATGTTGTGGAAAGATTAATATTAATATTAAAATCTAAATCGTTAGAATCAGTTATTAATAGGCTGGTATTGTCAGCGAAGAGTACCATACTGTTATATTTGGTAGGTCATTTATATAAAGAAGGAAAAACAGAGAACCAAGAATTGAACCTTGTGGTACACCATTTTTGATCAATTCTCATTTCAAAGAGCTGTTAGTATTAGCATTATTATAAAGTATTACTTTCTGATATCTGCAGGTTAGATAGGATTCGATTAGTGTTTTAAATTTTCCTTCAGTACTGTAGAATTCTAGTTAATCTAATAGTATTTGTGATTCACACAATCAAAAACTTTTTGTAGGTCGCAGAAGATACCTCCAATTTTTAAATTATTGTTCATAGCAGTCAAAATATTATTTATTAATGAAAAGGAGGCTTGTTCAGTTGAGTACCAAGTTCCAAATCCGTATTGTTCATTAACTAAAACAGAATTAGTAGTTATATGGTCAAGAAGAGCATATATAAGTTTTCGATAACTTCTGAAAAGCATGTAAGCAAAGATATTGGCCTATAATTAGTTAAGTCTTGATCATCATCTTTTTTAAAAATTGGTTTAATAATGGCACATTTTAACCTATCAGGAAATATACGAGTATTGAAAATTGCATTGCAGATATATGTAAGCAGAGATATAACATATGGTGCACTTAATTTTAGTATTTGAGTAGAAATGTCATCATATCCACCAGTATTTTTTGTTTTTAGGATTCAATAATCTTTTCAATTTCATAAGTGGATGCATAATGGTAGCTCATTTTTGGAAAAGGTCAGTGGGAGCTATTTATTAGATACCTTATTGGGTTAGGTTCTTTTATATTAGTATGTTTATTATTTCCCGAATTAAGAGATTCAGCAATAGATAAGAAATATCTATTAAATATATTGGCAATTGTGTTCTGATTCGTCATCTCTATGTTATCTTTCCTCAAAGATACTGTATTTTTACAGTGGTCAGGTTTTCCATTTTAATGATGTATAATTTTCCAGGCAAGGATATTTAATGCCTGTGTGAAATCCGTACTTTTGTATGGATGTGAAACTTGGCTTGTCACAAAGGACATTCAGCATAAACTGCAAACCTTTGTGAACAGATGTTTTAGATATATATTACGAATATGGTGACCAAAAATTATTTCCAACAAAGATCTATGGAAAGTAACAAGACAGGAAGATATAAATGTAGAAATAAGAAAAAGAAAATTTAGATGGATTGGTCACACATTAAGAAGATGGAGAGATACAAAAGAGTGCACTACTTTGGAACCCTTAAGGAAACAGGAAGAGAGGAAGACCGAGAAATAGCTGGAGAAGATCAGTAAACAAGGAAGCGGGTAGGAGCTGGAATGAACTAAGGTTCTTAGCAGCCGATAGACGGAAGTGGGAAGGACTCATAGACAACCTATGTTCCTAGAAAGGAACGATGGACTCTAATATTATTATTATTATTTTCCAGGTAGTTGGATCATTTTATTGTTGGAATTGAGAATAATTCAATTATAGCATAATTTTTTTTGCGGAAAGAATTGCATTAGAAAGAAGTTTACAATATCTTTTATAATAAGATTTGAGGTTAAAATCATTACTGTGCTTATATAAGAGTTCCGTTTTCCTCTTACAGGATATCTTAATCCCAGTTGTTATCCAATGTTTATAATTATGTTGGATTTTAGTTAGAGACCACTGGGAAGACCTAGGCACAGATGGGTGGATAATATTAGGATGGATCTCCAGGAGGTGGGATGTGGGTGTATGGACTGAATTTGGCTGGCCCAGGACAGAGACAAGTGGCTGACGCTTGTCAGTGCGGTAATGAACCTTCGGGTTCTGTGAAATGCATGGAATTTCTTGACTAGCTGCAAACAATCTATACAAATGGCGGACGAAGCGTGTTGGGCTAAGTTATACTCTGAGTTGTTAAATCGAAATAGTGAAATTGAGTGCATTAGATGTAACGAATTGGTGCGTGTGATTGAAAAGGCATCTGATGAAATAAGTTCGCTGAAACTAATTATTCAAATGTTGTCAAATGATTGCAAAGCATTAGGTAACGCATCAAGTGCTGTTCCTAACCTAACAACTTTAAGTATTCCTGCGCATTACAAGGTAAATAGTGTGTTATCTTCTTGTGGTGCATGGCCAAATGACTCTTCGAATATTAGTGAACCTTTTGGAAATAATAAGGAATCATCCGTCATTAATCAGGCCGTTGTTCCAGCCGCAAACAAGTATACATCTTTAACTAATATGCGAAAGGACTCGAGGCAACTAAGTGGCAAGTCAGCAGTCAAAAGTCAAGAACCAAGGGATCAAGATAATAATATAACATATATTCCATACATATTGAATGGAGAAACTTATTTTCCAAGGACAAGTACTTTAGTGAACAAGAAAGACACTC
>Ga0209755_10008251_pt1 | contig 11165 bp, 9 predicted proteins | sample TergutCo191P1_FD_187301 | JGI IMG/M metagenome (GOLD analysis project Ga0209755, IMG submission 187301) | Cornitermes sp. P1 segment gut microbial communities from Petit-Saut dam, French Guiana - Co191P1 (SPAdes) (version 2) | ecosystem: Host-associated > Arthropoda: Insects > Digestive system >... | reverse complement strand
CCGCGCCGCCAACCGCCACGAAGGGCCCCAGATCGTCAAAGTCGAAACTTGCCACGATCTCCGGGGTAGCGCCCAGCCTTGTAACGGTAAAGTTATCGACACGGAAAATGACGGACTCGCCGGAGTTGGGGCCGGCGGTGACGATCCGGATCATGTCAAAGTCAATCGCGTCCCCCACGTCCAAAACACCCGTGTATCTGCGCCATTCGGCACCGGGAAAGTCCGGGTCGTGATACCCTGGATGCGTCCTGAAAACATCGCTTGCAAGAATAAGCTCGTCTCGCGGGCCGTCCGTGCGAACCTCCAGCTGGATATCCACCGGCGTGGCGGACGGCACAAGCAGATCCACGGCGATCTCGTAACTGTTTTCCGCCCGTATGCCAAGCTCGGACACGGACACCCCCGTGCCCTCGAAATAGGCCGTGCCGGTGGTCTGAACCCTTAGAACGCCGCCTTCCGCCTCGGGTTGCAGCCCAGGTCGCGACGCGCAGGCCATGAAAACGGAAACGGCAAGAACGGACACCAGCAGGACGGGAACGAAAAACAGCACAAGGGTTTTTTTCATTTACGGGCTCCTTTCAATGCATTTTACCCTACCGTGTTTGGTTTGTCCAGCTTGCACGGTTTGTGTTCATTCAAAATAGCGGGCCGTTTCTTTCCGGGAATGGGGAAACGCATGGGCGAATCGCCGCTTGTTGGCGAAACCGGGGTGTGCTTTGGCGTATGCGGGGGCCGCATTGCCCTTTCCGCCGGTTTCCGGTATACTGGTGAAATGAAAACCATAGGTAAATTTTTTCTGGTTATCGGAATTGGAGGTCTGCTCATGCTCCTTGGGTCCTGCGAGGGAAACGGCAACAACGACGAAGCGCTTGGAGACGGACTTTTTGCCAGAATCGGCACAAACAGGGGCGACATTGTCGTAAGCCTGGAATTCGAGCGCACGCCTTTGACGGTCATTAACTTCGTTGCGCTTGCGGAAGGCACGATGGACGCCGCCGCCGGCAGCCCGTTTTACGACGGTCTTACTTTCCATCGCGTCATTTCCCTGGCCAACGGGGACGATCACGATTTTATGATTCAGGGCGGGTGTCCGCAGGGAACTGGCGGGGGCGGCCCCAGCTACCAGTTCCCCGACGAAATAGTCCCGGAACTTAGGCACGACGGCCCCGGGATTCTTTCCATGGCAAACTCCGGGCCGGGAACCAACGGCAGCCAGTTTTTCATCACGCATGTGGCTACGCCCTGGCTGGACGGAGGTCACACTGTTTTTGGCAGGGTCGTTGAAGGGCAGGACGTTGTAAACTCGACCTTGACAGGCGACAGGATCAACACCGTCAGGATTATACGTAACGGTACGGCGGCAAACGAGTTTCAGGCAAACCAGGCGGCTTTTGACGCGCTGCTGCCGCTGGTTTCGGAGGCGAATGCCGAGCGGCTCAGGCTGGAGCGCGAGGCCGCGGCGCAAAGGGCCCTGGCGCAGCGCGAAACCGACCTCGCCCGGGTCCGGGAGCTGTTCCCGGGCGCGAGCGTAACCCCCTCCGGCATTTATTTTACCGTTGAGGAGGCCGGAACCGGCGCCAGACCCACGGAAGGGCAGACCGTGCAGGTGTACTACACCGGTGCCCTCCTTACCGGCCTGGTTTTCGACCGTTCCGCGCCGGGGCGGCCCTTTGAATTCCCCGTCGGAGTGGGCAGGGTTATAAGCGGCTGGGACGAAATGGTTCTGGACATGAGCGTGGGCGAAAGGCGCATGGTGGTTATCCCGCCGGAACTGGCCTACGGTGAACGGGGAGCGGGGGGCGTAATACCGCCGAACGCCTTCCTTGTTTTCGAAATGGAACTAATCGGCATACAGCAATAACGGAGAGACTTATGGGCAACCGATATGTGGCAAGAACGGTGGAGGCCGTTACGAAGAGGTACCCCGGCGAGACGGAGTTTCACCAGGCGCTTAACGAGGTTCTGGAGTCGCTGGCCCCGGTAATCGAAAGAAACCGGGAGTTCGAGGACGCGGGAATCCTGGAGCGAATCGTGGAACCGGAGCGGCAGATTATCTTCCGCGTTCCCTGGACGGACGATGCCGGCAAAGTCCACGTTAACCGGGGCATAAGGGTTCAGTACAACTCGGCGCTTGGGCCCTACAAGGGCGGCATACGGTTTCACCCGTCGGTAAACACCAGCATCATCAAGTTTCTGGGGTTCGAGCAGGTTTTCAAGAACTCGCTTACCGGGCTGATGCTTGGCGGCGGCAAGGGCGGCTCGGACTTTGACCCCAAGGGGAAATCCGACCACGAGATTATGCGCTTCTGCCAGAGTTTTATGACGGAACTGTGCCGGCACATCGACGCGGACACCGACGTTCCGGCCGGGGACATAGGCGTGGGGGCCAGGGAAATCGGCTACATGTTCGGCCAGTACAAGAAAATAAAAAACGTTTTCCACGGCGTTCTTACCGGAAAGGGCCTTCTTTACGGCGGCTCCCTGGCCAGAACGGAGGCCACCGGATACGGCTGCGTGTACTTCTGCGACGAAATGCTGAAGGACAGAAACACCGGGTTTGACGGCAAAAAGGTGGCCATATCCGGTTCCGGAAACGTGGCGATTTACGCCGCGCAAAAGGCCATGAGCCTGGGCGCAAAGGTTGTCGCCATGTCGGACTCCGGCGGTTACGTCCACGACGCGGACGGCATAAAGCTGGACGTCGTAAAAAAAATCAAGGAAGTCGAACGGAAGCGGATTGGCGAGTACGCGAAAGAGGTAAAAAGCGCGAAGTACGCGGAGGGCTGCATGGGGATATGGACCGTGCCCTGCGAAATCGCGCTGCCGTGCGCCACCCAGAACGAGCTTGACGGCGAAAGCGCCAAAACGCTTGTGAGCAACGGCTGCGTCGCGGTTTCGGAGGGGGCGAACATGCCCTGCACTCCGGACGCGGTGCAGGTGTTTCTGGACGCGAAAACGGCTTACGGCCCCGGAAAGGCGGCGAACGCCGGCGGAGTGGCGACTTCCGGACTGGAAATGTCGCAGAACTCCCAGCGTCTCGCGTGGACGTTTGACGAGGTGGACGCGAAGCTCAAGCGGATCATGGCCAACATCCACGAAACCGCGAAAAACGCCGCCGAGGAATACGGCACCCCGGGCAATCTGGTCAACGGGGCAAACATTGCAGGGTTTGAAAAAGTGGCCCGCGTTATGATGATTCAGGGCGTTTAGCGCCGCTTACGTTCCCCGGGGGTTCAGGCGGTGCCGCTCCCGGGGGTTAAACTCCCCGTGCGTAAAATCTGTTACGGGCCGCCGTTACCGCCCCGCCTGTGTGTTCCCCAAAACGAGCCTGGTAAGCTCCGGCGAAGAGTACCACAGCGTAACGGGGTCGCCCTGCCGGGTGTTCACCCGCAGGCGCACAAGACCGCCGGGGAGGTTCCACGAGCTTGCGTAGGCCCGCAGTTCCCTGGTGATTCTGTCGAAAACCGGAGTGGGGCCGTAACGCAGCAGAAGCATCTGCTGCAGTTCCTCGTAGCAGCGTATTGTCTCGTCCAGGCTGTGGGTCAGAAAATAGTGCACGCCGCCCTGCAGTCCGGACGGGGAAAAATAGGCCAGCATAAAGGTCATGTAGCCGCTGACCTCCACGTTTTCCCAGACAAGCGAGACAAAGCCGTTAATCTCGTCCCTGGACATTGGCGGGCCCATCCTGCGTATTACTTCCTCCATGCTGGTTCCCCAGGAGAAACCCCGGAAGGTAAGCTCGGTTCCGTGGGCCGGGGCGCACAGGGCGAGAAGCAGGACTAAAATTGGCAATGTCTTTTTGATAGGCGGCCTCTGTTCATTATCGGCACAAAGCCGGGCGATTTTAAGGAAACCGGCGTACCGCCGGCCGGCCCCGGAAATCGGTCAATTGCAATTTCCTACCGGTTTTGCTATGGTTTTATAAGGAAAGGACAGAGCAAAGGATGCCTGAAAACACACCACGGCCTGCCGCCCAGCGTCGGGTATACGTAGACTACAACGCCACCACTCCCCTAAAACCGGAAGTGCGGGCCGCGATTATAGAGGACTTGGACATTTACGGGAACGCTTCCAGTATGCACCAGTCCGGGCGGATTGCGCGTAAGCGCGTGGAGGAGGCCCGGGACATGGTGGAAAAGCTGATTGGGGCCGGCCCCCGTACCGTTTTTTTTACGTCCGGCGGTTCCGAATCGAACAATACGCTGTTTCGCACCATGCTCCGGATTGCGCGGGACCCGGACGGCGGCTCCTTGGCTGGGGGCGCTCCGGGGGAAGAACGCTGCGAGTTTATCGTCAGCGAAATCGAGCACCCCTGCGTGTTCAACGCGGCCAGGTATCTTCAAAGCCTGGGGCTCAAGGTTACGTTTCTGCCGGTTGACGAACACGGAAAGGTAAAAACGGACGCGCTGAAAAACGCCCTGAGCGAAAAAACGCTGTTCGTGTCGGTGATGATGGCGAACAACGAAATCGGCACGGTTCAGGACATACGGGAAATATCGGCGCTGGTAAAGGCGGCCGGGGCCTGGATGCACACCGACGCGGTGCAGGCGCCGGGCAAGATACCGGTAAACGTTGACGACCTGGGAGTGGACTACCTTACGCTTTCGGCGCACAAGCTGTACGGCCCCAAGGGGGTTGGCGCCATGTACGTGCGCAAGGGTGCGCCGCTGTTTCCGCTGATTATGGGGGGGCACCAGGAAGAGGGGCTTCGCGCCGGAACGTACAACAACCACGGTATTTTCGCGTTCGGTGTTGCCGCCGCCGCCGCCTTGGACGGTTTGGAAAAATACGGCAGGGAGATTGCCCCCCTGCGCGACCGTCTGCGGGACGGGCTTTCCGGGGCGATTCCAAACATGAAGATAAACGGCCATCCGGTCGACGTTCTGCCCAACACGCTGAACGTTTCGTTTCCGGGGGCGGAGGGAGAGGCTATTCTGCTTTCCATGGACATGGCGGGAATCGAGGCGTCAACCGGATCCGCGTGCGCCTCCGGGAGTCTGGAGCCGTCCCGCGTTCTTGTGGCGACCGGTTTGGGGCCGGAGCTTTCCCACGGCTCGATCCGGTTCAGTCTGGGCTGGGGGATTGACGCCAACGACGTTGACTATATTGTTGAAACGCTGCCGCCGATAGTCGCCCGGCTTCGGGCCATGTCTTCGGTGAGCTTCGACGCTAGGGGGTAATTATGTCTGACTGGCTTTACTCGGACACGGTGAGGGAACATTTTACCAATCCCAGGAACGTCCTGATGGAAGACGAGGCGGTTTTCGCCGCCGACGCGAGGGGACAGACCGGAAACGTCAAATGCGGGGATCAGATGCTGATGCTCCTGAAAATAGACGACGACGTTATAACCGACGTGCGCTGGAAAACCTACGGCTGCGCCAGCGCGATTGCGTCGACCAGCATGCTTTCTGAAATGGTGAAGGGCATGAGGATAGAGGAAGCCTACGGCGTAAGGCCGGAAGACCTGGTTGAAAAACTGGGGGGGCTGCCGGAATACAAGATGCACTGTTCCGTTCTGGGCGACAAGGCCCTGCGCGCCGCCATAGACGACCACCTTGCCAAAACCGGCAGGGCCGGAATGCTGAAGGAAGCCTCCACCGAAATCTGCCGGTGTCTGGGCATTACCGACAAGGACATAGAAAACGCCGTCCTGAACGGCGTCCGGGGCTGGGAGGCCCTACAGCAGGCCACGAAGATTGGCACCGTCTGCGGCGAGTGCAAAACCAAGGCCGAAGGGGTTCTTCACGGGTTTGAGCATATTTACGGGACCTTGGGCTCCTAGTCTACCGGGCCCCGGATCGGGTATAGTAAGCCATGCGTAACAAGCTTACCGACGAGCTGGCGGTCTGTGGCCTCAAAGCCGTGCTTGCCTTGGCGGAATACCATCCGGAAACGGTCAACCGTCTTTTTTTGCGGGAGGACCGGTTCCATTTGTTTACCAAGCTGTGCAAGAAACTTGCCGAGCGTAAACGGCCCTACAAAGTCTGCCAGGACGACGAACTGGAGCGCCTTTGCAAAAGCGTTCACCACCAGGGCGCGGTGGCGATGATTGAGGAACCGGCAGTCGAGCCTTTGACGCGGGAAGACCTGGAACTCTGGGCGGCGGAAGGGAAAACCGGACTGGTTCTGCACGAAGTGGGAAACGACCACAACCTGGGGGCTATCGCCAGGGCTGCGGCGTTTTTTGACGTGCACTTTATTGTTGTTAACGAAAACGACAACGAAGCGCGGCTTAGCACCAGCGCCTACCGGGTTGCGGAAGGCGGCATGGAGCATGTCGCCGTGCGGAAAATCGGCAACACGGCCGCGTTCCTTAAAGACGCAGCAAAAAAGATTATCGTTATCGGTACCGACATCCGGGCGCGGCGACGCATCGGCGATCTTCCCGCAATCGTAAAAGACGCGGCGGGCACGTCCGGCTCCGGTTCCGGGGGGGAGAGGGGCGGCATTGCCCTGGTTCTGGGGAACGAGGAACACGGCCTTCCGCAAAGCGTAAAAGACAACTGCTCCTACCTGTTGCGCATTCCGGGAACCGGTTACATCGAAAGCCTTAACGTGGCGCAGGCGGCGGCCCTGTTTCTGCGGGAGATTTACGACTTATAGAAAATTGCTGATATCGTCCTTGAACGCGTCGGTGTTTCGCGGCGTGTCGGTTGCGGTGTTTTTTTTGTGTTGCCCAATAATGTTTTTTCTGGCGGTTTTGAAAAGTTCGCCGACAATTTCGCCCATCAGTTTTTTCGTAGGGCCGTCAACATGTTTCAGTCCGCCGATAATGCCGACCGCGGCAAGCGGCCAGTCGGCGCTAAGCTCGGTAAAGGAAGTAACGTTGGCGGAAACCAGAATCTTGTACAGGGCATCGATAAACGTGTGCCGCTCCTTTTCGCCAAACTTCCCAATCCATTCGCGGATAATGTTGTTGACAAGAAGGCTCTGCGGCGTAAGTTTGCCGCCCGGAAAAAGATTGTCGCGGGTAACTTCCCAAGTACACATATTGTGCTGCAGAAAACCGGTTGCGTTGCTTTTCACCACGATATGGGATTCGCCGTGTTCAAGCAGCATTCCGACAAACGACGACTGCGGAACAAACGCGTGAATACGCCGGCAAACCGCCGCGTAACTTTCGCTCCGGATTATCTCGCGGTGAAACCCCGGCGCGTCGTTGGCGTAAATCGCGGTAATCCGGCCTTGCGTGGTTTTGCCGCAGAAGGCTGAAGCGTAAATCGCAAGGTTTCCACCCTTGGAGTGCCCGGCCAGAATCAGCGGGTACGAACAGCGCCGGGCGACTTTCTCAAGGTAGGACACCGCCTCTTTCTGCGACGGAACGGAATTGACGAAAGTCATGTTCAGGTCTTCCTTCCAGCCGACAAGACTGGTGTCCGTGCCCCGGTAAACCACCAGCAGTTTTCTGGAAAGCCGTTTCCTGCCGACCACCGCGCAAAAAGCGGAAAACTGTTTTTCCTCGCCCAGATCGGTATTGTTGACGTAAGCGAAAAGCCCGCAGTCTTCGTAACGGGGGGCCGTGCCGACGGCGTTAAGAACGGACACGGCACCGGAAACCATCATGTCCCTGGCGCTTTTTGGCGCAATGCCTGCGGCCCTCCGTTTTGCCGCGAACAGCTTTGCCAAAGCGCCAACGCTTACAAAGCCCTCCGCGCCGGGCTCCGGAACAATACCGTCCATCGGCAGATACGACAACTGGGAAAAAACAATGTTATCGACGGGGTTGAACGGAAACCGGTCAAAGTCCAGGTCCCCCCTCCAGGAGACATAATCAAACAGGTTGGCCATATGAACATAATACCCGGGACTGACGGAACCAGCAACCGCCCGGAAAACACCCCCATGGAAGTTGGCGTCAAACACTAACCGTTTAGGGATAAGTCGCCCAGCTTTGCCTGAAGTGTGATAGCCAAGACTTGATCTGACACTCGAAGAAACTCACGAGCCCCGTCCGTCAGACTCGTTGCGGCCAAAAAGCTTTTCCCTTGCCAGCGGAGATAACGAAGTCCTCGCCCGCGCCGCCGGTGAACGGCAACCCTCCCGGCCCATTACCCAAGCACGGCCCTGATCCGCCGAACGCCGGCCGAAGACGACTGCTCTTTCTGAATCTTAAACGCCCCCAGTTCGCCGGTGCGTTCGACGTGGGGGCCGCCGCAGACTTCGCGGGCGAAAACGTCCGCGCCGGTGCCTATGCTGTAGACTTTTACCTGGGCCTCGTATTTTTCGCCGAAAAGAGCAATCGCGCCGGAGGCTTTCGCTTCGTCAATGCCCATCGTTTCCACCGATACCGGAAGGTCTTTCCGGATTTGCTCGTTGACCATGGACTCGACCCGGGCGATTTCCTCCTGCGTCATGGGCGCGCCGTGGGCAAAGTCAAAGCGCATACGTTCGGCGGTAATGTTGCTGCCCTTCTGCGCGATATGCTCACCCAGAACGGTTCGCAGCGCTTGGTGCAGAAGGTGCGTGGCGGTATGGTAGCGCGTGGTCGCTTCGCCGTGATCCTGCAGGCCGCCCTTGAAAGCCGCCGCGCCGGCGCGGGAAAGCTCCTGGTGTTTTTTGAAAGCGTCGTCAAACTCGGTGCGGTTTACCGCCATTCCGTTTTCGGCGGCCAGTTCCTCCGTCAGTTCGATGGGGAAGCCGTAGGTGTCGTAGAGCTTGAAGGCCAGCCGCCCGGACATTACCTTCTGCGGGTTTTTCATCAGGCCGGGCAGCATTTTCTCAAACTCGTGTTCGCCCTTTTGCAGGGTCTCAAGGAATTTCCGCTCCTCCCGATCCAGTTCTTCCATTATGCGGGCCCTGTTTTCCGGCAATTCCGGATACGGCCCCTGCATCTGCTCGACAAGAATAGCCGCGATGGGCGAAAGAAAAGGCGCGTCCATACCGATGCCCAGTTTTCTGCCGTGGCGCACCGCCCGGCGGATAAGGCGGCGCAGCACGTAGCCCGCCCCCAGGTTTGACGGACTTACCGCCTTGGGGTCGCCCAGAATAAAGGTCGAAGCCCGGATGTGGTCGCAGACGATACGCACCGATTTGTCGTTTTCCTCGTTTGTACCGTAGGCGTAACCGGCGGCCCGTTCCACCGCGCCGCGTATCGGGGCAAAGATTTCCGTGTCGTACACCGACTTTTTGCCGTTCAGAATGGTTACCGTGCGCTCTATGCCCATTCCGGTGTCCACGCATTTTCGGGCCAGCGGCTCGTAGGCACTGGCGGCGGTTTTGTTGTACTGCATGAAAACGTCGTTCCAGATTTCCAGCCACTTGCCGCAGGAGCAGCCCGGTTTGCAGTCCGCCCCGCAGAGCGCGTCCCCAATGTAGTAGAACATTTCCGTGTCCGGCCCGCAGGGTCCGGTGGTTCCGGCCGGCCCCCACCAGTTGTCCGCGCGGGGAAGGTACGCGATACGGTTTTCCGGAATTCCCAGTTTTCGCCACACCGCCGCGGATTCGTCGTCCAGGGGAATGCCGGCTTCGCCTTCAAAAACCGTTACGCCCAGTTTTTCAATCGGAATCCCCAGCCATTTGGGCGAGGTAAGGAACTCGAAGCTCATTTCGATGGCCCCTTCCTTGAAGTAATCCCCCAGCGACCAGTTCCCCAGCATTTCAAAAAAGGTGAGGTGGCTGGGGTCGCCAACGCTGTCGATGTCCCCGGTGCGAATGCACTTCTGATAATTCACCAGCCGCCGCCCCGCCGGATGTTCCTCGCCAAGCAGGTACGGAACCAGCGGATGCATTCCGGCGGTGGTAAACAGCACCGTGGGATCGTTGTCGGGCAGCAGGGACTTGCCCTGAATCTGTACGTGGCCCCTGGAAACGAAAAATTCAACGTATTTCTTGCGGAGTTCGTTTGCGGTCATACGTGGATTTTAGCATTTTTTGGCGCTCCGGGGCTAGGGCCGGCGATACTGCTGTGCAACGACCAGGATTTCCAGGATGACACAGCCTCACCCCCCGCGCCTGGCTCATTCCCGGCAGAATCCAAACCCCCCGCACAAAATAGTAAAAAAATCGCAGCAATATGACTCAAACAACATAGTCTGTTTTCCGCGTCCAGCTTACCATACCAATAAACGGGCAACATCCCGTGAGTTAAGAATGCCAAAGGTGGAATTTCGAATGGAATTGGGCAAACGGCTTTTCGCCGCAGGCGCAGTTTTCGGGGTCTACAGGGCCGGCGAAAATACCCCCTATGCCGTTATATATATGCACCCACACGGAAACTTCACGCGGAAGTTTCCAAGCCGCCATACGGCGGCGCTGATATCTCAACCCATTTTCACAACCAAGGCCTTACAGCAGAGCAAGGCCCCCGGAATCAAAACACGTCCTGCAAGACCCCGAACGTTGTTCGGGAGTTTGATCCAGGGGGGCTTTGTCATTGTATCCCATACATAGGAGGATAGCGAGATGAAAATGAGAAGAAGTTTTCTTGGAACGCGCGCAGTCGTTGCGGCGTTCGCCGTCGCAATGGCGGTGGTTCTCTCCGGCTGCCCGGGGCCAAGCGGCCCGGGCCAGCAGCAGCCCACGGTGGGCGCCGTGGCCGGATACGCGGAGTTCGCGGAAGGGGCCGTGCCGGTCACCTTCGAGCTGAAGATCGAATACGGAAACGTCTACCGCTACGTGGTGGTAAGCGAGTCCGGCGCGTTCAGGTTCGAGGGCGTAACCCCGGGCGAGTTCTACCTGTACGCCTCTGCGCAGGGCTCCGGCAGCACGAGGCTGCTTGCCGGCGTGCCCGTGACGGCGGGCGGGGTGCACACCCTTTCCACCATAAACATAACGGTAGGGGGGGGCTGCGACTGCACGCCGGCCAGCTTCTGTACCTGCGGCAACGGCGGGGGCGGAGACGGCTGTAACTGCGGCACGATACCCGAAGCCTGCGGCTGCACCCACGGCAACGTGGGCGGCGGCTGCGGCACGGACTGCGCCGGAGCCGACGGAACCGGCTGCACCTGCGACCTTGACGGCTTGGGTTGCACCTGCACCCACGGCGACACGGACACCGTGTGCAACTGCGGCTTTAACCAGGGCGAACACGCCTGCACCTGCGACCTTGGCGCGGTCGGCGGCTGCGACGCGAACTGCGGCGACGGCATTACAAGCTGCAACTGTCTGCCCGGCGTGTCCTGCGCCTGCCCCACCGATACCGGCTTTGTGCCGGTGGAAATAGT
>Ga0209755_10008250_pt1 | contig 11170 bp, 8 predicted proteins | sample TergutCo191P1_FD_187301 | JGI IMG/M metagenome (GOLD analysis project Ga0209755, IMG submission 187301) | Cornitermes sp. P1 segment gut microbial communities from Petit-Saut dam, French Guiana - Co191P1 (SPAdes) (version 2) | ecosystem: Host-associated > Arthropoda: Insects > Digestive system >... | reverse complement strand
ATGGTTAATGAAATGTACGGTCTTCAGCACATTTTCCGCGCACATGCGGCAGGTCCGGATTGGCACTGGGCAGAAGACGGGTATCTGGAACTGGGTATACTGTCCCCAAGAGTTGTACCGGTATTGGAAATGCTCAACAGATGGTTTGAAGAAGGTTTAATTAATCAAGACTTCATGACTACCACACATTCTGAAATTGTCGAGAGAGTAAGAGCCGGTTTAGTTGGATATGACAGAGGATGGGGTAACCTTGGAGACGCGCTTGTGATACAAGAAATCTATCCGAACGCCCAATGGATTCCGATTCTGCCATTGCGCAGCCAATACTTTGACCAAGGATATTTTAGTTACTATAGAAGAACCAGCTTTGCTGCACAACATTATTCTATTCATGTTAATGCCAGAGATATTGATGCCATTTTCCGCCTTATGAACTTTATGGCAGACGATACCGCCACATCTACAGAACCCGGCAATATGACTTTTGAAGGCGGGTACTGGAAACAGTTTGGCGTAAGGGGCGAAAACTGGGATGTTATTAACGGTTATTTTGTAGGCCCCGCAGGCCCAGGCACATGGGAAGACCCTGTCATGCAAGCTGCAGCAGACAGATTTGAAACTGCATTCCAGGCCGAAAGGTGGACCGGTTGGGCGGTGCGCAGATTCTTCAACATTTATGACACGCGCTGGAGAGGCGTTGACCCAAGAGGTCAGGCATGGGTACAATGGCGCGAAGAAAATCTTGGGCCGCTAATTGGTTGTAATATTCCTGCGACCAATAGATATAGGGCAGAAGTTACGCCAATGCCTGTTGAATGTGATGACTTTACGTTATTTAGCAATACCTTTGCTGCTTTCCGTGCAGATGGTGCATTCGCAGAAAGACTTGGCTTCCCTGCAATTATGGGAGTAAATGATGTCCAAACATTGTTCGATAACTTTTTAGAATTTGCAAACTCTCAAGGATATCAAGACGCACGTCGCACAATAACTCAGCATATTAGAGATAATCCGTTTTAATTGTAGTAATAGTTTTGTTAACTTATAACGGCATCTTTCCCGGCAACTCCGCGAAAGATGCCGTTCTGATTACGTCTATGCTCTCGCGGTTGATACGAGATAGCCCGGATAGTGTGTAGTCCCTATTTTCGGGTAGGCTCAAAATCTGCGACAATAAGCCCTTTGCCTTTAATGACAAGGCGGGGTTTCGCAAATGGTGGTTACTCATAACCGTATAATTCTGTGTTTTCTCTATGCGGAAAATCGCCATGCAAAAGCTCCTCTCTTGGCATAAGGGCATAAAAAATGCTGGAGCTTTTTATACTCTCGGCATTGTCCTATTGGTTTTATTTGAAATAGAAAAAGGACGCGGTTCATTGTATGAACTACGTCCTTTTTCTATTTCGCTTGTACTCCGACATGGAGGTAAATTCCATAGTTCGGACAGCCTCACTTATGCACTACACCAACCCTAATGTGCGCGCTTGTCGCATCGGCAGCCACAGTTCCAAATTGGCACCGGGGGTTGCAGTAATTTGTATTACTGTATTAGCGGGCAGTTCTATTGGGCCGTGAAGTGGGAGGTTATTGCTGCCACGGTTTATTGGTATTTGCTCCCATACATCTCTATAGTGACGTTGGCCTGTAATATAGCATTCAAATAGCAGTTCGCTCCTATGTGTTCTTGGTGGGGTAATTACTAAAGAGTATCCTGCCGCGGTATTATCGCTGTTGTTTTGGATTACAAATGTGTTTTGGCTGCCATTGCGTATGGTAACTCTGCGGCCGGGTTGCAGCGTGATGCTGTGAAGCGGCACTTCTGTTGCGGCTGTTACGCGCAGATATCTGTCAAGCCATGCCGCTGGGAATATTACGGTAGGTTCTATGCCGTTTGGCACAGGGGCTACTATCATACGCTGCTGTGCCGGCACTTCCACATAGCCTGTGTGGTGCTGACCAAAATTCATAATATCGTTGCGGAGTGTATACTGCACAAAGTCCAAAACACTTGATGTTGCGGCAACGTTACGACGTGTTTCGTTTATTATTGCAAATTCATGAGTAAAGCGTCTGTCTAAATTTTGTATTTGCGTTGGGCCGTCTATTGCGCGGCGGAACAGGGCTATGGTATCGGTTTCGGTTATGGCAAGCCCATTCTCCTTGTAAATATGCGGGACACGAACAGTTATATTCTCGTTGCTTGAGTTTGTGATAAGTGCGGACTCGCCTTCCCTAAAAGCAAGGCCTGTGCGCGGGGCAGTTACGCCAAAGGAATCTATGTCCCTGTCGTAGTAGCGTACATAGTCCAGCATGGCAGTACTGTTTTGCAATTCCGTTGTTAAACTAAGGTTAATGGTTTCTTCGCCAGCATTGCTGATATACAAAGACTGCCCCGGTTCAAGCATATGCCGGACCACTGCCGTATCTTCGATATACGTAGCCGTTATATCTTCCACATTAGGGAAGCGCGCCTCTAAATGTCCTGTGTATTCCAACGTGGTAATTGCTGCAACCGCTCCGCTGCGCAAGTTAAGGGTAAAATCCGCACCGGGCAGTATTTCTACTGTGTTAAAGCGGAATTCGTCGTCAACCGTGACTGTATAGTCCAGTGTGAAACGGCTGTTGTCTGGGCAGCTTACAGTTATTGCGCGCCCGCGGTATGGGTGGTTGTTTGCAAACGAAATTGAGTCCCGACCTGGGGCAAAATCCATGCGCACTATAGCAACCTGGGTTGTGTGCTGTATAGCAAGTTCGTCCACATTGGGGAAGCTTATTTCCAACGTACCGACAGATTCCAGCACAGTTAGTATTGCTACCGCCGAACTTTGCAGGGTCAATGTTAGATTTGCACCGGGCAATATCTCATGCGTATTGTAAGTAAAGTTATCGTTATGATGGGTTAGTATGTCCAGCGCAAATCCGCTGTTTTGCGGGCAAGAGATAACCGCAGTACGTGCGCGATGCGGGTGGTTGTTGGAAATTGTTACACCACCAAGCGCTAACCCAAAATGGTGGCGCGCCATTGCTTTGGCAGTGCTTGGGGCGGCGGTAATTTCGTCCGCGTTTGGCAAGTGTACGGCCAAGCGACTGTCGGCCTCTATAATGGTTATGGTTGCCTGCGATACACCTTGTAAATTAATTGTGGCGGAACCACCTGCAAAAACCGTGGTAGTATTAGCAATAATATCGTACCCGCGCTGTATTACATATTCGAGTTCGAAGGCGTTTTCATTGTCTGGGCAACGCACAAACACGGAATGAGCGCGGTTGGCATCGGTATTGGTAACGGTAATGGATTGCCCGCGGGTTATTGGCATGTATCGCGGCGTAAATTCGCCATGTTGGATACTGACATTTTCCAACCACAGATACGGGAACGCAAATTCCCCGTCCATAGTTGGGGTAATAGAAATGGAATTCATGGACGCAAGCTGTAATGTATTTGTATCCCGGTGGCCATAGCCGGACACATGTCCGTCGCGCCCGCGGGTTATATATTCGAAAGAAAATATTGCACCTTCATATGGCATGACAATTGGTAAATTAACTGCGGTATTGCCGGTATTGGATATGCTATACACTTGCCCCGCAAGCAGTTCCATTGTAAAAATAGCCGGGTGTCCGACATTTTCTACGGTAATATAACTGCTCATACGCGCCGGGAAGTAAATCCCCATTTGGTTATCTACAGCGGTTAACATAAGCGAGCCGCCGGCAGGTATGCTCATTTGTGGCATACGGATGTCTTGCATAAAGTTGGTGCTGCCGCCCATGCGGTTAAAAATTGCAAAATCGAAATTGGAGGCAGGGCTTGTACGGACATGCATGTTGGAATTACGGCTGTTTGCAATCTTCACTGTTTGCCCTGCAGAAACTTGCACATGTTCAAGTGCCGTACCTGCCTGGGAAGTAAGGCGCAGCCTTGACGAGTCGAAAGTAACGGTTATTGCCGTAAGCGGCGAAATTGCCGCACCGCCCGTGCCGCTAATGGAGAAACGCCCTGTTCCTGTGCCAAAGCGGGTAATATCGCCCTCGCTGTTCCAGGTTACAATTTCGTACCGGCCTGCACCGGGGCTGTTTACATGGGAAATAACCCGCGCGTCTATGCCCGTGAACTCGTACACATTGCCGGGACGCAATGTGCGGCTTGTTTGCGATGCGTACACCGCGACGGGCGCCAAAAGCACCGCTGCAAAAATACATATGGCAGTGATGATTAGTTTCTTCATTAATACACCTCCAGGTAGCGTTTCTCAGCGTTCGAATTATACATGCGGTAACTATACACGATTATCTAAATTATTACAACCTGCGAAAGTCCATTGTCTAAGCCTGGGTTTTATGGTACAGTGGGAAAAACAAGTAATTGCGCGTACAGCGCGCGCGCTACTTAAAGCAAAGGAGAGCGTTTATTATGAACCTAACAGAAAAGCAACGACTTATCCTGGACTTTTTAAAGGCCGGAATACGCCAAAATGGCTATCCGCCTACCGTGCGCGAAATATGCGACGCTGTAGGACTTAGTTCCACTTCTACCGTACATGCGCACTTAGAAACTTTGGAGCGCAAAGGTTATATAAGGCGTTCACCTACAAAGAACCGCTCTACAGAAATTTTGGAAGAAGATTTTTACTCAAATGCCCGTGAACTTGTTAATGTGCCTATAATCGGCCGGGTGGCCGCAGGCGTTCCCATTTTGGCAGACGAAAACATAGAGGATTATTTCCCAATCCCAATTGACTATGTTAAAAACGACAAATGCTTTATGTTGCATGTTAATGGTGACAGCATGATAGACGACGGCATTTTTGACGGCGATTTGGTACTTGTGCGCCAACAACAGATTGCCGCAGATGGTGACATTGTAATTGCACTTTTAGATGACTCCGCGACAGTAAAAAAATTCTTTCGGGACGGGGAAAACATCCGGCTTGACCCGGCCAACCCAGCATTCGCACCAATTATTGTGCCAGATTGCGATGTCTTGGGCAAAGTTATAGGTCTGTATCGGAGGTATTAGGTTGCAAAAATTGCTACAAGGCATTCAAAAGTTTAAAACACTGCTTTCCGGTATAGATATGACCCAGGGCAAACCGTGGAAAAAATTGATTCTTTTCACACTCCCCCTTTTAATCGGTAACCTTTTTCAACAATTGTATTCCACTGCTGACGCTATGATACTTGGGCGCGTTGTCGGCGTTAATGCCCTTGCCGCCGTAGGTGCGTCTGTGTCCATTTTCTTTTTGATAATGGTTATCATGATGGGTATTTCTATGGGCGTGGGCGTCATGGTTTCCCAGTATTTTGGTGCCAAAAAACGAGAAGAACTTTCCCGCACAATTGGTGCGGCAATTACTATAACAGCTATTTTGGGTGTGGTTATAATGGTGGTTATGCCATTTGTAACACGCCCACTTTTGGTAGCTTTAGACACCCCGCCGGATATTTTGGATGACAGCGTACTGTACATGAACATACTTATCTGGGGCATTTTGGGTTTGGCTTACTTTAATATATTATCTGGCATTTTGCGTGGTATGGGTGATGCATTTTCGCCGCTTGTATATCTGGCATTTGCAAGTATTTTGAATGTTGTGCTAAATCTTATACTTATCGCGGGTTTGGGGCTTGGCGTTTGGGGCGCAGCGATAGGTACGGTTTTTGCGCAGGGGCTTACAGCTGTTTTGTGCTTGCGCCGCCTTATGAAAATGCGTGACGTATTTGATTTTAAGCTGGAATATTTATGGCCGCAAAGGGAATTTGTAAGCCAAGTCCTAAAACTGGGCGTTCCTGCTGCCGCATCGCAGGCACTTTTCGCCCTTGCGATGATAGCCGTCCAGCCGCTTGCAAACGACTTTGGCGAGTTGTTTCTTGCAACAAACTTTATAATAATGCGCATAGACGGCTTTGTTATGATGCCAATTTTCTCGTTCGGTATGGCTATGACTGTTTATACCGGGCAAAATGTAGGCGCGGGCAAATCTGACAGGCTTGGGATAGGTCTAAAGCAGTGTATTTTAATGTCACTTGCTACGGCGATAGCTATTTTGGCGATAATTCTGCCCTTTGGGCGTTTCATTGCGATGGCATTTATCGACCCGCGAGAAGTGGGTGCCGCAGAAGTAATAGCTTTGAGCCAGGTAGGTTTGCGTATTTTGGCACTTGGGTATGTTGGCCTGTCTGTAAACATGGTGCTTTGGGGTATGATTCGCGGCGCGGGGGATGCTATGTCGCCGCTTTGGGGGGCAGTTATTAACACTGTGGCGGTACGTGTGCCGGTGGCATATCTTCTTGTGTATCTTATGGCCCGGCCCGAAGCATTGTGGCTCTCGTTATTAATTGCGTGGCTTACAAATTTACTGCTTGGAGTTTTAGCATACCGGTTTGGAAAGTGGCGTACAAAAGGGATTGTAGGGAAACCAACACAAAACAAAGACGCTGAGAAGCGCGACAAGGAGGCCATCATGAATACCTTAACCGTAATTTCTACCCGCTACTCCCACAAAGAAAAATTTATTACAGGTGTAGCCGTCCCGCTATCTGACCTGGAACTTATCGCCCAAGCCGCCTTGGACGCACCAAGTGGCGTAAACAGGCAAACGGTTCAATTAATAATCCTGCCAGACAGGGAAAGTATCGCCCCACTCGCAAGTATAGCACCAACTGCGGGTATGCAAACCGCCCCTGCGGCAATTGCAATCTTAACAGACAGTAGCCTGAACCCACCAGATGCTGTACCCCTTGAATTAAGCGGCTTCGCCGCTTCCCGAAGGAAGTGTAGTGGGGATTCACTCCCCGCGGAACGGCGGGGCTTGGGGCAGCGCCCCATTTCATTCGAGAAGGAGGACTATTCTGCCGCCATGCAAAATATTTTAATCGCGGCAACGGCCCTTGGGTATTCATCCCTATGGCTGGATAGCCCATTCTTTAGCGAAGATGTACAGATAGCTGCGCGGGAAGCACTTGGCACACCCGACAGCTTCCATTTGTGGGCGGTTATCCCCATTGGCAAACCCGATGGCGAAGGCAGCCGCCGCGAAAAATTACCATTTACACAACGCGTTTCTTACGGCCGTTATGGTAGCACAAAATGAGCCAAATCCAAGCCCGTTTCGAAGCGGCACTTTCCGCATTCGTAGATAAAATCAAAAACGACCCAAACATACAGGCAATAATCCTATGCGGCAGCCTTGCCAATGACACCGTATGGGAAAAAAGCGACATGGATACCTATGTACTTGTACGCGAAATGAAGCAGCAGACAAAAAGCTTCTGCATTGAAGAAGACGGCTTGATAATAAACGTAAGTCTGCAAAGCGAGTTTGATTTTAAGCGCGGCCTGGAACGCAGCCTTGGCGGCGGCATGTGGACGTCCATGTTTTCGCAAGCAAAAGTTGTCTACGCGAAGGATGACAGCATACACGAGTTCATGACAAACACACAAAAAATGGGGCGTGACGATATCGCGTTATCGTTATTCCAGCATGCATCTAGCCTAATTTACTACATGGAAAAAATCGAGAAATGGCTAACCGTAAAAGACGACCCGCTTTATGCCCAGCTATGGATACTGCAAAGCGCATACACCTACGCAAACATGCGCCTTGTTTTGGACGGTAAACCCCCAAGTCGCGAGGCCGTGCTTAAAGTAATGGCCTACGCGCCAGAATTTATAACTCCCATTTACCAACGCCCCATGCAAGGCCCCATGACCCGCGACGAAGTTTTGGAAGTCTTGAACCTCTACCGGAAATTTCTTGAAAATAATCTTGACCTGCTAAAGCTGCCGGTAGAAAACTACATGTCCGACGGCGAAGTTAGGACTGTCACTACGCTGGTGAAGCATTTTGGCGGGGACTCTCATGACATATATCATGTATTCGACTTCCTGGAAGAGATGGGCATTGTGGCCCGTGTTACCGAAACGGTGCGCATCACCCCCAAAAGCCGCCGTGCGGTAGAGGAAGTTGCGTTTGTGTTTATTGGTGATGAATTATAAGTTGACATACAGTTGTCAGATTTTGTGTCGCATAATATCGACGAGGAGATGATGTGCCATGCCAAAAATTGAAAACATGTTGCAAACAATGCGCGAACAAGGAATACCCGAAGAAACCATCTCACAACCTCCTATGCCAAGAATAAAAAAAGCGACACCAGAAGAAATAGTGGTATTTATTAATCGTATGGATGAATTTCTTTCCAAAGAGCAATGTGTTTCAATCATGGGTGAACAAAGGTGCAATAAAACCAACAAATATTCCGCAAGGCATCGTTTATTCGGCAAGGATAAATCACATGAAGAAAAAATTGCGTTATTACACGAGCTAGATACACCTCACAAAGTAGATGTATGTCTTCTGAATGACGATGGAACCATTACATTGAAGTTTGGGATTGATGGTAAAAAAGGAAATTGGAGTTGTCCCTGTATTCCTATTAAAAAGTTGAAACCATTAAAATTCTCGCTTACTTACTGCGGTTGCTGTGGTGCACACGTGCAATATTTACACGAATTTTCGCTTGGAGTGAAGCTACGACTGAAAGAAATCATTTCATCAAAAGCTAACTCTGATGGCGAAAAACCATGTGAGTTTGTTTACGATATTGTAGGCTAATACAGAAAGGGGTAACAACATGAAATACAAATACCATTGCCAACACGAAGCAGAGTCAATTGCCAATTCCATCATGCCAGTACCCGCGAATTATCCGCTTGCAAATGGGTTGCCTGATGATTTCATAATGGACAAAATACTTGTGCCGCATTATTGGCGGTTACTGGAGTTGGAGTACAAATTAAGTAAATAAAAAATTGTATAAGAGTCTATATTTTCAAATGGAGGTTACACCAGGCCAAACGCGCCAAGTTAAGCAAATATTAAGCAAAGAAAAATTATAGATGCCGTGCACAAGAGTATACAACTGAAACAAACCAAGTTAAAATCAGTCTGAGAGGGCTGATTTTTTTATGAGAAATCCAATAGACTTTTTAGAAATACTCGACACAAATTTTGATAATCGTCAACATAGCAAAGTAAAGCATACACTTAGTGAAATAATAGGACTTACGCTAGTAGCAATCCTAGGCAGTGCAGACGATTGCGTAGAAATAGCAGAGTTTTGCAATGCGCATAAAAATGTTCTTCAAGAGTATTTTGAGTTACCACACGGTATACCATCTCACGATACATTTACTAGTGGTTTGGCAATAGTAGAGCCAACTCATTTGCAAACACTGCGAAATCGTTTTACAGAACTGCTAAATGCAAATGAGGGGCAAAAACTCACGAAAATTCTCTCAATTGACGAGAAAACCCAAAGAGGAAACGGCACAAAGACACAAAAAGCCAATCATATCGTTTCTGCTGTTGATGATAACGGCATTTGGATTGCAGTTTGGCGTGTTTTATGTCGCACACTCTATTGACAAAATAGATTTTTGTTGTATAATAATGTCAATATTCATGTAAATTTCGTTATTATTCATACAAAACTGGCATTGTCGGTAATTGTAGATTTGCATAAGATTAGGATTTGACAAGGAGGTGATTCCATTGGGCTTAAGTTAATGTAGCGTACCGACAGGCTTTTTCTAAAATCTCATTCCGGTTCTGCACATAGCTGTTTAAGCAGGTTTCAGATAAGTCTGTGACACGTTTGCACTAAAGAATATGCGCTTTGCGTTTTTGCTTCTGGCATATGAGATTAGCGCACAATGATAAAAAAAGTAGATTAAGTCAAAAGGAGAGCGAGTAAAATGAAAAATGCACTAAGGAAAACTACATGTTTTGTTATGGTTTTATTACTTGTACTTTCTATGAGTGGCTCATTAATGGCCAGACAAGCACAAGATGATTTATTGCCGGAAGGTCTGACAATAGTCGAAGATTATTTTGACGAGAACATAAATTTTGATGGGGAAGTCCAAAATGATTTGGCGACCAGGTTGACAGAACATCTTGGGCGAGATGTTGTTGCGGACAACCGGACGACTGTAACAGACGATGATGTTGCTGTGTTTATTTCACCGCCTGTTTCGGCAGATGATGCAATATCAGACTATTCTGTAATTGAAGTAGTTTCATTACCTGTTGTAGCCGACGACACGGCGGCAATAACAGATGATGAAGTAGCTGTTTTTATTTCACCGGATGTGGCTGTAGATAATTCGATGGCAACAACAGACGATGTAGTTGAGGCAGTTTCACCATCGGTTGCAACCGATGGTACGGTAACAACAGATGATGACGCAGTTGAGGCAGTTTCACCACCTGTTGCAACCGATGACGCTATGACAGCAACAGATAATGGCGTTGTTGAGGCAGTTTCACCGGATATCACTGTTGATTATTCGATGGCAGCAATAGCCAATGATGTAGAAGTGTTTGTTTCGCCAAGCATTGTTGTCGACAGCACAACAACAGATGATGATGTTGTTACAGATGTTTGGGTTAATGAAGAACTTTATGACGTAAACGCTCATTTGTATGATTTGTATTACGATGTTGTTTATGAAATAGCACCCTATTATGCAAAGTACATTTGTGAAATTAATGCATTAGATGTAACAGAAGGCGGAGGGATAACCTCCGCCTTAGAATTAGCTACGCCTTGCTGTCCTGCGGTTACTGGTGGAATTGGTAACTTTGATACAATAATGCTACTTGACAGGGTAGTAATCCCTGATCCGGAGCTGGTAGTGCCACTGTCAACGACCTTGGCCATATCTCCTGCAACAAACTGGACCAATATTGCAGCAGCAGGTGGGCAAAGAACAGTTTCGGTATCAACAAACGCACCAACATATACATTATTCAGGCCAACTTGGATGACTCACCAATTTATAACCGGAGGGTTTATACTTACTGCAACGGTAAACACTACCGCGTCGACGCGAACTGGGACAGTTACAGTTACGGCGGGTAATCAATCGCGTAGCTTTACCGTATCGCAATTAGCGGGTGCAACTACTCTTTCCATATCTCCGGCAACAAACTGGACCAATATCCCGGCTACAGGTGCTCAAAGAACAATTTCGGTATCGACAAACGCGCCGACTTATACGCTTAGTAGGCCCGCTTGGATGACTCACCAGTTTATAACTGGAGGATTTACACTCACTGCCACGGCGAACACCACTACTGCGGCACGAAGCGGGACAGTCTCA
>Ga0209755_10008249_pt1 | contig 11171 bp, 10 predicted proteins | sample TergutCo191P1_FD_187301 | JGI IMG/M metagenome (GOLD analysis project Ga0209755, IMG submission 187301) | Cornitermes sp. P1 segment gut microbial communities from Petit-Saut dam, French Guiana - Co191P1 (SPAdes) (version 2) | ecosystem: Host-associated > Arthropoda: Insects > Digestive system... | reverse complement strand
ATAAAGTTCTGACAACCTGTACGATTATTTCAAAGTCTGTGTTAGGTGAATCAAAAGCTTCTCTGTAGGTTCTTTCAAGGAAGGCGTAAACTTGATCGTCTTTTATTCCTGTTACGCGCATTATGTCGATGGCGCTCATGCGCATCATTTTCAGGTCATTTTGAGAATCGCGTGATGTTGCGATAAAAGTATAACTGGTTTCAAGAGCTACAACAGCAACTTTTCCTTTTGCGTCGTCAGATATATGTGTTTGCAGCAAATACTGCCAAGCAGTTAACTTAATTGACGGAACATTAAAAGGATCGCGTATAAAACCGGCAATAATATCTCCGATAACTTCGCCGAGTTTATCCATGAGTATTTGCAATGAAGCGGCAGCTTCAGCTTTTAAATCATTGTCATACCAGCCGATAGAAGTGTAAAAAACCGGTCTGACGCCGACGGGTTCGCCGAGAACTTCCAGCGTTTTAAAGAGTCCGCGCACTACGCGCTGTACCTGAGCTCTAACCTGTAGATTGGAAGATGCTCTTTCATTGTAAGTTTCCAGATATGCGACAATATAGTTGGCAAATTCTTTTGCATCAATTTCACCCAACGTTATAATCCCTTCATACATAAGTATCCCGTCGTTCGGAGGAGATGCAATATCAAAATAACGAATCAATTGCCAGACGTACGGAGCGGCAGGTTTATGTTTCTCGGCGCTAATACCGCGGAAGAGAAGAGCGGTAATTTGCTCAATCTCTGTTCTATAACGCTGAGCTGAAAAATTGGGAAGTCTTTGAATAAAAACTCTGATGGCGTTTTGATAAAAATCACCGATCCCTGTCAACCCTTCATCTCGAACCATTTTTAATATATCAAGAAGTTCAATGGGGGTCGTGTCGGACCTGTTATATTCCTCTGTATAAAACGACATATCCGGAGCTTGCGCAAAGAGTGCCGTTCCGCTTAACAATAAAATAACGATAAAAATGTATGTTCTTTTCATACCTTAATTTATCCTCAAATTTCAAAATTTACAAGTGTTCAAAATTAATCTTCCTTGTTGTATTAAAAATTAATCCAAAAATGTCAAAATAAGCGGAATTTTATGGCAAAAGTGTCAATTTCGTATTATATTTATAAGGTTGTATTTGTTTTAAACTGAAGGAGTACTCTTGATCAAGCATGACTTCCCCAAAATCCACTTTTATGACCAGGATTTTGTCGATATATATGATAAAACATGGGCGTGGATACAAGATTGCTGGAATAGCGGCGGAGATAAAAGCGGAATAGAAGGAAAATTCTTCTCTTATGCTGAATCTCAGGCTGTTACACAGACTGATGCTATATTTTCCTCGTTTTTTTTAGTATATTCTAATCGAATTTTCCAGGCTCACCCTACCTTAGACTTGTTTTACAGTCGTCAGGAGCCGAATGGAGCCATTAGATGCACATATAATACCGTTACAGGCACCCCAATTATCGAAAAAGATAACTCGGAAGGGCTTGGAATGCCGCTTTTTGCGTGGGCTGAGCATAATATTTACCATAAATCAGGTAATAAAAAGCGGGTTAAGGATGTTTTACCCATCCTTTGTAAATATTCATCATGGATTGATTCTACCTTTAAAAAGCCCAACGGTCTCTATAAAACTCCGCTGGCGGCTACCGGCATGACCAATTTACCTCGCGGAGACGCCTATTACGCCATGGATTTTAATACAATGATGGCGATCAATATGCTTTATATGTCGGCGCTCGCTGATATTTTGAACGACAAGGAAATCAGTTTTCAATATAAACGTCAGTATTTTTCTCTTAAAACAAGGATCAACTCGCTTATGTATAATCCGGCGGACGGTTTTTATTACGATATTAACAAAGCGGAAAAACAGGTTCCTATTAAATCGATTGCCGGATACTGGCCGCTTCTTGCGGAGATTCCAAACGGTGAAAAAGCCGAGCGCATAATCGAAAAACTTTCTGACCCGGAATATTTCGGCACATCTCATCCTTTCCCTTCTCTTGCCGTTTGCGAAAAAGAATTTGATGAGACGGGGAGAGGCTACCGCGGATCGGTTTACCCTTACCTTACATTCATGGTTATTAAAGGGCTTGAACGATACCAGCGCTGGGACTTGGCGCGGGAGTGCGCGATAAGGCATGTGTACTTTATGCTTGATTCGATGAGCCCGGACGGAAATCATCACAGGGGAAATTTGTGGGAAGCTTATCTGCCGAACAAAGAAGGGCCTGCCAAATGGACGGGCAAGCAAAACTTTCCGCGCCCTCAGTATTTAACATTCGATGCGTTATCCACAATTTGCCTTACAATCGAAAATATTGTCGGGCTTTCAATATCGCTTCCAAGAAAAACAGTTGATTGGGTTATTCCCAATCTGGAAATAATGGGAGTGGAAAATCTTTCGCTTAAAAATAACATGATTACAATTCTTTCCAACAAGAGCGGCAGGGGTTGGGAGATTCACATGGAAAGCGAAAAGCTCTACTACTTTACAATTAATATACTCGGTGTTAAAGAAAAAACTCTGCCTATTCCATCCGGAAAATGTTCAATACTCATTGACAAGCTGTAGTTAATATGACAACTACCATAACTGCAATTATCGAAATTGGTTCTACCGGCATAAGGCTTCATGTTGCGGAGATTTATTCAGACGGCAACTGGCAGGTTGTTGACCGCGCAATGCGCCCCGCTTCTTTAGGGCGCGATGTTTTTACCACAGGTTTGCTTTCGCGCGAGTCGATGCTGGAATGCCTTTCGGTTCTGCAGGATTACAGAGAACTTTTATCAGGCTGGGCTATTGCAGATGAAGATATACATGTAATCGCTACAAGCGCTCTCCGCGCCGCGCGTAACAGAGACGTTTTTATGGATCGTGTGCAGCAGGAAACAGGTTATAAACTTTCCATTGTTGAAGGCATCGAAGAAAACAGACTGATGTACCTTGCGGTGCGTTATGCGCTAAAACAGGATTTACCGCTTTTCTGGCGCGCCAATTCCATGATTATAGAAATTGGCGGCGGCTCCACGGAAATTATGCTTCTTCGCCGCGGGCAGATGGTTGCGGCTCATAGTTTAAAAATGGGTACAATCATTATTGATCAGCATTCACGCCATGGGATCGGTACCGGTATTTTTTTTGAGCGTTATCTGAATGAAAATATCAGAAACACGCTTGGGCTTTTAAACATGGAAATGGATCTTGCGCATGTGCGCACAATAGTCGTCGCGGGTGCCGACGCGCGCCTTGCTGCTGAACAAGCGGGAAAAGAGCTTAATGAAAACTGTAAAATTATCGAACGCGAAGATTTTTTTAAGTTTGTGGAAAAAATCCGCAACTTCAGCATAGAAGACTGCATACATCACTTTGGAATTTTATACGCCGACGCTGAGGGGCTTGTTCCCGGGCTTTTAGTTTTAAAACTTTTCCTTGAGCGCACCGGAGCTGCAAATGTCGCGGTTCCTCTTGTTACAATCCGCGACGGCTATCTTGTCGATTTGGCATCCGGCGTTGATTCAACGCTGCAGGGTGAATTCTTTTCGCAGATTATCGCGTCGGCTGTAAACCTTGGAAGAAAGTTTCATTTTGACGAACCGCATGCGCGGCATGTCGCAAATCACTGCATGACAATTTTTGACGCACTTGTAAAAGAGCATGGCATGAATGTGCGTCACCGCGTAATGCTTGAAACAGCGGCTCTGCTGCACGATATAGGAAATTATATAAAAGCTTCCGGGCATCAAAAGCACGGGCAGTACATTGTCGCGAACTCAGAGATTTTCGGGCTTCATCAGGATGAACTTGAAATTATCGCGAACGTAATCGCCTGCCATAGAGGCACCCCGCCTTCCAATTCTGATATTGAATTTATCACGCTGCAAAGGGAAGAGCGCGTTTTGGTTTTAAAGATGGCTTCGATTTTAAGGGTCGCGGACGCGCTCGACCGCGGACACACGCAGCAGATAAAAAAAATATCTGTTGAACGCCGTCTTGAAACGGTGGTTCTTCATGTGGACAGGGCTTATGATCTTTCGCTTGAATTGATGGGTATGGAAGAGAAAGGCGGAATGTTTCAGAATGTGTTTGGCTACAAGGTAATATTGAGTTAGGAGGTATAAAGTGAGTGATGTTAATGATAACAAAGAAGAAGTAATACCTTACCTATCCCGCGATCTTTCGTGGGTTGATTTCAATGAGCGTGTAATGAATGAAGGTTTGCGGACCGATGTGCCGTTGATTGAAAGGCTCAGATTTTTATCTATAGTTTCAACTAACTTTGATGAATTTTTTATGGTTAGGGTTGCCGCGTTAAAACGAATGCACAGCGCTGAGCCGGGTAAAGAAATTGATATTTCCGGCAAATTGGTGGAAGAACAGCTTAAGGCAATTACTGATAGAGTCCGTTTAGTTATTAACAAGCAGTATGAATGTTTGCGTAATGAAATATTTCCGGGGCTTGCGAAACACGGGCTTTCTCTTTTACGCCCGGATTCATGGTCTGTTCCGCAGCTCGATTTTTTAGATTCGTATTTTGTAGGGCAGATATATCCTGTTCTTACTCCGCTTCGCCTTGAAGATGACAAGCCGATGCCTTTTATCGAAAGCCGCTCTTTAAACGCCGCCTTTCTTTTAGAGCCTGAAAATCAAGACATACCAGGCGAAGCGCCAAAGGAATTAAAAGTAATTATTCCGCTTCCCAGCGTAATAGAAAGGATAATTTGGCTTCCCGATTTTAATACCGCTTCTAACGGTGAGAATGAAAAATTCAACCTTGTGTCGCTTGAAGATGTAATTGTTACATGGGGCGCGTATTTATTTCCCGGTTACCGCGTTAAAGAAAGTATGTTGTTCAAAGTCAACCGTGACGCTGATTTTTCTGTGGATGAGCAGAGAGATGAAGATTATGTAGAAGCGATGGTAGAAGTTCTGGAAGGCAGGGGCAAATCCGATTGTATCAGAATGGTTTATTCTCCCGGCAGCAATAAACTAAGAGACGAGCTTGCCAGCCGTTTCTTTTTAGAAAATGATTATCTGTTTGAAGTTGACGGACCGATCAATGTTGTAGATTTTATGGAACTTGCAAGCGTTGCAAGTCTTGAACATTTAATTGAAAAGCCGTGGAAGATTTACAAGTCCGAAGATTTCAGTGACGAGCAGAACGCTGGTTCAACACCGATTTGGGATCGCATCAGCCAGGGTGATGTCATGCTGCATTTGCCGTATCAGTCTTTTGATCCTGTTGTAAGTTTTTTTCAGGAAGCGGCGTCCGATCCGCAGGTTGTTTCGATACGGACAGCTCTTTACAGAACTGGCGGCGCGATTCCAGGAATCGGGTTACATTCAGGTTCTTCGGCTTTTTCCCCGGTTGTAAGAGCGCTTGAACAAGCAGCGCTTAACGGCAAGCATGTAACGGCAATCGTTGAACTAAAAGCACGCTTCGACGAAGAGCGTAATATATCATGGGCGCAAAGACTGGAAAAAGCCGGCGTTATCGTCGTGTACGGTCTTTCGCATTTAAAAATTCATTCTAAAATTTCGATGGTAATGCGAAGGGAAAACGACCGCATAAAACGTTATGTGCATTTATCTACCGGAAATTACAATGACAGAACGGCGAAATACTACGAAGATATTTGTCTGTTTACCTGCCGCGAAGATATCGCTTATGACGCGGGATTAATTTTTAATATGCTTACAGGTTACTCCACCGTTCAAAATATGATGAAACTGACAATCGCACCCACAGGGCTTAAACGCCGTTTCCTCGCTTTAATCGAAAGGGAAGCAAACAGGGCAAGGCATAAATATCCCGCAAAAATTATGGCTAAAATGAATTCGCTTACGGATGTTGATATAATCAAAGCGCTTTACGCGGCATCTCAAGCCGGAGTTAAAATCTCGCTTTGTGTCCGCGGAATCTGCACATTAATTCCCGGCATCGCCGGAGTTTCCGAGAATATCCGCGTAATAAGCGTCATCGATCACTATCTTGAACATTCAAGGATTTATTACTTTTCCAACGGAGGCGCGGATGAACTATATTGCGCAAGCGCCGACTGGATGACGCGCAACCTTGAACACCGTGTAGAGATTTTATTCCCCATTCAAGATGAAAAACTCCGTTCCGAATTGGTTGATATTTTAAATGATTACTTTTATGATAATTGCAATACAAGCGTTCTTGACAGTGAAGGCAAATGGACAAAACTAATCCCTGCCGCCGGAGAAAAACCTTTCCGCGTTCAGAAGGAAATGCTCTCCCGCGCAGCCGACGCGAGCGAAAAGAACGGCCCTGTAAAACTTGATTATACCGTAAGACGCAGCCCGCCTGCGGTAAGCAATTAAAAGGAGTGAATATGTTTTTTGATGAATATTATCTGATTCTGGTAGTGCCTACGCTTTTATTATCTATCTGGGCGCAGATTAAAGTAAAATCTACTTTCTCCAAATATTCAAAAGTGCCGTCTTCAAGAGGGATAACCGGAATGGACGCGGCTTCCATTATACTTAGAACAAATAATATTAACGATGTCAGAATCGAACCAATCGGCGGCTCTTTAACAGACCATTATTCTCCGATGGGTAAAAAACTTAGACTTTCTGAACCTGTCTACGCGCAGACATCAATCTCTGCTGTCGGTGTTGCCGCGCATGAAGCAGGGCATGCAATTCAACATGCTGTGAAATGGGCGCCACTTGCTCTGCGCAGCACGCTTGTACCTGTCGCCAACATTGGTTCCCGCATAGGTCCATGGATTGCGATTATCGGACTTGGTATTTCAACAAGCGAATCTTACGGACACTTTTCCGGAATATTATTCAATATAGGAATAATTCTTTTTAGCTGCGCTGTTCTTTTTTATGTGATCACTTTACCTGTTGAGTTTAACGCTTCGTCAAGGGCGCTCGCCCTTCTTCGTTCCAACAATGTTTTAAATGAAGAAGAATTAAAAGGCGCTAAAAAAGTTTTAACCGCTGCCGCTCTGACATATGTTGCTTCCGCTCTTACTGCGATTGCGAGCTTGCTTAGATTGATATTGATTTCCCGCAACAGGAGATAGCGAAGATAATTATTTTTCCTTGCTCGCTATTGTATTTGCTCTTGTTTTAACGCGCGCTGCTTCAGGTTCTGTGTCGAAATCGATATAATAAAGTTTCGCCGATGCGTCCAGTTTTGAAAGCGCGTCAGCCGCGGTGTTAACTGCAATAAGATATTGTTCTGCCGGACGGAAAGCGCGGCAGGCAGGGCATTGGCACCATGTAGTTTCAAAACCTTCATCCGGTAGGATATGAAAAACAGGATCCGGCGAAATCTTATGCAGCGCGCGGTTCAAATATTTTCGCGCGCGATCCGCGATGATTGCAATTGATTTTGGATTTGTCGGGCAGAAATGATGATTTTTCTTTCGTCTGCCCTGTTCCATACGGAATAACTCGCGGTTAAATAAAAATAAATTTCTTGGCAAAAGAATCGATAAATCCTGCCCTCCGGCTTCGATATAAAAAGCGTAATGTTTGGCAAGTTTTATATATTTCGCGTTTCCGCCCTTGAAAAATTTATCATCCAAAGGAAAAACGAGCGTGTTATATTCGTTTTCTGTCGCCCATTTGATTTTCTTTGACCGTTCCCACGCGTTCATTTTCCTGCTGATGAACAGTCTCTTTCTAACCTGCTTCATACTTTTATTATATGGCATTATTCGGCATTAGGCTATATTATTATAGGACAATGTTTAATAAAAAATCTGAGAAATCGCCTGATATTTTCTGGCAGGAGTTTGAAGAAAAAACAAGCGAAAAAGTAATATCCCGCGGTCTTGGAAAATATGTATCGGGCTGGGACGAGTTTGATGAAAAGAACTGGGGCGGTCTTTGGGGTTTAATTATCACAACTTCGGGTGGTTTTCGTTTCCATCATTTTCCCAAGAACACAATTTTTGACTCTTTTACCGCTTTTATAAAAACTGAACCTGTCAAAGAAAAGACGATTTTTATACCAAAGGATAAAATTATCAGCATTATTAACGCCAAAGAAAAAAAATGGCTGAAAAAATTGTTCACTTCTTTACCGCCTCGGCTTGTAATATGTTATTATAACGAAAAAGAAGAGGAGAAAAAATTGATTTTCGAGACGGAATATGCCCCGGGATAAAAAAATATCCGGCACGCTTGTTTTCAGCGCTATAACATTTTTGCTTCTTATAATATTTGTCTTTCCCATTCCGTCAGTTTTACTTGATTTTTTTATTGCTATAAATCTTGTATTTTCTGCTCTATGTATACTTGATGTGCATATAACAAAAACAAACAAAGGCTTTTCGTCATTTCCAAAGACGTTATTAATATTTATAATTTTTAATTTTGCGATTAATGTTATTGTAACACGTTACTTATTAATATTCGGCGAAGAATTTGAAAGCATGATAATCCGGTTTACAGCGTCTCCGATAGCCGGTAATATTATTGCGATTTTAGCGGCTTGTGCGCTTTTTACCGCATGTGTTATTTTTTATTTTACTGTTATAGCTAAAATGATTAATATAGTTTCACAGATAGCCATAGAATTTTCAACAGACAGCATGCAGGTAAAAATGACGGCAATAGATTCGGAGTGTGCCGCCGGTGTTATAACCGCAAACGAAGCCGAAGAAAAGAAAGACTGCGCAAAGCAGAAAACAGATTTTTTCAGCGAGTTAAGCAAAGTTTGCAGATATTTATGGTGGTATGAAAGATCAAGATTTATTTTTATTATTATTAATTCAGCTGTCGGCTATTTTATCGGAAGAAACGTAAGGGGAGAAATGAAGGGAGACGCCTTTAATACTTACATTACAATAGCGGTCAGCAGTGGCTTTCTGTCTTTGCTTTCCGCCGCTTTGATTGCCGTTTCTTTGGGAATTGTTTTAAAAAGGTTTGAACATGCGTAACTCTCAAATACGCGCCGCCGCCGCGATTGATATCGGCACAACCAATGTTCAAGCGTCTCTTGTCGATCTTGATACAGGCGGCGTATTGGAGACAACTTCCGAGTTAAACGCACAGCGCAGTTTCGGCGCGGATGTGATGAGCCGCATTAGCGCCGCTCAAAACGGCAAGTTAAACGAACTTTTTTTTGCGATTAACAATCAGGTAGAAAACATACTGCGAAATTTTATAAGCAGGCGCAATCTTTCTGCCATTACGCAATGCGCTGTCAGCGGGAACACTGCTATGCTTCACCTTTTTTGCCGCGCCGATCCTTCGCCCATGGGTCATGCACCGTATACGCCGAAATTTTTAAATGAGCAAATATTTTCGGGAGCGGAACTTTCACTCTCTGCCGAACGAATCACCTTACTTCCCGGCGTTTCTGCTTTTGTAGGAGCCGATATTGCGGCAGGTTTGGCTTTTATTAATATAATGGGTAAAGGTGAAAATGCGCTTTTTATTGATGTTGGAACAAACGGCGAAATAGCGTTGTTCGTTGAAAACGAGAAAAAACTTTTATGTTGTTCAACAGCCGCAGGCTCATGTTTTGAGGAAACCGAAATCAACTGCGGCTTAAACGCTTCAGATTTTATAAACGCGGTTGCTCAAATGAAGCGTGAAAATATTATCGATGAAACAGGCGCGTTAGCAGACAAATTTGCGAACAGCGGTTTTCCTGTTAAAGACGGAAAAATAATCACTCAAAAAAATGTACGGGAATTCCAACTGGCAAAAAGCGCGATTTATTCCGGGATTAAAACAATTTGTAAAACAGCGCATCTGGATTTAAAAAATATCAGCGCGGTATACATCGCCGGAGGATTTGGCGAGCACCTCAATTTGGAAAGCGCCGCAGAAATTGGTTTTCTTCCGCAAGAGTTTATCGGCAGAGAAGAGGTAAAAACTCAAGTCTGCGGCAATACCAGTTTAAAAGGAGCGGAACAAAGTTTAATTGATCCTGCGTTTCTGCCGCGCTGCCGCGAGATTATTACCCATGCTGCACCTATAGATTTGGCAAACGACAAATATTTCGCAGCCGCATTTGAGCATAATATGTGGTTTTAATGTGTGATTGTAATTTTATTCAAATAATTCTTCTACAGTATTTTCTTTTAATATATTCATCCAATCTCTTCTGCCATATAAAAATCTAACAATTTTTAAATAATTATTAGGTTCATCTATTATATAAAATATCATGTAATTCTTTACATTTATTAGCCTATAACCTAAACTAGCTAAAAATTCATCTCTTACTAACGGCCTTATTTTTGGATTTTCACTAATTTTAACAATGCTTCTAAAATATTTTTAATTAAATTTTCAGCGGCAATTGGATTTCCTAATGTATCGTTTATATAATCATAACACGCATCTACATCAGCGTCATACAATTTTGATACTTTTATATTATACAAAGTTATTTCCTGAGGTAGCTGTTTAATTTCTCCATATATTCATCTCCATCAATATATTCACCGTTATCTATTTGATCTAACCCTGCCTGTAAAGCCTGATAAAGTTTGTTTCTGCTATTACCTATTAATTCCTCGTACGCTTCTTCACTCATTACAGCCAACCTACCGTTGCCATTATTTGATACAAATACTGGCTCCCTATAATTTTTGCAAAATTCCAGAATTTCATTAAAATTATTTATTAAATCCATGCTTTTCCTAACTGTCGGCATAAGAAACCTCCGTCTATGGTACAGATTTAATATATTGCCATTTTAACATAGTGTCAATGGTCTGTTTAAAAATATTTTGACCGCTTAACAGCGGAAAAAAACGGTAATGTATTAGCATTAATTATAATACGCTCTGCAAACTTCCGCAGCGGTTGCGGCATCGGGTGTGTACGCGTCGGCGCCGATTTCCTCTGCAAAACTTTGCGTAACAGGCGCGCCGCCTATCATCACTTTTACTTTACTGCGCACGCCGGCGTCTGTAAGCGCGTCGATTACATCTTTTTGCGCCATCATTGTTGTCGTTAAAAGAGCGGAGAGACATAAAACCTTCGCGTCCGTTTCTTTGATTTTATCTACAACTTTTTGCGTGTCACAGTCCACGCCGAGATCTTCAACTTCGATACCCTTGCCTTCGATCATCATCTTTACAAGATTTTTTCCAATATCGTGCTGGTCGCCTTTCACTGTGCAAATTATCGCCTTGCCCACCGGCTGAACAC
>Ga0209755_10008248_pt1 | contig 11174 bp, 11 predicted proteins | sample TergutCo191P1_FD_187301 | JGI IMG/M metagenome (GOLD analysis project Ga0209755, IMG submission 187301) | Cornitermes sp. P1 segment gut microbial communities from Petit-Saut dam, French Guiana - Co191P1 (SPAdes) (version 2) | ecosystem: Host-associated > Arthropoda: Insects > Digestive system... | reverse complement strand
TTGATGGCGTAGTTTTCTATATTAACACCAAAATTTAGGAGACAGCCATGAGTTGCGAGCAGGAACACGAAAAGAGCAAACATAATTTTCTTAAAGAAGCGGAATATGCGCTGGCAAAGAAGAGACGTGTGTTTCTTTGGGGGCCAGTTGAAGACGAGAGCGCAGAAGAGCTGGTAAAGCAGTTTCTCTATCTGGACAGCATCTCAAACGAAGACATTTACTTCTTTATAAACAGCCCGGGTGGCGCGATCTCCAGCGGACTTTCAATTTACGATTGCATGAAATCGCTAAAAAGCAATGTGGTCACAATCTGCGCAGGGCAAGCAGCCTCCTTTGGAGCCGTGCTTTTATGCGCCGGAGCAAAAGGCAAGCGCTACGCTTGGCCAAACGCCAGAATAATGATTCACCAACCGCTCATACGCGGCGAAATGATAGCCCCGGCCAGTGACCTTGCGATACAGGCAGAAGAAATGCTGCGCATTCGAGACATATTGAACGGAATTTTCAGCGAACACACAGGCAAGTCCAAAGAAGAATTGGAACGCGATACCGACCGTGACAACTTTATGAGCGCACAGCAAGCAAAAGAGTACGGCATTGTGGACGAAGTAAAAAGCGTGGTATAAATGGAATGCATAGCGCAAAAAGTATTTTTTAAGAACTCGCAAAAAATGAAAGATTTAAGCGACAACTCCATTCATTTAGCAGTCACATCACCGCCGTATTTTGACGCAAAAACCTATTCCGACAAAAAACACGATTTAGGCAATATCCATGATCTTGATGAATGGCTAAACGAAATTGGAAAAGTCTGGAAAGAAGTTTTTAGAGTTTTGCAACCCGGGAGAAAATTTTTTCTGAATATCATGAACCTGCCTGTCAGCTATGACAAAAGCTTCAGAACATTAAATCTGGTGGGCAAAAGCACAGACTTATGCGAAAGCGCAGGCTTTATTTTTAAGCGGGATATTATATGGCATAAAACAAATGGCGTTAAAGCGCATTTTGGAACTTATCCGTATCCGGGCGGAATTTTGCTCAACAATATGCACGAAACTATTTTAGAATTTCAAAAACCAGACGATAAAAAATTCAACAAATACGCTCACCTGACAAAAGAGATAAAAGATAAATCAAAACTTGATAAAGACTTTTGGCTCTCAATAAAAAACAGTGACGTATGGCTTATAAAACCGGAAAAAAGCGGTGCAGGCAGAGAGCATATCGCTCCCTTTCCTTATGAACTCCCCCACCGTCTTATCAAAGCATATTCTTATATAGGCGAAACAATTTTAGATCCGTTCTGTGGAAGCGGAACATCTTTGCTTGCCGCTAAAAATCTCGGCAGAAACGGAATCGGCTACGAAATAAATCCGGATTTCGGAAAAATTATCAAATCAAGGATAAAAACATGTCTTTCCTTTCCGCAATAAAATCCGGACTCGCAAAAACTCGCAATGCTTTGATGAGCGAATTTAAATCTATCGCAGGCGTTGGCAAAATAACAGACGAAATGCTTGAGAATTTGGAAGAGCAATTGATAAAAGCAGATGTTGGGGTAGAGGCTGCATTTTTACTGACAGATGCGCTGAGAGCGCACGGGTTGGGAAAATCACTAAGCCAAAACGAGATAAATGCAATTCTGCGAACCGAAGCCGAGCGCTTGCTTATTGAGCCGCCAAAATTGGAATGGAACGGAAAGCCGCACGTAGTTTTAATAATAGGCGTAAACGGCGCAGGCAAAACCACATCAATAGGCAAACTTGCGCATCGCTTGAAGCAAGAGGGAAAATCCGTTTTGCTAGCAGCAGGAGACACTTTCAGAGCTGCAGCCATTGAACAGTTAGAAACATGGGCAGAGCGCAGCGGCGCAGATTTTGTAAAACATCAGGAAAACTCAGATCCTTCGGCTGTGGCTTACGATGCCTGCAAAGCGGCTGTTGCCAGAAGCAGCGACATTGTATTTTTAGACACCGCCGGAAGATTGCACAACAAAGATCACCTGATGGAAGAGCTTCGCAAAACAGTCCGTGTGGTAAAAAAAGTGAACGAAAATTTCCCCCACGATATATGGCTTGTGATAGACGGAAACACCGGGCAAAACGTTATAAAGCAGATTAAAGCATTCCACGAAAACTTCAAGCTCACAGGCTTGATCGTAACAAAATTAGACGGCACCGCCAAAGGAGGCTCCGTCCTTTCCATAGCGAGTGAACTCAAAATTCCCATTTTATGGATTGGGGTAGGCGAAAAAATAGAACACCTGCTCCCCTTCAACAAAGCCGATTACATCAACGGTTTATTCGAAACAGGCTAACGGGGTGTATCTTTACTCCTATATGGGTTATTGTCGCTTAACTTAGAATACTTTTTTTCAAGGACAGTTCACGGCTACTAGGTTCAGACGTTTTTCAGAAAGCACTTCCGCATACCCAGCCTTCATCCTCGCATCTATAATAAGCTGCCCATCCTTAATCGTAATATCGCTTGCTGGGTTTGAACGGGTAAATGTCACCCATAACAAATTTTCCAGATTCCGGTTCGTAAATTCCGCATCGTCACATAGAACCACAAGAGGGAATTTTTCTGCGGAGTTGGGGCAGACACTTAGGTCTGCCCCAACAACCAAAATTCCATTAACAGGCCCGGCACTGCCTAATTCCCTGCACGGCTCGCCGGCCGCTGCAAACACAGCCTTTGAACCGCGATTCAAACGAGTTCCCGTATAATCCAATGTGTCTATGCTTGTGCTTTTTATTATGTTTACATCACGATCTAAATTTATTCTGCACAAAATGTGCTCTAAAAATTCAGCAATATTATGCACGGATAAATTAGGGTTATCCTCTTTTGCCGCAATAAATAAATACTTCGCAAGCGAAAGTTGGCCAAAACCCAAAATCGCATTGCTCTGCGTTAACAATTCCAAAGGCTCACGCTTTTCATACGGCAAATACCGCTCGCTGCCGAGCGCTAAAAGCAAAGGATGAACGCCTGCCGCATCCACAGCGTTTACCTCGTGCACTCCGGGGAGCACAAAGGGTAGCAGCGGCTTGGTTATTTTGTGAATTATTTTTCCGAAAATCGTGTCTTCTTGCGGTGGGCGGCCAACAACTGTGAAAGGAAATACAGCGTCTTTTCTCGCAAAAACCTTGTGCACTTTTAAATACGGGAAAGGATGCGTTTCCGAATAATAACCCAAATGATCACCGAATGGGCCTTCCGGTTTCAAATCGCTTTGCACCTCACCCAAAATGCAAAAATCCGCCTCTGCGGAAATGAACCAGTCTTTGTGCCACGCATATCGAAACGCTCTTCCTGCAAACATTCCTGCAAAGGTTAGCTCCGGAACTCCGTTTGGGAGTGGCATAACTGCGGCTAAAGTGTGGCCGGGTGGGCCGCCTATAAAAATGCTCACCTTTAATTTTTCGCCACGCTCAAGAGCAGCTTTGTGGTGAATTCCTATTCCTCGGTGAATTTGGTAGTGCAGCCCGCATTCGTCGTTTTGAATATAATCGTTGCCGCTTATCTGCACTCTGTACATTCCCAGGTTTGAATGCCACCAGGATTTTTTGCCGGGCTTTATGGTCAAGACTTGGGGCAGGGTTAAAAATGCGCCGCCGTCTCTGGGCCAGCATTTTATCTGCGGCAAGTCGGAGAGAGCAATCTCGCTTTGCATCACGGGTTTGGTAATGGAGCGCAGGGGCAGCATTTTTAAAAAGCTGCGCTTTAGCAACAGGTTTGCTCTTTTTTCCGTGCCGAACAGGTTGCATACCGCCGGGAACGGGCTGCCTTCCACTTTTTCAAAGAAGATCGCAGGTTCGCCGTTTGCAAAGGCTTTGCGGGCAATGGCGGCCATTTCCAAATTCGGAGACACTTGCTCTTTTATGCGAATAAGCTCGCCGCGTTTCTCAAGCATCTCGCAAGCTTTTCTTATAAAGGATGGCACGTTCATTCTTCCTTATTCGCCGCAATGGAAACTTTTTTAACTTTTGCTACGTTGCATTCATCCAGAACGTCCACGATTTTGCCGCTGGGAGCTTCTCTGTCTGCGACTATGACTGCGGTGCGGTCGGGTTTTTCCGCTATCATGCGTTGCAGAATTGTGCGTAACGCTCGCAGATCAACTTGGTTTTCGTTTATGTGAATCGTGCCTTCACGGCTGATGCCTATTAAAATGCTTTCCCTTGCTAGTTCCTGTGCGGAGCTTGCTTTGGGTTTGTTTACATCTATGCCGGTTTCTCGCACAAAAGAGCTTGTGACTATAAAAAATATCAGCAAAATAAACACCATATCAAGCATGGGCGCAATGTCTATGCTTGGGCCATCTTTGTTCCTATGTTTTTTTATAAATGACATTTAAATCGTAATATCAACTCCCGTCCTGCTGGATGACTCATTGATGATTTTGCTTGTGCCGTTTTTGTTGTCGTAGGTGAGTTCATCTTTTTTTGCTTGAAGAACCCTGTTGACCGAGTTTGGATTGGCACTTGCAGCGGCTCGTTCGAATAATTCGGTGCCGTGCGTCCTTTCCATTCGAGTCTTTTTGTTTGCAACAGTTGTTGCCTCGCCGATTTTTTGTGATATTTCCATATTTTAAATATAGTAAAATTTCATGTAAATCCTCAAACGAGCCTGCACAGTCAGCCTGCTGAATCAACTAAGAATTAAATAAAAACAACATAATATCCCCATCCTGCACCTCATAATCCTTTCCCTCAGTGCGCAAATGGCCGGCGTCCTTTGCTGCGTTCAAACTGCCGTACTTCTCAAAATCCGCATAAGACAATGTCTCTGCCCTTATAAAACCCTTCTCAAAATCGCTGTGAATAACACCTGCACAGGCCGGTGCTTTCCAGCCCTTGCTAAAAGTCCAGGCCCTGACTTCTTTTTCGCCGGCTGTGAAATATGTTCTCAGATTCAAAATGCCATAACCCTTGTGCACCACCTGATCCAAACCGCTCTCCATCATGCCTAAGTCCTTCAAAAACTCCGCTTTTTCCTCAGCTTCCATTGAAGACAATTCCTCTTCAATCTTACCGCAAATAATCACAACATCTTCGCCACGGCCGACAGCGTATTTCTTAAGCTCTTCGGTGTATGCGTTGCCCTCAAGCACATCGCTCTCGCCAACATTTGCGCAATAAAAAATTGGCTTTGCAGTCAGCAGCGAAAGGTCAAAAATAATCTCCGCAGCCGCTTCGCTTTTCTCAAAATCACGTGCCGGTTTTCCCTCGCTCAAATGCTTGCTAAGAGCCTCGCATGCCGCCAGCTTCTCTTTGGCTTTTGCCGTTCCTATTCTTGCATTTTTAGCTTCCTGGGCAAGCCTTTTATCCACGCTTTCCATATCTTTAAGTATAAGCTCGGTCTCTATAATCTCAACATCTCTAATAGGATTCACGCTCTCATGAACATGGATAATGTTTTCATCATCAAAGCAGCGAACCACTTCCATGATGGCTTCGCATTCCCTTATGTGCGTTAAAAACTGGTTTCCAAGCCCCTCGCCCTGAGAAGCCCCCTTAACAAGCCCTGCGATATCCACAAACTGCGTAACCGCCGGAACCACGCTCTTTGGCTTATAAGCTTTGACAAGAACATTCAATCTTTTATCCGGCACATTCACCATGCCGACATTAGGGTTTATTGTGCAAAAAGGATAATTCGCGCTCTCTGCGCCCGCATTTGTTATAGCATTGAAAATAGTGCTTTTGCCAACATTGGGCAACCCGACAATTCCGCATTTAAATCCCATGGGAGGAATGTAGAAAACAAGTTTACTATATTAATAAACGAGAACTTGTGGAGGGGGCTAATGAGTGTTTTAATGGCATGGTGGGAAGAAGATTTGTCCGAGAATGAGTCTGTTTCCGCATCCGGAAACTTCTGGGAGCTTGTGGGTTATACCAAAGAGGAATTCGGCTGCAGAAGGGCGGAATGGCTTAAATTTATGAGTTTGGAAGATCAGGCAAAACTGAAAGAAGCCATTAAGCACGAAGTATGGGAAATAGATTTTCGGTTGCCGCAAAAAGACGGCTCCTCAATTTGGCTTAGGGAAACAGGCAGATGGCTTCTGGAGGATGAAGGCAAACCGAAAAAAATTTCCACAATTGTGAAAAATGTGACAATTGAAAGAAAAAGCATTGAAAGAATGGAAAACAAGGAAAAGGAAAGCGCGCTAATTGCCCGGGAGATTATGGAATTATGCCCGGTTGCGATGGCGTTGTTTTGGATAAAAGAAGCTTGCATAAGGCTTTTGGAGATAAATTATGCCTGCATGAAAATGTGGGGCTTCAGCTCCTATCAGGATGCCGCCGAAAATGTCATGAGGGTAGTTAGCGATAGCATTCCGGAATATCAGCCAAACGGCACAAAATCTACGCATCTTTCGGAAAGATTGGTTTCCGTTATGCTAGAAGGCAATATAGAATTCAGATCCTTTTTAAATATAAAGGGCAAAGAAGTGAACGTAAAAATTCACATGAAGAAAATTGAAGTGCCAAAAAATCTGGTTATAGTTTATATGCTGCCGGAATGATTGCCGGCCTCAGACGTTTTTCTATATTTCCCCATTATGATAACCCCTATGAGCAGGATTGTGGTAGCAGCCACGGACGCAAGCAAAGAGGAAACTCTGAGTAGCCTCCGTCAGTGGGGCTTATTGCATGTTTTACCCCTGCAAACCCCGGAAAACGAGCAAGTTTCTGCTGCAAAGGCGGCTCTTTTAAGCGCGCAAAAAATTTTTGAAACCCTGCCCTCTAAGTCCGGCACGGAGCCTGAGGCTCAAGGAGAGGGCAATTTGCTTTCTTCAATAGAGGGCATCATTCAGCGCAAAAAGGCAGCAGAGGAAGCCTTGGTACGAAGCTCGGCAGAATTAAAAAAAGTGGAAATGTTCGGGGATTTTGACCCCCACGACATAAGAAAAGTCCAAAAGCACGGCGTATATGTTAAATTATATTGCGCATCCGAGAAAGCTTACAAACCGACCTGCGTCGTTGAAGAGTTCAAAAGAGAAGGCGGCGAAGTCTTTTTTGCCGCATTTAGTGAAAAAAACATAAATTTGCCCTACACGGAAATAGCCTTGCCCCCAAAGTCCGTTGCGGAATTGAAAAAAGACAGGGACAATGCGGCCAAAGCAATTGCAGAGTGCGAAAGGCAATTAGCCGCGTATGCAAGCAAGAGAAAAAAGATTGGGGAGCTTGTGCTGGAAGCTTCCGATGAGCTTGTGTTTAAAACTGTGGATGCCGGCATGCGCTCGGAAATAGGGATTTGCTTTATACAAGGCTATTGCCCAAAGGAAAAACTTGGTTCGCTTAATGAACTTGCCGCAAAAAACGGCTGGGGAATCACGGCGCGAGAGCCATCCGAAAATGAATCTGTTCCAACTCTTTTAAAGCACAGTAAATTTGCGAAACCCATGGACACTCTTTATAATGCCATAAACATAAGCCCGGGGTATAGAGAAGTGGACGTAAGCCCTGTATTCCTGCTTTTCTTCAGCATTTTCTTTGCTATGATTGTGGGCGATGTAGTTTATGGGTTATTATTTTTGGGGATAACGATCTTCGCTTCTAAAAAGTTTAAAAATGCGCCACGCTATGTATTCCACTTTTTATATATAATGAGCACTTGCACAATAGTTTGGGGAATTTTGAACGCAGGTTATTTGGGCTTGAACAAAGATAACAGTTTTGTTCTTGCTATAGACATATTTAGAGCATCTTGGATGCCGGTGGAATTGAAAAATGCTGCGGTTTGGATTCGCAATGACGACAGTGTAAAATATATCTGCTTTGTGCTCGCCCTAATACACTTAACCATTGCGCATATTTGGAATGCGTGGATAAACAGGGCAGACAAGTCAAAGGTTATTTCAAAAATAGGCTGGATTGGCATAACTTGCATGATGTTCCTTTTGGTGTGCCAGCTTATTTTGGGCCATAAATTTCCGGACGAGGCTCTTTATCTCGGCTGTACAGGCGCAGGCCTCATTGTGCTGGGCTGCGTTATGCGAAAAGACTGGTTTAGCATAGGAATGCTTCCGCTGAATTTGATAAACGGCCTTGTTGATGTTATAAGCTATATCCGTTTGTTTGCGGTTGGCATGGCCGGTTATTGCTTGGCGAACGCTTTTAATGGAGTTGTTACTCCTTTGCTTGATACTCCGATTATCGGGGCATTGGGCGCAGCTTTGATAATGTTATTTGTGCATGCGCTTAACATAGCTCTTGCGGTTATGGGTGTGGCGGTGCACGGTGTTAGATTGAACACTTTGGAATTTTCAAATAATATGGGCATAGAATGGAGCGGGTACGCTTATTCTCCGTTCAAAAAGAGCATTTAACCTTCAACAAAGAGGACAACACATGGAACTGGAAACAATGAAATCACTGGGCATTATGGGTGCGACGGCCGCTATTGGCATTTCTGCCGTAGGCTCCTCCATAGGTATGGGGTTTACGGGCCCGGCGGCTTTGGGTGCCTGGAAAAAAGCTTATTCGCAGGGCAAAGCGGCTTTGTTCTCCATAATGGTGTTTGTGGGCTGCCCGCTATCGCAAACTATTTATGGATTTATTCTTATGAATAGCATAGCCGGCAAGGTCGCAGAGAATCCCACTAACTGGGCAGCTTATATCGGAGCCGGCATATTCGGCGGTCTCGGCATTGGCGCTTCTTCCTGGTTTCAGGCGGTTATTTGCGCATCTGCGATAGATACTGTTTGCGAAACCGGTAAAGGCTTTGCGAACGGCCTTATGGTGATGGGCATAGCAGAAACAATAGCCTTGTTTGTGCTAGTGTTCGTTATGGGCGTAATTTAATTCTGAGATAATCGGTGTGGGGGAAGTCTCCCCCTCGCCTGCAATTTCATTTCCGGCTACCCCCACTGCGGGGACACCTCGTAATATCCTTTTTGTCTGAATCATAGCTTCACTAAAAACTAATGGCAGTGCAACAGACGGCTGTGCAACAGACATGAATTAGGGTTCTATATGTTTTTGCTTTTTCTATATTCTCCCCATAATGAATCGTTACGACTTGGTTCTGCTGGGATTTATATTAGAGGAAAATTCCAGTGGGTATGACATTATCTCTAAAATAAAGGAACGAGGCCTAGAGCGTTGGGCTATGATAAGTTCATCAACCGTGTACAATCGCTTGAATTACCTTGAGAATCACCGTTGCATAGAGGGGCAAATTGTTCAAAAGGCCAAATATCCTCCTGCAAAGGTGTACGCTATAACCGATAAAGGGCGAGAGGCCCTAAACAGAGAGGTGATAAGGCATTTAACAGGTTTTAACGATGACCCTCGAACGTTAGGTTATGCCTTTTTGTTCGGCTTGGAAAACAAGCGCAATATTATCAGGATTTTGGAAGAGCACGAAATAAAGCTCAGGGAAGAGGTTGCCCGTCTTGATAAAATGATAGACGATGAGCCAAAGCCAACGCTTTATCCAGATGGCCCGTTTTTAAACTGCATGAGCCGCGATCACATTCTGGTTGAGCTCAAATATTTGCGTGCTGCAGTGCAAATACTGCAAGACCCGAAAAAATCAGCTATGTTGAACGGCTACTTTTATATAAACTTCGGTAGCCGTGACTGGCAAAAAGCTATTAGCACTCAGCATCCTGCTTAGGGCTGGAGCCAAGGCACCATGAGCTTCCTCTATCGCGATTCTTAAAATTTGATAAAGGTAGTTGAGTGGCACTGCCGGATTTCATGGGAAACGGATTATCTTCGTTATTTGAATAATAGAGAGAGTCTATAACCAAATTGTTGCAGAAAAATCCAAGGCTTTGCTTATTGTTGTCAAATGTAAAGTCCTGATAATTGAAATCTGCGTTTTTAATGCTATCGCGCCCAAGGAAAAGAAACTCCATTGGCGGTAAAATTAAGTTTTCCGGCATGTTAAACCTGTAAGTTTTTGCTATTGTAGTTCTGTCTCGCGCAATGCGGCAACCAAAAAGCTCCAGAGTGTCTAAGGTTGCGTTGTAAATTTCCATATATTCAAAATGGCTGCCTCCGCTTGTGGGAGCTGCGAAAAATTCCGTGAAGAATAAATCCCCGTAATTTTCGGGCGGCCTTGATCTGGCTTTCGGAAGCACTGCCAAGATTTGCAATGGTTCAATGGAGCTGGCCTCCAATTCCAGAATCGCAGTGCCTATGGTTGATTTCAGTTGCATGGTTTCGGTTTGCTGGATTGAAGAAAGCTTGATTTCTTTTGCCCCAAAGAACAGAATATTGTCGTTTTGCCCTTTGAGTTCAATTCTCATGTTAAAAGTTTGGTTTAAAGGCAGGGCTCCGGTATTGAATATGCCTTTGCCGTTCTCTATTTGCATTTGAAACCGCAGGGAATCCAGGGTTAGCGTTCCGGAATGGATATTTTCGCTATTTGCAAGCCCTAGAGGGATTTCTAGCCTTAAAAATCCGTAAAGAGCGGTAAGGGATATGTGAATCTTGGTGTTTTGGTTTGCGGCTATGTCTGTATTAGCTTCGCCTTTCAGAACCAGTTTTCCTTTATCGGCATATACTTTTACTTCAAATTTTCTGTTTTCCCCTAGCGGAATGCCATCTACTTTTATATTGTCGCTGATGGAATTTGCGGATATTTGAATGTTTTCCATATCTTCGGCAGAAACGAAGATGGAAATGCTGTCGAAGAGCGGGACTTGCAGCCTCCCCAACACCAGTTCGGCGCTTCCGCCGTCCCGTTCATTGTTACCCCCTGAGTCGCCGTTGTTGCTGCAAGCAACAAGAAACAACATAGCCACAGCCGTCCACAAAGTGCAAGCGACCAAAAACAAGACACAAAAATGTCTAAACATAAAACCTCCTATCTTTCTATATACTTAGACGGAGTTCAGAGGAAAAAAAATGAAAAAAATGCAAAAAAAAATGAAAGTGCCGTTTTTTTCGCAAAATTTATGACAATAGTCCTGTGTTATTTAAAGTTTTATAGCAACCCCAGCCTTCTCTTAGCTTCCGGCAAAGAGACCCCCTGATCCAAAAGCGCAAACACTTTTTCAATGCCCAAGCTTATGCCACGCTTCTCACCTTTAATTTCGGCTTTTGCCTCAGCTTTTTCAATAGTCCTGAGCACACTGGAATCGTGCATCTGCTTCAAAGTCATATCAACCTCCGTAAACTCTTCATATCCACCATAAAGCTTCATGT
>Ga0209755_10008247_pt1 | contig 11174 bp, 11 predicted proteins | sample TergutCo191P1_FD_187301 | JGI IMG/M metagenome (GOLD analysis project Ga0209755, IMG submission 187301) | Cornitermes sp. P1 segment gut microbial communities from Petit-Saut dam, French Guiana - Co191P1 (SPAdes) (version 2) | ecosystem: Host-associated > Arthropoda: Insects > Digestive system... | reverse complement strand
GTGCTGGCATGAGCCGAAATTGTGCTTACGAACGTCAGTGTGGCTAAAAAAAACGCCCCAAAGGCCACTTGGCAGATTTTCATTCTCATCATACAATACAGTATAATACATGAGCCTGGGCTTAAGAATAAGGTGCGTGTGAGTTGCACCTAAGATGGCATGAAAGAGGTCTGTATCTTATGAAAAGACGAATTTTCCCCAGAGTAGCATTCGCTTTGTTCTTGAGCCTTACGTCACTTGTTCTGTTAAGCGCTATGCAGTTTGCGCGTTACGGGACTTTTTCCAGACAGCTTGGCGGTATGACGATCAGCGGGCGCTATTTTAATGGCGAGGCTGCGGATGCGGGAATTTCCAGGCCTGGATGGGTCCGCCTGGATGGTGGGGCAAGCGTACTCTTCGGTGGGCTGGAATTCCGCCTGGCCTATGCGTCTGGCGTTAACGGGGGCTTTTCCCTGGTGGATTCGGAAAACGTGGTACAGCAGGTGCTTCCGGAATATGTCTCCATGAGGGGACACGAGGCGGTTTTCTTGCTGCCTTCCGGTGTGGAGCTTTCCTTTTCCACCCAAACCCAGGATATCTTGCCGGGGATAATGTCGGAATTACGGATAAGTGGAACGTTTCCGGAGGGAATCGACGCGATAGAAGTTCCCTTTAGACCCCGGCGATCATCGATTGCGTGGGACAATGCCAGGGGTATACTTGGCGTGGCGTATGACGGTATGCGTTACAGGTTTAGTCGCCACTCGCAGGAGCTTACGGAAGGGCGGCTTGTTCTTCTGGCCAGCACTCCAACCGTTTTCTACCGTGTCATCCCTGACGTAATAACAAATGCCCCCGCCGATTTTGTTATTCCCAGTGTGGCAAGCGCCCAGGCTTTTTCCGAGAAGATTACGGCCTGGACCGACCGCAACTTCGACCTTTGGGGAATGAACATGCCCGCCGATGTCGACGAGGACAGGGTGATTGCCTTCTGCGCCGAGGCGATGAGTCGTGGCGTTTACGGCTCGTCGGTACTGGTTATACCCTTTGCTTTTGGCCAAAGCCCCAGTCGCACGTGGGAATCCGCCGTTTTTCAGTTTGACAGAAGGGTCGGTGCCAGGAGGCACGCGGTGGAAACCATGGCTTCCATGGAGCAGGATAAAGTTGGCATTGTGGGCGAGCTTTTGGCCAGAAGGGACTATGGTAGCCTCTTCGCGAAGAATCGCCTCATTGAGTTCCTTGCGGTACGGGGCCACAACGCTTTGATTGACGATTTTGTTTCCTCCGCATGGAATACCGATCCCTCTGTCGTTACCCTTAGTACAAGCGCGGGGATACTGGAAAGCTACACGGATATAGGCAGATGGCGCGCTGGTGTGGATAACCCTTTCGAGCCTCTTGCGGTAAGGGCCAGGCAGATTGTTGCCGACGGCCTTCGCCAGAACGGGGATCAGGTTCTCGTCTTTTCCCCCGACGGACAGGCTGACGTAGGGCTTAACCTGCGTCTGGGAATGGTCCTGCGTGAATGGGGAGAGCAGGCTGGCAATGAGGACTGGGCCGGACTTGGGCGATCTCTTGTGTTTTCGGTTATATCCCTGGGGGGCCAGGACGGATCTGTTCCCGCGTTGCTGACATCCGGCGCGAACGGGATTTTAACCGGATCCTCGGAAAGGATTGGTTCGGGAAGCCTGTTCCGGACCTTGGATGAAAGCGAGTTCCTGCCGCGTGCAAGGACAACAGGTGTGGACGGTGTCTGGGCCTGGACGGCGGCCAGATCGGTCAACCTTGTTCAGACGGCCAATTTCATGGACATTTTCGTCGATTTTCCCGTTGGGCAGGCCCATTATCTGATACTGCGTGGCGTAAGGCCATTCGTCCAACTCCAACTGCATGGGCAAAATACGGCCAGGAATCCCTCTTTCGAGGACAACCACAATGTTTCCGGTTGGGATTATTTTGCGGACGAGCAGACCTTGGTGGTAAAAATACAGCACCAAACGAACGTTGAGCGTGTTAGGGTCTTGTTTACGGTTCCGCCACCTCCTCCTGTACCAGCACCGGTTCCGGTCGTAGCACCTCCCGTACAGGAAGTGATTCCTCCAGAGGATCCGGGAGCTGCGTTGCCCCCGCCGCCAATACGGACCAGGCCGCCGACATGGACTCCGCCGCCTGTAACACAGCCCATGTTTTTTCCACAGTGACGGTTAACCTATGGGGGGACAGCGGTCTTATTCCATGAAAATTACAAAGTTACGCGTTGCTATCGCGTTGGGCATTGTCGCCGTCCTTGTGGCGGCGGTTGTCCTGTTGGTGTCGGGCCCTGGCGAGCCTATTTCCTTAGTCAAAGCGGTGTATGCGGGCGGTGGCCACACTGTGGCCATTGGCGTGGATGGCTCGTTATGGGCTTGGGGGGACAATGGATCCGGGCGCCTTGGCGACGGCACGGTGACGCAGCGTCGCATCCCCGTCCGGATTGGAACGGACACGGATTGGGCCTCTATATCCGCGGGCAATTTTCACACCGTCGCTATAAGAACGGACGGTTCGCTATGGGCCTGGGGGCGCAATTTTTCCAGCCAGCTTGGCGACGGCACTAGGGCTGAACGCCGTCGCCCCGTCCGAGTCGGGACGGATGCGGACTGGGCCTATGTATCCGCGGGCATTTCACACACCATGGCTATAAGAACGGACGGCTCGCTTTGGGCTTGGGGATACAATCGGTACGGGCATCTTGGCGACGGTACGGTTGTTCCCCGTCGCGTTCCCACGCGAATAGGGGAAAACTGGGCGACAGTGTCAGCAGGTAATTTTCACACCGTGGCTATAGATGCGGACGGCTCGCTGTGGGCCTGGGGGGACAACCGGTTTGGCCAGCTTGGCGATGGCACCACGGCGGAACGTCGCACGCCTACCCGGATAGGCGAGGGTGCAAACTGGGTTTCCGTGTCCGCCGGCGGGTGGCATACCGTAGCCCTTGACGCTGACGGTTCATTGTGGGCATGGGGGCGTAATTATTCCGGCCAGCTTGGCGACGGCACTTCAGTCGAACGCCATACCCCTACTTTGATAGAGATTGATGAGGATTTCGCTTCGGTTTTTACCGGAGAATTTCACACCGTAGCCGTTTCCGCTGATAGAGAGATCTGGGCCTGGGGATCCAATGGGTCTGGACGGCTTGGCGATGGCACGACAGCCGCGCGCAACACCCCCGCCCGATTGGAAGTGGAAACAGGAATGGGTTGGGTATCCGTGTCTGGCGGATGGGCGCATACCGTGGCGGTTGCCAACGATGGTTCGCTGTGGACTTGGGGGCATAATTTTTCAGGGCAACTTGGCGACGGCACCAGGGATAACCGTTATACCCCCATGCGGATAACGCCGGAGGATGCTTTTGACGAAAGTGCGACGGCGGATCTGCCAACCCCATGTTGTTAGTTTCACTTCTTTCACTATTGCCATGGCTTGTGGCTCGCAATCTTTAGGGTTTTGTCTTGTTCGTGCAATGACACCGAAATGGCCCCCGGAGTGATGGCTAATGGAATCGAAGGGACGGGAATATGTTGAAAAAATAGCGGAAGCTGAACGTGCACAGGCAGGGGATCGTAAGGCGAGGGAATGGGCGGAGGCGGAAAAACAGGAAATTTTAAGACAGGAGGCCTTACGGCGCGAGGCTTTAAGGCAGAAAGCCCTTCGGCAGGAAATCTTACGACAAGGGGCCTTGAAGTCGGAGTTGGAGCAGGAGCAAGCACATGCGGCAAATAAAAGGCTGAAACGGGAGAAAAAAAGACGAAAAATCGGAATAGGGCTAATGCTTCTGGGTGCGGGGGGGTTCCTGCTTTTCTTTACGGCTTTAGGATTCTTTAATGACATTGTTGGTTACACGCTTGGGTCTTTCCCAATTGCGTGCATAATCGCTGGCGCATTGGTCTGGTCTGGAGGCAAACCAAAATATTAACGAAAGCCATTTGGCTACGCCATTAACCGCCGGTAACCAGGGGAAATATCTGCACAATGTCGTCGTCCTTGAGCGGCGCGTCAATGCCCCCCAAGTGAACAACGTGCCTGCCGTTTATCATGATAACAATTTCCGCCCCCAGTTCCCCTTCGCCCGTGAGCAATTTCTCCCCAAGTCCAGGGCCGTAACGCTCGCCAAGGGTTCGGGCCAAATCCCTCACCGTGGGTACCGTAGGCACATCGGCCTCGGAACAATTGGTGTAATCCTGCAGATAGGCAAAAAATTTAACCAACATTTTGTCTTTTAAGTTTACACCTCTATCTGGAAAGCTGTCAACTTTTTATTCAGCCAGGATGAGGGTTTATTCTTCTTCGCCTCTTTGCAATTCGAAAATCCGCCTATAAGATCCATCCCGTCCAAGCAACTCGTCATGCGACCCGAAATCCTCCACCGCGCCATCCTTCAACACAAGAATCTTGTCCGCCTGCATCAAACTCGAAATACGATGCGAAATGATGATAACCGTCGCGTCCTTGGCGTGCCGCTGAAGCTCCGCGCGAATGCTCGCATCCGTCTCGTTGTCCACCGCCGAAAGACTGTCGTCGAAAATCATCACCGGGGACTTGCCCGCGAGCATACGCGCGATCGCGACCCTCTGCCTCTGCCCCCCAGAAAGCGTAACCCCGCGCTCCCCGATGATAGTCCCATAGCCGTCGGTAAGCCCCTCGACCGTCTCGTCAACCTTCGCCACCCCCGCGAAACCCTTCAACTCCGCAAGCCCAAGCCCGGGATTCGCCATCGCGAGATTCTCCTGAATGGTTTTGGAAAAAAGAAACGGCTCCTGCAAACAAAGCCCCACATTCCGACGAACCCACGCGCGGGAAATACGCCGAATGTCGATCCCGTCAACCGTGATAAGCCCCTCGTCATCCTTCAAATCGTACAGCCGCACCAAAAGATGCACCAGCGTTGACTTCCCCGATCCCGTCGCGCCAAGAATCGCCATCGTCTCGCCCGGCCTCAAATCGAAGGAAACGTCCCGCAGAACCGGCTCCCCCTCCCTGTACCCAAACGTAACGTTCTTAAAACAAATCCCCCCCTTAATCTCCGGAGTAAGCGCCCCCGCCGGCTCCTCCTCCGGCTCCTCCCGCAGAATATCCCGAATGCGCCCCGAGGCAATCAGCGTCCGGGAGAAATCCGCCAGAATACGCCCGAGCTGGCGCACCGGCCAAATCATCCAGTTGCAGTAAGTGTAGAACGCCAGAAAAGTCCCCGGCGTAAGCTCCCCCTGCACCGTCCGCAGAATCCCCGCGCCAACCACCACCGTAAGCTGAACATAAGTGATAAAATCCCCCGTCCCCCAAAACACCCCCAGCATCTTGCCGATACGCACCCAAGTATTCCGAAAGTCCCTTGTCGATTTCGAGAACTTCTTCATCTCGTAGGATTCCCGCCCGAAGGCGCGCACCACCTGCACGCCGGTGTAGTTCTCCTGCGCGACCGTGTGCATCGCGCTTTCCGCCTCTTCCGCGGTCGTGAATTCCTTGTTAATACGCCTAAAATACAAAACCGAGAACAGCACCAGAAACGGAATCAGGCACAACGCCATGATGGACATGAACACGTCCATATAGAACATCATCGCGACCGCGACCGCAAAAACCGCCGTGGCGCGCATGAACTCGCTCAGCTGCTCCTGAATAAAAAACCGCGTGGTGTCGATGTCCGAAGTGCAACGCTGAATAATATCCCCCGTCTGACTCTTCACGTGCCAGTCGTAAGGCAGCCTCTGCACATGCGCGTACAAAGTATTTTGCAACCGCCAAGCCACCGTCTCGCCAATCTCCAGACTCGTGTAACGCCGCGCCATATTGCAAAGCGCGGAAATCAGCGCCATCCCCAGAATCAAAAGCGCCGGCACCCAAATCCTGCCCCGCAAAGCCTCCACACCCCCCATACGCTCGACCAGCTCCAGCACGAAAGCCGGCGCCGCAAGAGGCACCGCCCCCAGCACCGAGTCGATGGTATGGCGAATAATCTGCGGGTTCAGAAAGGAAAACCCCACCGTCCCGACCGTCGCCGCGCAGCAGAGGAAAAACCGAAAACGCCTGTCCTTGGCGGCCGCGGCAACCATTGCGACTCGCCCGCCCTTCCAAGGGAGTTTGATGTATGTCTTGTCAACTTTCATAGCGATGTCCCGTTCGTGTAGCGATTAAGTATTCAACATACCACGTTTTGTGGTGGAAGGTAAAGGGGGAATCAAGAGGAGGGGGAGAAGCCTCTCCCCTAGCTTCAGCCTTGCTACGCAAGTCTTCCGCTACCCCTCTCTGCGGGGTTTCACCCCGCAACGCCCCGCCTTGGTTCTGGGGCATACGGGTTATGCTGTCAGGAACTACTTTCCGCAAGAAGCACAGAAAAGCCATGTTCGGTTTGCCATTCGAGTATGTCATCATATAGTTTTGTCTTACGAAAATGATGGATGTTAAACGATACACGAAGAAAAGAACAAAATTGGTCATGTGAAGTTTTGCCTTCAATCGCTAATGCCATAAAAGCGGTTACATCATGACCATTGCACAGATTAAATAAATCATCGGTATTATGTGTTTGTATAAAATGCGTAACATCAGACAATGTTACAGCTTTAGTCTTGTGCTCTGATCTCGTATTTAATGCATCCAAATAAGCATCCCCATCCAATGAAATAACATTATTTGACGATCTAAAAAAGCCGCCAAGCCGTTTGGTTTTTTGAAAATCTAACCCAATACCTTTGACTTCATTGAACCAGCGCACATACCCTATAAATTTCGTTTCCTCAAGTGCCTTCTGCAATATTGCCTGCGTATCACCCAAGAAACGACATTCTGCCAGAGCATTGCCCAAAACATCATCTACTGAAAGCATCGTCATTTCTATATCATGAAAATCAGTAAAAAACAAATTCTGAAACGATGGTAGAGCATTTTGCAAATGACCGAAATCAGCATCACAAATACCAAAAACTTGTTTCGTAATAGCATTCAATTCTTTTAACGCAACAGACACCTGTCCCTTGCCATTGGCACATTCCACACATGCCTTGTTCTGGTCAAATAACTTGCCATATATTTTGCAATCATTCTGCCCCTCGACTAAAATATAAATAAGATTCTTTCCCGCATCACTTCTCAACGACAGAATAATAAAATCAATGACATCTCTCGCGCTCAAAGAACCTCGTAAACTATTACTCACTGTCTGAAGATTCCTCGCCATTTACAAGTTCATATAAATCCGTAGTTAAATTCCACCGACCATTAATTATTTGAGGGGAATGAGTTGCAAGCAAGAATGAAATAGGATTTATTTTAGATATTGAAAGCAAATCTTTGATAAAAGCCTTTTGCCATGAAACATGCAATGAGATCTCAGGTTCATCAATAAGGATAAGAGCATTGTGTTCCGTTCTAAACAATAATTCATACAGTACAACAATTTCATGTTGTTCGCCAGAAGACAATGAGATAAGACCTAATTCGTTTCCTTCGTTTGTAATGAAACCAAATCCAGAATGACTATTGATTACCATTTGCTTATGCGCAAATTTTTTATCATTAATCATTGCAACGAATAAATTTATTCTCTCTACCAAATCATCAAAAAAACCAGCCTTCTTTTCCGCATCATCAAGATATACTGATAATACATCAGCTTTATTTTCGTTGAAAAATTCTGGTGTTTGGATATTTGAAAGTGTTATTCCAAACTCTTGTAATTGCTGCTGTTTTTCAGTTAATGCTATAAATCTGGCGTTGAATTCCTCAAGAGATAGACGTTTCACATTTTGCATCAGGCGATTTGGAAAAGAATTATCCAATTTTTGCGATTCTTGAAATGCCTCTGCCTGCTTTCGATGAATTAATTCTTTTAATTCCATAGCATAATTTTGAATAGTGTAAGAAATCGAAGAATTGTTTTTGTTCGAATTAGTAAATGTGTCAAATATCTTAATAGGTCTTAAAAGTCTTTGTTCCTCGATGAGAAAGACATTCACAGAAGACAAAATAGATACCAATTGCGGTATCTGATTATTGTCTTTTGTAAAACCGTTAATAACGGCAATTGTTTCTTGCGGAATCCGCAACATGAAATTTTCTATTGCTGATTGAATCCCAGTATTGGAATCCAATAAAATAGTCTGAGATATTCTTTGCATTGATGGGTACATTTTTGAAATATTAAAAAAAATCCTGTCTTCAGCAAAAGAATCGAACAGGTAACTTTCAAACAATTTTTCCTCATGCTTGAGGTCTAAGCGTATATTTATGAAAGGATGAACCTGTGCTACTTCTCGTTGTTGACCATTTATATGCTGAGCACTTTGAACAAATTGTACTAAAACTTCCCTTGTCATAACAACATTCTTATCTTCTGAAAAATAGAAAATTATATCATCAAAAATCAACCTTTGGAAGAAAAAGAAATTTTGTTTGAAAAAATTATATATAATATTTAGTATCGTTGTTTTACCATACCCATTTGGGCCAGAAAGTATGGTTATCCCAACTTCCTGATTTAGAGAAATCGTATAATCAAACTGCCCAAACAGTTTCTGGATTTTTATACCCTTTAAATCCACCTGTGTTTCTCCTTAACCTCGCTCATAGCCTACCCTTAACAATACTGCCACAATAACAATTGCCCTTATGATAACCGATGCAATCGATAAAAGCAAGCCCAAGCAGCTGTGGGTTGTGGTTTTGTAGCCTAACTGTTGCAATCGCTCCTTTTCCTCTTCAGAATGTCCTCTGCAAATGAAGCGCATTCATCTATGCTTTGGGTATGAAGCGTTTCATAGCATTGGCGTATCGTTTCGGTTACGCCAAACCTTAGAAAAAGTTCCAACGTTTCGCTTGCGGATATACCCCGCCGTCTGGTATATTCCTCTACTGCCGCAACGACCAAGAAGTTTTTTTCACGATAGGTTTCATTCATTGTATTCTTACTCCTTTCCGATCAATCGTAGACACGCGTGAACTGTAGCAAGATAATAATGAAACATCCAACTTGTCCAGATATTTCCATCGTAGTCATTTTTCTGGGAATCATTACTATGGCGAATTCCAAAGTTATTGACGATATTAAATAAATCATTTTCATCTTTGCGTGGGAGTTTATCCTTCATTTTGGGTCTTAGTTTTTCGAGAATATCTGCTAAATGTCTCACAGCTTCTTTCCTATCAAGTATAGTGGAATGACGTTTACGATAAGTTCTTATAGCCTGCTCTATCTTTTGCCCTATTTCTTCATTTTCAGTAGGGGGTTCTTTTTCAACGAGTTGCAAAAGCCCATCTTGTATAAGCCTGACAATATTCCCATTTATATCAATTTCATAGCCATCAGCATAGTCCTTCAACTGCGCGTTTATTTTTTGCCTGTATTCCTCTTGTGCTTCCTCTTTATTATATCCCAGAACATAAGTTTCCTCTGCATACATAGGTTTGGAAATATTATCATAACAAAATTCTATAATATCAAATAAATCATCTTCATCATACTGATCAATATAACTGTATATTGTCCACAAAGATTTCTTTCTCAATTTCAAAAAAAGCAATGATTGAATAGCTTTATCGTTTCCAAGTTCGCCATGATAATAATTTTCCCCTTGAAAACCACCTATATTTTCCATGAAATAATTGTCGTTGTGAAATTGTGTAAAAATTGTATGGAATAAATCTTTCAACTGATCCAAATCCAGCTTGCTATCCATGTTGCTACGTCCATTCCTCTGTGAATAATACGCTTTCCTAACCATATTATTCCAACTCCAATATTTTGCTAAAATGGAATGTCATATACAGGATGGCCATCATCTATGATACCTAGTTTTTTATTCAAATATTTGAGTACATATTGCCTAAAAAGCTCGCTAAGATCATCATCTCGATGCAGAGCAATATTCGAAAGAAACACTTTGGCATTTTCCCAATCTTTGTCAAATAATGCCATGAAAAATTTAGAGAACACTCTAGTCTTTCCAAATGTTTCTCCATAATCAGATATCAATATTTTTATTATCTCTGGATATGAAGAAAAATTATTCTGTTTTTCTTCATACGATATATACGCCTGTATCAACATGGTAATATTTGGCATCCCTCCATCAAAAACAACAAGACCAGAATACATTTTTTTGGTTTCATTTATGAAGATATATCCGATAATTTCTTTCCATTCACTTTCATTTTTGTTGTTTAATAAATACTTCTTAAATACATCCAAGCTGTCATCGTAATTTCCATTATTATAATAATCAAATGCTTTTTCCTTCAAATATTTATGTGAAATCATTGCTTGTTCAAGTTTCACAAGTTTTTTTTCGGCTCTTTTGGCTCTTTTACCTTCTCTTATGGCAAACACTAATGATGACAATCCTACGATACCAAACAAGACAGTTAAAAAAATATCCATATTTAACCTCTTAGCCAGTATTTGAATTTTCCATATGTCTGTTCGTTATAAATTATTATGTGCTGTTTTTTTATCTTGACCATCCTCACCCCCACTCCACCTTTAGCAACCCTGCCACAATATCTACTGTCCCGATACTAACCGAGATCACCGACAAAAGCAAGTCTAAAATGTACCGGGGGTCGCCATTTTCACGCCCCCAATCGTTCGGATCGTTCCTGATGCCGCTTTCTTTGTGGGAGGTGACGGCGTACCGCTCCATGATCCATTCGATGGCGGGCTTACCGTTGACGATGTAGTCGTAGGTTTTGGCCGGGATGTTGGATATGGTTACGTGAGGGTTATAAATTATCGTGTCCTTCTGCCCTTTCGCTGGGAATTCCATCTTGTTTACGGCTAATTGGCTGTCGGGGAGCGAAAGGCTGGAGGCGGGTTTGCCGTTTACCAGCACTTCCTTTGGCGGCGGCTGGTCTTCGTAGTTAAGGTGCAGGTTCGCCAGCTTGCGGCCTGCCTCGGAGAAAGCCCAGAAGTCGGAGGGGGTTTCCACGAGGGGTATGCGCGGGAGTGTTTTCTTGAGGTCGTTGGCAAAGGTTTTGCGGTACTCGGGGCTGTGGAGTATGCCGTAGACGTAATGGAAAATGTCCTCTTTTATTACCTTGGGGCCGTATCGGGTTTTTGCCTGATCGAGGATGAAGTCCGATATTGCATCTTGACGGATATATTCGTCCTCGGTCTTTTCGAAAAGTCCGCCCTGGATTTTGTCTTTCTTTTCGTACCAGTAAAG
>Ga0209755_10008246_pt1 | contig 11175 bp, 8 predicted proteins | sample TergutCo191P1_FD_187301 | JGI IMG/M metagenome (GOLD analysis project Ga0209755, IMG submission 187301) | Cornitermes sp. P1 segment gut microbial communities from Petit-Saut dam, French Guiana - Co191P1 (SPAdes) (version 2) | ecosystem: Host-associated > Arthropoda: Insects > Digestive system >... | reverse complement strand
TTTAAATGTTGTTATGCCTTTTGTCTCCAGTTTCAATTTAGATGGTTGCCTCTGTCACTCTGTCACTCTGCTTCATGCTGTGTCCCGCAACCCCACCACCACCATCCGATACACTTTACGCCCATTAACCCACACATCTGCACAGAATTTGTTACGGTTATTCGTTCTAATCTGAAGTGCACTGTCCAGGTTTGCCCTAACTCTTTGAATCCACAGTCGCCCAACTTTAGCCACAGAGAATGTTTACCTGTGGATGAGAGCGGCTAATTCTGTGACATCATCAAGGTATTCAGTCACATCATCGTTACACGTTTGGATTTTACACACCATACTTTATATCCTGCTCACAGTTTTGGGAGAAATGGAGAGTTAAAATTCAGGACTGCAGTGCCTTTGGACTGCGTCCATCTTTCGGTATTCCCAAAATACTAAAACGTAAGTTCTTTATCCTTTCCCAGCTAGAAAGGTGGGAAATATCGCACTTCCGGGAAGGTGGGTCTGAGCACTTAGCGGTTTCTGGGCCCTGAGTTTTGACACAGTCTTCAGAAATTTACTGCATCCGAACAGCTTAAGAAGCATGAATTTTCCCTTAAATTCTTGCCAAGCACCATAACTCCAGCTAACTAATAGTCATTCTCTTAATTGATACTATTTATTTTAGACTGTTCCTTGGTAACCTAAACTGTAATTGGATTTAGGACTAAAGGGGTTCCAAATTCACTCTAATTCCTTGAGACAAAAAATAGCAAATTCATTTATTTCACCAGTCAGTTCACCATACCAAACGACAAAGACCAGACTCAATTTACCAACAGACTGAAGAGATAGCGACAGTTTACTAGAGTTGATAGTTAAATAAGTCCGCGACAAGGACCAACAGCATAACACGCCTCTTAATTACATTTATTGTAACCCACTGAAGTCGGAAGAATGTTATCTCTTTCGTACCAATAAATGGCAACGTTGTGACAAATATTAGCGACCTTTCTAAAATCAGTTGAAATTACTGGAATTATATCAATTATTGTTATCTTAACTTACTATTAAACATACAAATACTCTGAAATATCGATCTGGAAAGTAAGGGCTGATCCAAATCGCAAGAAATTCAGAACGGACACAAAGAAGCACAAATACTGCAGAAAGTTGTCTGCCCCGAAATAAACAAGCAGTTGTAACATTCTTTGTCTTAAAGAGTTGACTTTATTGTTCATTTTAGAAAATACCAGAATAAATAGGAACGCTTCCCCTAGCAACAAAATGTAATAATTTCACAGGCTACATACGTGGAATTAAAGGACAAGGCACGTATAAAATTTCACCAGTTAGGTAAAACAGAAAGCGGAACTTCGTCATTAGCCATTTGCTTGTCATTTACAGGATAACTGATAGTTCTACTTCAACATTTCAGGATCTTATTGCTGACGTCGTTCACAGTCAAAAGTGTCCCACGAAAATAAGTCCGGTTCGCAAAGCTTAAGGAGCTATGGATATGTGGGAGTAGGATGATTTTAAAAGATATAATTATGGCAATGCGATTACAGACAGGAAGAGATACGTGCGTCTTCAGCGTACCGAAACCTTCCCTTAAGTGATGTTGGTTTGGAGTTTGCCGATTACCCTGAGGCTGTGGGATAAAACAAATTATTTGCAAAGCTGTAGGCCTGAAGTACCGGAAAAGGGTAAGTACTGTGAACAAATGCTACTTGTGTTACACTGTCCTGTTTCAGCACGCAAATAGCTAGTAAATACGAGCAAATGTCAGAAAATAACATTACAGTTCGCATGGCAGAATATTGGTGACTTATATATAAAACGATTGATTTCATTTTATTTTGCAGAGCATTGAAAACTTTTATAATGTTATACTGAATTGTCATTCAGCTCTTACAAGCAAAAATTGTGAGAGACAAAAAACCAGGAACCTCTGCATTCTTTGTGTCCATGTAATTTTATATGGTGTAGTAACATCATGTAAGTTGAAAAATGACATTATGAGATCAACTAGAAATTCGGGACGTCAGTATTTCAATGGAATTTTATTTGTAACTAATTCATTAACCAAATGTGTGTGACAATTTACAGGACATTTTCTAAAGTTTTAGAATTTTCTGTAAAATAAAGAGATGCAATTTTGTACGGTCTTTGAGAAATTCATCCTTAATTTGATTTAATTATAAACACCAAAAATCTTAAAATGAATGACAAAGTTTACTCTACGTTGCTCCACTCAGTGTGACATATCTTAAGTTTAAATTTATTTATCCAACAAATTTGTCCATTATAATTAAAAAATTCCCACTTTTCCTTGCAGAAACTAAAGCGGAAAATGTTAAAATAAATCTGATTGATGTTTGTCCCACATCATCCGAGAACTATACACGTATTAACACGGAAGTCCAGTTTAGTTCCTTACTCCAGCATACTGGAACCTGATCGATCGTAGTATAACAATCCCGCCACCTGTGTTGTCGCCCAGCAGTATTCTCCCTTTAACTTCAACTCATTGCTCTTTCACTCCCACAAGGCAAATTCGAAGTGCTTTTCAAAAGGTTACGTTATTTTCTACCTTTGAAATTGCGTAGCCTGGAATTGCATCAATTCTGGGATGGTGTGTTATTGGAAAACCGAATAGGAAGTGGATATTTGCGGTTATGGAAGAGCCTCGAAAGGTGGTATTAGAAAGTGTCTGAATAAAATGTGGTGCTCAAGATGGAATAGTATTTTGTGTACAAGAAAGAATCCGACCTCAGGCTCCTGTGAACAAGACAGAAAATCTTCATGTTCTGTGTAGTACGTGGTAAATACATTTTCTCTCCAAGATGTAATCTGCTCCACGTATTTAATAAGACACATTTTTGTGTTTAAGTTCTCCATATTACACTTATTATTTATTTAGACCTACATTGGCCCTATTGCAAAATCACAAATGACTCGTAGCCTGTACTGGTTTTCGAGATAACATGTTTTCTTTTTAAAAATTTTACAAAATTATTCGCTACGTGCGGAACAAATTTCTATTTAAATCACTTCAAGTGTGCCCCAACACGTATAAGCCTCACGTTCACATTATTACAATACGTGCGAATTTATAGAACATGCATATATTCTGCTTTTATTTTCCGGCACATTATGTACATTAAAATTAGGTCAACATCTTGCTTCTGTTTACATTTTATCCCAAACATAAGCCTTTGTAAAAGCTTTTTTGGTGCACAAAATTCTACAACAAAAGTTATTACACACGTAAGAACAATTGATTTGTGCAGTGTGCTTACTCGATGCATACATATATGTGTAAACGTGTATATTTTCTTGTTTTTTTGGCCTGTTAAACAGGAATTCCTAAACAAAATGTGCTACATACATTAGAGAACCTGGGAATGCCAGGTGTATAATTTATTAGTCAAATCTTGTGATTTCCCAGGGCATTTTAATGTAATTAATCATGCATAACTACAAACATTACGGACTAGGGCAAAGCGTCGCATCTCATCGACTTGTTTTTCATGCATTTATTGTGTGCTGTCGATATTAATGACAGATACCAGGTGATGCCTCATTTCAGAAAGAATGAGTGGGCTCGTAATATATAAGGCTGTGATCACACTGGATCGGTGTACGACCGAAGAGAATTAGGCCCATAAGCGACCGAAGTTCTGCCTTCGGACGCCCGTCATCGTGTTATCACAGGGACACACATTTTAATTTGGCACCACCCGAAGTCAAAGTAACCGTAATCTAAATCCATACAGCAGTATCTTTTTTAACAGAAAAAAAATATCTCTCGGTTTGCCAACAAATAAACCGAGTTTTAACAAAAGTCATAATTACAACAGCTCGCCACTGGCCTCCGTTCTGCACCCCCAAACCCTATTTCTTTGGAATCAATCTATGGTTAAAGTGGAACAGTCAATGTGTACCGAGGAAATGAGACAACTGTCACACATCTACACTTACTTCATCTCCTTTAAGTGTTACGTTTTCTCTACGACGCACTTCTACCTCCCTGCAATTTTCTAACCATTCTGTTCAACCAATGATGGAAGAGAAAACAACGTGATAAACTTTCGTAGCAAGAGACGTATTGGACTGACTGATATTGAGGTAAGCTGTAAGTGAACAAAGCAACAATCAAATGGAGTCACCCTTGAGCTTCTTCACCTGCATCATATATTGGGACTTCTTTCCATGGGCCACAGTACAGTTTTCGCACAATTTTACTGTTCAAATGACACGTGGATAACCTCGAAGGATAACAAAGTTTAGCTTTATAGATTCCGGCCTTCCAAGATCTCCCATCCCACGTTTTTGGCATCGACTAAAGTGGCGTTACAGTTCGCTCTGAACACTTCAGCGCGGTACTATACTGAGTTCTCTAACCAGCGGAATTCCATCTGTTTCTATCGTTATTCTGTACAAAATCCTTACAACTCCATACGTGATGCACAACGTACTCTTGCAAACCCCCTTAATTTCATCGCTGTAATTAAGTTTATATTTGGCTAACAGTACAAACTATGACGCTCTTTAATTAAATTTCTCCATCCTTGTTCTCCTTCCCTTTCCTAGTCGCAAATATTATTTTCAGCACTTTGTTCTGGGATGTTCTTACAACAATGTAAGACAAGAAGTAACAAAAAATGTAAAACAACACGCCTTACAAGTATTGTTACGTACAGTCTGTGTCGTAAGTTTAATGTATAAGTGAGAGGAGGATTAAAGGCTCTTTACTGAATGGTAGGCCCACTAAATATTCTAAAAATTAAATTTGCCTGAAATTTCATTGCGAATGTAAATTTTATTTTGTTACCGTCTTTCCTAAATATTCGAAATTTCCGACAATTTTCAAAGACTTATTATTAGTCTTTACTTCCCTACTATGTCCCTCATTGTATTCTCCACCTGAGGTACTTACAAATTTAAGTTTTCTATGTTATTCACAATATTGACCTGGCATTGTTCTGAAATTTTTATGTTACTGAGAGACGTGCTTGTTTTTAAAACACCTCCATGCATGTGACCAAGTTAACGGTGCCTTAAGATGCCCAGATGCTTAAGATGCTGAAGCCCCTCCATCATTCAGTCACGCGGTCACTCAGTCAAAAATTTTTTTTTTTCGATAACCAAGCAGATTCGTGAAGTTCCATTTCGCTCTAAATGAAATTATCGATATTATAACAGGACAGTCAACGATGTGATTTACGCATTCCTTACCTGAATAAAAGTGTTACTTCTTGTTCCACCTGCCCTTACAGAGTTTCATAGAACTTTTTTCGTCTACTCATTTCTATAATTGGAACAGATTTGGCTGATAATGGATTAATGAAAGTACCATTACAAATTTTGGTTTCTTTACACCTTGCATTGTAATATAATTATACAATATGAACCAATAAAATGCACATTTTTAAACTTAATATTTTAATTTCTAATTTTCTGATGTCTTTTACATGTTTCGAACCCGAGGGTTCATATTCAGGAAGACGGTTTTATATGGAGCTATGTTATGTTGTTAAAAGCAATCTTATAGGTAGAAGAGTGTGCTTGATGCTGGTAGTATATAACTGTATAAACAACCTACTTCCTGAAGATGAAATCTCAGGTTTGAAGTATGTAGAAGACATAAAAAATTAAAAATTAATATATTAATTTAGAAAATGTGCGTTTTTTGGTTTATAATGTATAAAACGTCACAACATGAGCTACAATTCAGCGCTAAGTTCGAAGATTCTCAATTTCATTTCTGTAGTTTCCATGTTATTGCCAAGTTTCTGGAAGTGACTCGAAAAACAAAGTATGAATAAGCAACCAGCTCTGTCAGTATAATACTGTGGTTTTAAATGCAAAGCGAAGTCTCTCCTCTTCTTAAACAGAATTTTGTATATTTTACTCATTCTTTTCTCCCATACTCCTTTCCCGTCCCTTCTATTTCTCCGCTCTTTCGTCATTCTTTTTGCCGTCCTTTTCCTCCACTCCTTTACTTTAACAATTCAGTTTACGTGTCGCCCAAAAAAGATACAATACACAGTAACAATTAAACGTCATCCCATCAAGTACTCTTTTATTTGATCTTTATTCCAAAAATCTGTTACGTCTAATTCCACAAATACAGAAAACTACGAGCTATTTTTATTATTGCAGAAGTTAGCATGTGCACATATGTTATTGGAATCATGTGTCGAAGTCATTTGACTGTTAATTCCACCTATCAGCAAATGAGTATACCAAATTTCTTTGTGAGAACAAACAAATACGAATCCAGCGTGTTTTTGTACACAATACTGCGGTTATCAGCGTAAGGTTAAATGGTAAAACTGACGGTGCGTTTTTATGGCAAAACTTTGGTTGTTGTGCCTACTACAGTTGTGTTTCATGAAGTGTGGAAACCTAACTCAGCAGAACGAACGTTAATTTCAGGACAGTTGCGAGTTTGGGTTTTATTACACTATCACAAGCGAAAATATGAATAGGTATTCGGTGAATATACATGAACAAAGAAACAAGGGTCTTTGACAATACGAACATCCAGTTGATAATACGAAATACGTGGTGTTGTGGGTGAAATAGGCTGGTCAATCAACATTTTTAAAATTAAGATGAAACAAAATAAAAGAGTTATGTTGAAAGTTTCCGGGAAGCTTCACGTAGATCATGAAGTTCAGCGAAGTTTCAAGGAAACGGGAAGATGCAAGGATCCAGCACTCATGTTCGCTGTCCCGTTCTTTTCCTGGAGGGTGTGAAAAAAATGGCGAAAACCTTAGTAAAAATAACCGCAGTCTTGAAGAAATTCGAACCTTGCACCTCCAGAGTATACCTGTAGCCTTACCGCTAAGTTAACCTTCTCTGTTTTATTGTGTCACTGAAAGGGGCAAAAAAGAGCAAGCGTTCGGACTTCACTAACTGGTTTTTGATAGATTTATAGTTATAATTATGATTTGGTTAGAGATTACGAGTATTTAGTTTCGAGTAAGATACAAATAGACATCATCGTCATCTTCATCATAGGTAAATAGTTAAGAATTTAGAATGAGGAAATTTTGGCTTATTGAATGTCATTACTCGTTAAACAGCCTGGAGTACTCCAACTGTGGAGAAGAAAAGAGTGCTCAAACCGAGCGATTCCCGACGACACTTGCAACTTGAAGCCACTGTATAGAATTGAATATTCCTCCGCTCAGCCTTAATTACAGTATTCCGGTACCTCCCAGCTCATTAAAAAATTAGCGCATTCCATAAGATTCGGCGATCCATTGTCACTTTTACAAAAGCTCTCCCTGGACTTAATACTGAGAAATCCGAATCGATCTTATCCTAAAATTAATTTATTTTAAACTAATTTTAATATTATGCCGCAATATTCAGCAACGTCTCCTTTTTGGCCTTTTTCCTTCATGTTTCAGGTTAAAATTTTATGTGCATTTTTATATCCTTATGCAAGCTATGCTTTCTTTCACATCGTTCGACGATATAGGATACCAACTGTGAAAATTAGAATTGTGGCATTTTCTATATGCTTCTGTTACTCCCGCTCTTTTAGGTTCATATTTTCTTTCTCTGAACCCACCCCAAATCTTCACATACGAAATACCCCTAGCAAATTTCAAGCAAGTAAAAATTACGTTCATGTTTTACAGGGCCAATTTAATCGCAGGTATTTAATGTCTCGTATTATTTCTGTCATTCTCAGCGCAATTTCACTCTCGACCTGTACACCCTCATCACATTCATTAACACCAAGATAAACTACGCAATACCAAGATTCAAGAATTCTGGGTTTCTAACTATAACGTGTTGACTGGTAACGTAACAATATTAACGGCTTCTTATCCTAGAAGAAAATGGCACTCTAAGAACACCCAAAATAACGACTATGTTGAACATTACAAATGAGCCAGGCATTTTAATATAAAATATAATTCGTAAGGAATTGCGTAAAAAATACAGAAAGAATTGATTTATTTCTGTTACAAAGTTCATTGCACAGTTGTATGCAAATGCACCTGTGAACATGAAATTTTTAAATAACATAGCTCGAAGATACTCTAGTGTAATAAAAAAGTCTCCCTTAAAGTATAGTGTTTTCCCACTGTACTTTTTTCTTATTCTTTACAAAAGAAATGTGATAGAGCTGCTTCGTGGGAAGAAAATCAAGTACTTGGTTCGTCGATACTGCAGTATGTCAAACACATATACAGTCTAGGCTACGTGTCTGTAAGAAAAAATAAAGAAAAAACTGTCTACCATTTATTCCCCTACGCCAGGTCAATTTACGTTTATCATTATGAAATAAGTAGATACAACAAGGACCAATTTTATATTAATGGGAAAACTTTAACATGTTAAGCGAATCAAAAACATATACCACGTATGAACTCGTCTTTAATACGTAACATTACTGATCGTTAACAAAGTAGTTCGCAAGAAACATGTGTTATGGGGCCTAAAATCGCAAAGTGCACATACATAGGCTTTCGGAATAATTTCGGAAGCGGGATAGCATAGCAGTTATAGTCATTAAGTTACGGACAGAATAACCGAGGAATCGTACTTCGATTCCAAACAGGGGCTACAGATATATATCTTCTCCGAAGAGTGCAGACCGATTCTGGGGTCCACGCAGCCTCCTATTTATTCGGTATTGAAAGGCAGACAACCGGCCGGAGCGTGAAGCTGACCACTCACATTCATATACTGCATACATTAAAAGTAAACGGAACGATATCTCAAACTTTCGACATGCTTTCATAGCGTGTGCGCCCACCACTCTGCCTTTAGAGTAGAAATTTTTGTTACTGGTTTTTAAAGTGCATTATAAGTGATATGTAAATAATAAACACGTACCCTTCAGACACAATTTAAATTTGGTATACAGAACTTAGAAAAGTACGTGATTTCGCTTTTAATTAAGTCATAGTCAGGCTGTACAAATTTTGCAAGCAGTCGTAAGGTACAACAATGTACGAGGTCTTAAAATAAAGTAATGAGATTAATTTTTCTCTTAGCCTGTAATGGCAATACTGCAACCCCCTAACACAAACAGCCTTTGACCTTGGTTCTTCCTCCATTCCCGTTTGCAGTGGCATGGCTTTGCAATGCCTCAGTGTGAAGTAGGTGCGTGACATGTCAGGAGTTGTTTGTGAACCTTGTCCTGGAAAAGGAAGCACGGAATATCTTGCAGCGGTATGCCATTTTTTTGTGTTAAACTCGGTGACAATGCCACCACAACACATGGAAAACTTCAGCAGGCCTTTGGAGATGATGCAATGTCAAGAGCACAAGCCTTTCGCTGGCACAAAATGTTTTCTGAAGCCAGAACCCTTGTTGAATATGAGCAGCGCAGCGGTTGGCCAGCAACAACACAGAGAGGTGACAACGCAGCACGGGTAAGAGACTTTGTTCATTCCGATCAAAGATTAGCAGTCAAACTGATTGCTGTCGAAGTGAACATGAACCGGGACACCGTTCGTTTGATACTGACCGAAGAATTGGGAAAGAGTAAAATCTGTGCCGAGATGGTGCCCAGGAATCTCGCAGAGTAACAGTGAGATGCGCGGTTGAGCGCAGTTTTTGATATCCAAATTCATTACGGTGATGCTGCAGCCTCCTTACTCACCTGATCTCGCACCTCGCGACTTCTTTTTATTTCAAAAAGCAAAATCGGCAGTGAAAGGACACCATTTTGTGTCAAAAGAAGACATTCAGAAGTCTGCAACGCAGGTCTTAAACTACATCCCACACACTGCGCTCCAGGAATGCTATAAACAGTGGCAACACCGCTGGAGTAGATGTGTGCAGGCACGAAGGATGTACTTTGAAGGTGATCACACTGTAGTTGATGAATAAATAAAATAATTTTTTTTGGAACCAGTCTCATTACTTTATTGTCAGACATCGTCAGTAACAAAATCAAGATTGTGAAAAACAATTTCACAATAAACTTACTTGTATTGTTATAAAAGTAAAGAGTTCATAACACAGACGGATATGTCCAATTAAGCTGTGCTGTTCTAAATTACGCGTTCTAAAATGTATACAACGTGACGACGACTTCATTAACAGCCGAAACGTGTAAATGATTTTAGATTCTCCGTATCAAATATATGTTGTGTTTGAAGGATACTTGCTGATTCTTTTAAACATATGTGGAACAGGGGAATGAGCTACGTCACATTAGTAAGCGAAATGTTCCGATGACATTTGTCATGAAAGTTTGTCTGACCTGCTCTTCTCTCTTACATTCCCAACATATATTCTAGATGGAATGACAAAATTTACGACACACATGAAGCAGCCATAGCACAGCGATAAGGCATCATCTTTTCCTTTTTTAAAATTCAGTGCCTCTCTCACGAAGCATATTGATCTTGGTGTAAAATGTTTACATTTTAAGAGCTTTTCATAATGGTTTTCTTGGAAAACGAAGTGACACTTCTATTATGAAATGACTAAAGAATATCCCTCTCTAAAGTAAAATGTCTGGTGTTTCGGCTTCTAAAATATAGCATTCGACTATGATGTTTCTTATTACATTAAAAGTGCATGAACTTCTGATGCGTTTTGAATCTTGTCTGGAGAAACCAGAAACAAGAAACTTCCGAGGTGAACAAAGGAAAGCAACGGGAAGAGACATGAAGGGTAAAAGCTTGTCGACTATCTCTCTTTTGTGAAATATATTTAGAAATGAATTATTTCTCGACATACTAGTACAATAGTTCTGTCTGTCTGAATCCACAATGTAGAAGGCAAGATCTAAAACTAAAAGACACGAAGCAGTGTGCCGGCTTCTTAATTTCTCTCTGGTTCTTCGTGTAATTACTTTTGTTTCACACAAGGCACAGTTACAACGTTGTACATATGTATGTACTGATTGTTAACTGACAAAGAGCTATAATTTAATTTAAAAAAAATCATTTGCAGGCGTAGTCAAAAGTTTGTGAATATCACAATCCTATAATTGGTTGAGATGTATATTGCACAAAATATGTGTACAATAACGAATTTCCTTTATCTGATTTTGTCAGCGGGACCTGAGAAAAGTTTGAAATAAACTAGCTGAAACGTTTTTCGCTTAAATATGTGTATATGTACTTGTATATGTATATGTATATGTATATGTATATGTATATGTATATGTATATGTATATGTATATGTATATGTATATGTATATGTAT
>Ga0209755_10008245_pt1 | contig 11178 bp, 10 predicted proteins | sample TergutCo191P1_FD_187301 | JGI IMG/M metagenome (GOLD analysis project Ga0209755, IMG submission 187301) | Cornitermes sp. P1 segment gut microbial communities from Petit-Saut dam, French Guiana - Co191P1 (SPAdes) (version 2) | ecosystem: Host-associated > Arthropoda: Insects > Digestive system... | reverse complement strand
AGACCTTGACGAAGAATGCAAATCTTACGAAGAAGCAATAAGAAAAGAAGGCGGCATCGACCTCTTCCTTGGCGGCATGGGCAGCGACGGGCACATCGCATTTAATGAGCCGGGCTCTTCCCTTGCTTCCCGCACAAGAATAAAAACCCTTACAGCGGAAACAAAAGCAGCTAACGCCCGTTTCTTTGACGGCGACATTACGAAGGTTCCCGGCACTGCTCTAACTGTCGGCGTGGGAACTGTAATGGACGCCCGCGAAGTGATGATTATCGTAAACGGACGCAATAAGGCTCGCGCGCTCAAGGCAGTAGTAGAAGACGGCGTAAACCATATGTGGACGCTTTCGTGTCTGCAGATGCATCCCAAAGCGATTATTGTCTGCGACGAAGAAGCCACCGAAGAACTCAAAGTAGGCACCGTTAAATATTTTAAAGATATTGAGAAAAATAACTTTGAATTTTAATTACGAATTAAAAAGAAAGAATTCTACCACGGAGTACACAGAGTCACACGGAGGAAGAAAGAGTTTTCGTACAAAAACCTCCGTGAAACTCCGTGTCCTCTGTGGTTTATTTCTTCTCTTTTTTTTTAATAATTCAGCTATTGCTCAAGATAATCATCTTGCCGCTTTTTCTGATCCAACGCGTATCTGGGGCAACGGCATCGAAAGCGTAATTGAAAGCGCTTACAGACAATTTTTTATCACGCGAATAATCGGCGACAGGGTAATGAATATCCGTATGCCCTTTGCCATGAACGGCGAGCGTGATTTTATGGTAAAAGATAACTGGGAAATTTTTATGGACGGCAAAGGCAGCCCTGATAAAATTTGGGCAGCTATCGAAGAAATTTTAGATTCCAAAGAATTCGAAGAATATATAAACGCACTTTCATCCGGGCGTGAAAAAGTAATTATTTTTGAAATGAACGAACGCAAATGGAGCTTGCAGACAGACCTCTTTGTAATTGCGCGAATAAAATCAGGCGCTTTTAAAGGACTGCCCCACCGCCCCTATGTTTTAACATCAGGCAACGGCGCGCTGGAAAGCGATGTATACAATTATCTGCTGTGCGTCGGCTATATAGGGCTTGATTGCTCAGGTTTTGTTTGGCACATTTTAGATTATATAGGAAACAAAGGCGGTATAAATCTTGGCAGAGTATTAAGCCCCACTCTTGGCGTTCCGCGCGGCTCTGAACCTGCTCGTTTTGTCGGAACCGCCTTTTTTGGCTCAAGAAGCCCGCAATTAATTCAGGTAAACGACGAAATACGCAATCTGCGCCCTGCAGATGTTCTGCTATTCAGAGACATAGACGGCACTATTGTTCATTCTGCAATAATTCAATCTATCGATTTTACAAAAGGCGTTATCCGTTATCTGCAATGCACAAATGTAGCGCCAGTGTTTGAACGCGGCGCTCACGAATCTTTTATTCACTTTGATCCATTAAATACCGCTGTTTCTTTAAAAGACCCTTCTCTCCACTGGACACAAAGAAGAGCGCCTCCCTTTGTTGGCGAAGACATTCCCTTTTCAGGCGACGGCGAAATTTTCCGTTATAAATTAAATGGCGGCAAGGTCGTGCGTTTAAAAGCTCTGGAACCTGTGATAGAGCGTCTTTCAAGGTAGCTGCTAATATAGCTGCTACCTCAAAAAAAATGCCTGATACCGCGCAGGTACCAGGCAATTCGTAGAATTCGCTATTACGTTAAGTACTAACTACTTCAGTCTACCATCTTATCCAGTTCAACATCATTGAAAGCTGCGAATACACCAGCGCCGCCGCTTATTTTTAACTTGTTACCTGTTATTGTATAACTGGTGCAGAGAATAACTGAGTCACCTCCATCAAGTTTAACAGTTATCTTCTTTCCGTCAATTGACTCAAGATCGTACATACTAGCACCAAATAAACCACCAGCAATATCAAAAGGCGATACAGTTGCAGTACCATCAGTCCAGTTTTCAAAAATGAGAGCTTTTGACATTATATCTCCCCAAGCACCACTAGCTTTATGATAAGCGCTTCCTCCTTTATTCGGTGTTAAATCAGCAGGAAAGCTCTTCCCGCTGTCACTATCATCTTCTTCAGGACAGCCGGTAACCGAGAAACTGAATGCAAGCAGAAGAGCAAGCATTACCAAGAGAATTGGGTTCTTTTTCATAAGAAACTCCTTTTTTTTTGTGATTTCTACCGTTATGGGAAAAAATCACTTTTTTTTCTCCGCTTTATAAACGGAGTTTACTCCAACGGAGTAAAATAACACAATTTATTATAAAAACGTTGTTTCTTATGCCATTACATTATTGCCTTTAAAACAAAACATTTTAATAATATTTCCTCATAGATCAATATATCACACTAATAGGCTTTAGTCAACATTACAGTCAATATGTTTTAATAAATATTAATATAGGGGTGTTCAAAGAAAGTGATAGATGGACAGGAACTACGGAAAATACTAGGTAAGGGGATACGGTTTTATCGACAGCAAAGACAGCTATCACAAGCGGCTCTTGCAGAAAAAGCCAATATTTCCATTACCTTTTTAAGTAACATTGAAAGAGGGGTAAAGTACCCCACCTCTGATACCTTATCTGCTATAGCGAATAGTCTGGAAGTAGATGTTTATCAATTATTTAATCATGATTATTCACCTTCAGATAAAAAGGTTCTTTTTGAACGTTTTAAAATCGAGATAAAAAAAAATGTATTGGAAGCGCTGGAAGCTGTGTATAAATCCTATGAAAAATGAACTTGTTAGTTGATATGCTCGGTTAAACATGCGGCAGCTTCTTTCCACACATGCTGATCCTTCTCGCTAAGCTGGGCGAATTCTTTTTGTCTGCCGTAGGCGGAGAGTTCTGTAAAAACTTCAAGTCTCTTGTAAAGGTCAGTAAATTTTTGTTCCTGAAAATTCTTTATCCAGGGCGGCACTGCTCTCTTCGCACCCTTGGGTGTAAAGCACAAGCCTGCGTAATGGGGAGTACATAAACCGTCAGAATTGGTAAAGAACATTCGCAGTTCTTGTTCTTCCGGCGTGTTGCCTTTTACATTGCTTATAAAATCCAAATATTCCTGCTCAATTTTTTCCTTCTCTACGCAGACTGGACACTTGCCTTTGGGACGCCACGGTAGTTTTTTTTCAAAACATTTTATACGGTCTTCCAAAATGTCCTTGCTAAGTATCGCGACAGCAAGACCGTCCCGGAAGGAAACAAGACCCCTTGAATGGAAAGAACAAAAACCGCCTGCCGCGCGGAATAGCGCTCTAAAACCTCTGTTAGTAATATGTTCAAATAATGTGTTGTCTATATAACGATGAGCCCTGTCGCTCACGATTGTGCAAAGCGGGCATCCCGGTTTTTCACACGCTTTTTGAAGTTCAAAAAAGTTGATATGTTTTTCGATAGCCATGTTATTCCTGCCTTAACTCTACCTATTCATCCCGGGGGCCAACCAAGACTGCGACCTCCAAGAAAATGAATGTGCAAATGGTCTACAGTTTGCCCGCCGTCTGTCTTTGTGTTAACAACAAAGCGTCCGCCCTTCTCTTCGCAGCCCTGCTCTTTTGCAAGTTCCTGCGCTTTGTGGAACATCCTGCCAACAAGCGCAGCATCGGACGCTTCAAGTTCCATAAAATTTTGAATATGCTTTTTAGGAATGACAAGAAAATGCACAGGAGCCATCGGGTTTATGTCGTAGAATGCAAGCATTTCATCATCTTCATAGAGTTTCTTACTTGGGATTTCGCCCGCTATAATTTTACAAAAAAGACAATTGCTCATTTTATAATTATACCACCTTGCATCGCGTGCATAAAGTCCTTGCCAGAAACAATCGCGTTATTTTTTTGCGCTTCTTGTATAAATTCAAGCGCATTGTGCTGTATACCGTCAAAATATGTATCGATAAATTCCGCAAGCTCTTTTCCTACATATCTGTAATGCCAGCTCTCCCAGCTATAACCTGTTAATTCTTCATACCCCTGGGGATACGAAAGCGACCAGCCAAAACGTGACGCGTTATTATAAATCCAGATGCCTTCGCGTGTACGCGCGAATTCGTTTGTAATGGAACCAAAATCTACAACCAAACCCAATTGATGCTGGCTTTGCCCTGGCCTCGCCGACACTCTGTTAGCTTCATATTCACCCATCGCCTTTACGTTACGCGCAAATACTTCCGCCTGATACTTGTAAGAGCGGTAAGCCGACGAAACTACTAAATTTAAACCTTCCTGCGCGGCAGCGGCTGACATCTCTTCCAGTGAAGCGGCGGCGGCTGCGCGAAGTAAATGACCGCTTTTCAATTTGACAAGATCCTGCGGTTCATAATCGCTTGCAAGTTCGTTTTTTTTATCTACAAATATAAATAAATATGGGTCTCCGCTAAAAAATGCAAATTGTTCTTTATAACTAATTTGATTATCCTCTGCTGTAGAATTACCCATATTTATTTCTTCATCAGAGTGATTTGATTGATTCTTTTTATTCACGCAGGAAAAAAAAGATATTATTATCGTTCCTATTAAAACGAATTTTAAAATTTTAATTAAATATAACATTTTTTCTCCTATATTATTTTACGCGTTTTAATACGCGAAATACCGAAAAACTTAAAAAAACAAATCCCGCAAGAATTACAGTCATTGCGCCTACGGGAAGATCCAAAAACCATCCTGACACAAGCCCCGATACAGAAAAAAGAGCTGCAAACAAACAACTGGAAAGCATCATGCCGCCAAGGCTGCGCGAAAATACTCCGGCGCATCCCGAAGGAAGCGTAAGCATTGCGATAACCATTACAATGCCGACAAATGTTTGTAATAAAACGATGGCAATGGCAGTTAAGCCCAGAAGCAGAATAAAAATTTTATCGACATCTACACCACGGGCACGCGCGAATTCCGCGTCAAAAGAAGAAGCCTCTATCTGGGCGTAAAAACGCCAAGCTAGAATTAAAACAATTACATCAAGAACAGCCATAAAAATTAAATCCATATTCGATATTAATAAAATATTTCCAAATAGCCATGTTGATGGGTCGGCATAGCCAGGAGTTTTTGCCATAAAAAGCAAACCCATACTCATTCCAATAACCCAAATTGCATTTATTACTGTGTCTTCGCGCTGTTTTGCTTTTAATGAAACAAAACCGATTATTAAAGCTGACAGTACTGCAAAAATCAGCGCCCCCAAAATCGGCGGGAACCCTGGAATGATTGTCGCCGATAAATACAGCGCCATGCCAATACCGCCAAGCACAGCATGGGAAACCGCACCTGCAAGGCTTCCGATTCTTCTGACTGTTACGACAGAGCCCAATATCCCAAAAAGCACTGATGATAATAAACCTGCAAGAAGTGCGTTACGCAAAAACGGAAAATTTACATTTGCCAAAGCTTCAAAAAATTCTAACAACATTCTATATTTTCCTCGTGCAGTACCCTTGCCTGTTTATAATTTTCTCCATGCATAACAGAAACATTTGCTTCTACGCCGTGCTGAACAATTTTGTGCCCGTCGCCTAAACATAAAACCCTGTCTGTAAGAGAAGATACAAATTCAGTATCATGCGTAATAATCAATATTGTTGTTGAACCTTTGTAAGCGCCGAGTGTTTCATAAAGCCGTTTTTCGCTTTCTGCATCCATGTTGGCTGTTGGCTCGTCTAGTACAAGAAGCTGCGGCTTTGCAGCTAAGGCGCGAGCAACAAGTGTTCGGCGCTTTTGTCCGCCTGAAAGCGAACGGTAAAGCCTTTGAGCAATGTCTGCAACTCCTGTTTTTTCCAACGCTTCTGTAACCGCGTCGTTTTTTTGCGAATTACTTTTTGGATAATTTTTAAAGGGTTGCAGCAATCCCATTCTTACAACATCGCGCACTGTAATTGGAAACAAATTATCCGCAGGCATGTGCTGCGAAACATATGCCAAACTTGCATTTTGTTTTTGTCTGGACGAGCCAAATATTTCTATTGAACCTGCGAAAGGCGCTTCCAAGCCAAAAAGCAGTTTAATTACTGTTGTTTTTCCTGAACCATTGGGACCGACCATTGCTACAAACTCGCCGCTATGTATATGAAAAGACGCGCCTTCTAAAACTTTAACATCATCGTAAGAAAAGGAAACAGAGTCAAATTTTATTGCAATATTTGCATCCATAAAATTATTTTATAATATTTTTTAATTCTTGTCCCATATGCATAATATTTTCCAGCCAATTCTGCGCAAGCGGATCAAGTTCTATCACCTTTGCGCCCACAGTGTCTGCGATTGTCTTTGCCGCATTTGCGGGGAATTGCTTTTGTACAAAAATCGCGGCAGGTTTTTCTTCTTTTATTCTTTCCATTAATTCATTTAACTGGCGCGCGGTAGGTTCCTTGCCTTCTATTTCGACAGCTTCCTGAATAATTCCAAAGTCATCAAGAAAATATCCAAAACTGGGATGATAAACAAAAACGCTTTTGCCTTCTAAAGGAGCCAAAGTAACTCTTAATCTGTTGTAAACATTGTCAATTTTTTTTATTAAATCATCCATTCTTCCAAAATAATAATCATTATTTTTATTATCAAGAATTACCAGCGAAGAAGCTATCTTCATTGCCATCAATATTGCAGGATCATATCCAAGCCATGTGTGCCTGTCAATTTCTAATGATGAACTTATATCGTGCGCATGGTCAGGATCATCACATTCGTGATCTGCTAAATACCTGAATTCAACGCCTTCGGTTCCGTCAATAATTAATAAATCTGGAAATAATTTTTGAATTTTTGGGCGCAAGCTTATTTCAAACTCAGTGCCGCTAAGCACCCACGCGCTTGCCCTGGAAAGGCTTTTTATTTGTTTTGGAGTTGGCTCATAATTGTGCGGGTTTTGTCCGGGCGGAACAAGGATTAACACATCCGCTTTGTCATCTGCAATCTGAGACACAAACCACGCCTGCGGCGGAATGCTTACTGCGATTAAGAGCTTGTCACTCTTCGCACTTCGCGAACAACCCATCAATAATATAATTAAACATAAAGTACATAAAGAAATTAAAGTTATCTTTTTCATTTTTTCTTCCTTTTTTTCCCCAAGAAGGTGCGGGCACAGGCGCCTATAAATTTTATAAACCATGGTTCCATTTTCTTGTATGTAATTTTTAATTCTTCCGCTATTTTAATTCCCTGCGGGCACTTTTGCTCACATTTTCCGCAGTTAATGCAAAGACCGGGGCTGCCGCTTTTTACTGACATTAAACCTGTGCTTGTAGCGTATTGTTTTACGCCTTCGATATACCCCATCGAATAAACAGTGTTATGCGCAGAAAAAGAACCTGGAATATTTACACCAACAGGACATGGCATACAGTAATTGCATCCCGTACATCTGTTCTTGCAGGCGCGGTTAATCGCTTCCAACACCGATTTATAAACGGCTTTTTTAGAATCGTCAATCACATTTACCTGTGACGCATCCGCTAATCGGATATTTTCTTCAAGCTGCTCCATGGAATTCATTCCAGATAAAACCGTTGTAACTTCCGCCTGATTCCACAGCCAGTTAAGCGCCCAACCTGCAGGTGACAGTTCAGGATTCGTATTTTTAAAAATTTTAACAGCATCTTTTGGTAGACCTGTCGCAAGTTTTCCTCCAAGCAGCGGTTCCATTATAGAAACCGGCATCTTTGCAGAAGCGGCTTGCAAGCCTTTTACTCCAGCCTGAAAATTTTCATCAAAATAGTTGTACTGTATTAAAGTTGTTTCCCAGTTATAATCATCAATTATTTTTAAATATTCGCTTCCCGAACCATGAAAAGAAAAACCAATTTGTTTTATCTGCCCTGTTGATTTCTTTTTATTTATCCAGCTTTCAATTCCCCATTCTTTAAGTCTCTTCCACTGGTCCATATCTGTCATCATGTGCAAAAGATAATAATCAACATAATCGGTTTTAAGTCTTTCCAAAGATTGATTAAAATATTTGTCAAAATCAATCGATTCGCTTGAATTTTTAAAAACAGCAAGCGGCAATTTTGTTTGAATGTAAACCTTACTGCGCAAATTATTTTTGTGCAGAATATTTCCTAATGTTTCTTCATTACCGGGATAAATCCATGCAGTATCAAAGTAATTTATACCTTTATCGATTGCATATTTAACAAGAGCTTCCGCCTTGCTAGCGCTGGGAAAGCGCATACATCCAAAACCCAGAACAGATATTTTATTACCCGTTTTTTTATCGATACGATACTGCAACTGTCTTAATCCTCAGAATCATCCGCAGTAAATTCTTCCTGAGCGCTTTCCGCTGCCGCTTCTGCCAAAGCTTCTGCTTCCGCTTCCTGCTTGCGTCTTTCAAGAATTTCCTGCATATACTCATCCAAGTCCTGGCTATCTTCATCAAAAAGTTTGATGTTGCGGTAACGCTTCATGCCGGTACCTGCCGGAATTGGGTGACCAATTATAATATTTTCTTTTAAGCCGCGAAGGTAATCTGTAGAACCAGCGATTGCGGCATTTGTAAGTACGCGCGTTGTTTCCTGGAATGACGCCGCAGAAAGGAAAGAATCAATGTTGAGCGATGCTTTTGTAATTCCCTGGAACATCGGAGAAGCAATAGCGGGCTGTCCGCCTTCTGCCATTACGCGGGCATTTTCTTCGTGGAAGCGGTATTTATCTACAGAAGAACCATAAATAAATTTCGTATCACCAACTTTGCGAATTTCTACCTTACGCATCATCTGTCTTATAATTACACCGATATGTTTGTCATTAATTGTAACACCCTGCAAGCGGTAAACGTTCTGGATTTCATCCATTAAGTAACGCTGCAATTTTCCTTCACCCTGTATGATAAGAACTTCGTGCGGATTAATTGCACCCTGACAAAGTAATTCGCCGGCTTCTACAGTATCACCATCGCGTACCAGGAGTCTCTTACTCATCGGGATTAAATGTTCTTCTTCTCTTCCAAACTTGTCCTCTATAGATACTTTTCTTTTTCCTTTTGCTATACCGCGGAAATAAACAGTTCCTGATACTTTCGCAAGAACAGCAGGGCTCTTTGGCTTTCGTGCTTCAAACAATTCGCTGACGCGCGGAAGACCCGCCGTAATGTCCATCGCTTTTGCAGATTCTTTTAAGGTCTTTGCAATTGTGCGTCCTGCTTTTATGCGTTCGCCTTCATCAACCTGAAGATAAGCGCCGGACGGCAGGAAGTAAGAAGCCACTTCATTTTCTTTATCGTCAACAATAAAGATACGCGGCTGCTTGCTTTCGTGCTGGAATTCTGTTATGCGCTTTTCGATATTGCCTGTGTCTTCGTCAATTTCTTCTTTAAGGGTAGAACCAAGGATAATATCTTCGTACTTAACTGTTCCGGTCGCTTCCGCGATAATCGGGTCGGAGAATGGATCGAATGTTGCGATAGTTTTATCGGCTTCTACAACGGAACCCTTGTGAGCTTCAAAATCAGAGCCGTTTCTTACTTCTATCTTCTGATCCTGACCAATAAGATACAATGTTTCATTATCTTTATTTTTTATAACAAGAGCATAAGCGATTTCCGGAGAGTGAATTTCTTCCGAGCCGCGTTTAATAATAATATCGCCGCGGTTTACCCTCTTTCCATCTACAGCCAAAAGCTTATCGCCTTTTTCGAGTTTATACTCTTTCATAACCTTGTTTACAATGGCAAAACCTCTTCTTGTAAAGAGCAAGTGCCCGTTATCAAGATCGATATGTGTACCTACAACGTCTCTTATATACACAGGATATTTTAGTGTTATGCGATTTTCTTCGCTGATCTTTGTCGCTACGCCGCCGATATGGAATGTACGCATTGTAAGCTGAGTACCCGGCTGCCCGATTGACTGCGCTGCTATTGTGCCGACAGCTTCGCCAATATCGACAGTGCGGTTTGTTGCAAGATTGCGTCCGTAGCATCTGCGGCAAACGCCGTATTTCGCTTCGCAGGTAAGAACCGTTCTAATGCGTACAGTTTCAACCTGAGCCGCGTCTATTGCCGCCGCTATTTCTTCTGTAATTTCTTCGTTAACGTCGATAATAAGTTCGCCTGTTATCGGATGTTTTACTCGTTCAAGAGTAAAGCGTCCTACAATGCGATCCCTCAGCGGCTCTACAACTTCTTCGCCCTGTTTAATAGCCGAATAGGAAATACCGTTAATAGTTCCGCAGTCATCTTCGTTTACAACCATGTCTTGCGCAATGTCTACAAGACGGCGTGTAAGATAACCGGCTTCCGCTGTTTTAAGAGCGGTATCGGAAAGACCTTTACGCGCGCCGTTAGTTGAAATAAAGAATTCTATAACCGAAAGACCTTCTTTAAAGTTTGACCTAATGGGCAGCTCAATAATATCGCCGGACGGCTTCGCCATAAGACCACGCATACCGCCAAGCTGACGAATCTGGTTGCGGCTTCCGCGCGCACCGGAGTTTGCCATCATGTAAATTGAGTTAAAGCCATCCCTGTCAGATTCAAGGGTCTTCATTGTAATATTTGTAAGGTCTTCGTTTGTTTTATTCCAAACTTCGATAACCTTATTGTAACGTTCTTCGTTTGTGATATGACCCTGGCGCCACTGCTTTTGAATCGAATCAACGTCCTTGTTCGCTTTATCGATCATTTCGGCTTTTTCTTTTGGAATTACAATGTCGTCTACGCCGATTGTCGCGCCGAATACTGTCGCGTAACGGTAACCTGTAGACTTAATTGCGTCTAACATCTGAACAGTTGTCCATGAGCCTTTTTCTTTAAAGATATATTCAACAAGGGCGCGAAGCTCCTTGTCTTTAAGCTCGTAATTGATAAACGGAAGATCTTCTGGCAGCTCTTCGTTAAACACAAGCCTTCCCGCCGATGTTACGATTGTGCCTTTTTCTTCCAGAGGAACAACATGTCCTGCCTTGTCCCAAATGGGATTCTTTGGCGGGCGCAGACGAATTGCCGCTGTCCAATCAAGAGCCTTTCTTTCTACTGCCATTAAAACTTCTTCTACCGATGAATAATACGGAATCTTGTCTTTTGTTTCCGCTTTTTCTGAGCCGGGACGTTTCGCGTTTGGTTTAATTCTTGTAAGGAAGTTGATACCTAAAACCATGTCCTGCGACGGGAACACAATTGTTTTTCCGTTGGCGGGGTTTAAAAGGTTTCGCGCGGATAGCAT
>Ga0209755_10008244_pt1 | contig 11178 bp, 6 predicted proteins | sample TergutCo191P1_FD_187301 | JGI IMG/M metagenome (GOLD analysis project Ga0209755, IMG submission 187301) | Cornitermes sp. P1 segment gut microbial communities from Petit-Saut dam, French Guiana - Co191P1 (SPAdes) (version 2) | ecosystem: Host-associated > Arthropoda: Insects > Digestive system >... | reverse complement strand
GCTCCGGCGTTGAGACATTATATACACGGTTTAGCATTCCCGCCGAAACCAGCCATTCTATAGCTTCTTCATATTCTCTGGCTCTGGCACCTTCCTTGATACAGCCATAGATAAACTTTTCGTTGGGTTTGGCGAGCTGCGAAACAATACTGCGAAAAACAAGCAATATTCTTCCACTGTTTACCTTTCCGTTATGTTTGGCAAAATCATTCTCATAAATGGGTATAAGCTCATTTTGAATCTTCTGAATTCGCTTAAAATCCTTGCTCTGCACCCACGCCCCGACACATTCGGGCAAACCGCCTATAATGAGATAGTAATTGTACGCCTCCATTAGCCTGTTGTGAAAAATCTGCTCGATGGACTGACCTTTTTTTATCTGCTTATAGAAAGCGTAGAGCGGTTCATCTAACGCAGCCAAAAATTCATCAAAGCTCATAGGATACAGCTCCATCAGATTAACCTGTCCTACAGGAAATGATTTTGGCCTTGCTAAAAGCGTACCAAGCAAGCTTCCTGCGGAGATGACATGAAATTCATTGGCTTTTTCTTTGAAATATTTTAAAGCGTTTAATGCCGAAGGACATTCCTGAATTTCATCAAAGATAATAAGTGATTTGCCGGGTACTATTGCGTGACCACTAAGCAGTCCAAGCAATTCAACAATCCTATGTGGGTTTTTGTTGGCATCAAAAATGGACTTTAATTCGTCATCCTCATCGAAATTGAAATATTCATAGCTTTTGTAGTGTTTTTTTCCAAATTCATGCATAAGCCAAGTCTTGCCGACCTGCCTTGCACCTTTCAAAATCAAGGGTTTGCGCCCCGGGTCATTTTTCCAAGCTACCAGATTTTCGAGTGAGCTTCTTTTCACGCTAAATCACCTCTTGCACTAAAGAATAACACATAATTCCATAGTTTGCAAGAGGTGTTTTACACGTTTTTCTGAAGTTTTAGGCTGTTTTTTACACATTTTTCCGCAATTTTTAGCCGCGTTTTACACATTTTTCCCTTGCTTCACATAGACTCCAGAAAGCTTCTGCCCATTGTGTCTGCTGTTAGCATGGCGGAATACACCATGTCTGAAGTCACTTCAAACGGCTCATTGTGGATGGTTTCACCTGCCACGGTTGCCGCATCGGCGACTTTTCGCAAGTCTGCCTCACTGACATTTAAAAGACCGATTTCCTCCAAAGAAACAGGAAGTCCGGCAGCAACGAAAAATGTCATGACGGACGAAATCTCGTCAAAAGAAGCATTTTCAAGAACAAGCTGAGTCAGAACACCAAAAGCAACCTTTTCACCATGATAAGCGTCATGAGTTTCAGGCAGCACGGTGAGACCATTGTGAATAGAGTGCGATGCAGCAAGACCGCCCGACTCAAAGCCTATGCCCGAAAGCAAAATATTGGCTTCAATCACGTTTTCAAGGGCGGGAGTAATTGCATTGACACGAGCTGCCATCAGAGCTTTTATGCCATCGTCAAGGAGTGTTTTTAGGCAAAGTTCCGCAAGAGCAAAAGCAGAAAGAGTCTGTCTGCCGAGTGCAGCTACAGCGCAAGTTTTTGAGCCGGAATCACGGACAGCACGCGCTTCGTAATATGTTGCAAAAGCGTCGCCCATGCCTGCCACGAGATAGCGGACAGGAGCACTGCAAATGATTTCGGTGTCAATCAGCACTACATCGGGATTTGCCGGGAGCCAGTGATATGACTCAAAAACGCCGTCGTCAGTGTAAATGACAGAGAGCGCCGATGTCGGTGCATCGGTTGAAGCGATAGTGGGAATAATGATAACAGGCAGTTTGAGGTCGTGTGCCACCGCTTTTGCGGCATCAAGCAACTTACCGCCGCCAATGCCCACAACACAGTCGCTGCCTTTTTCTTTGCCTATTGCAGAGAGTCTGTTGATTTCGCTAAAAGAACATTCTCCGCCGAAATGGATATATTCAGCGACCATATCGGTATCCTTAAAGCTCTTTGAAATCTTATCCTGCGCTTTTCCCATGACAGATTTGCTCGAAATTACAAGAAATTTCTTGCCGAGCGACTTTGCGTACTCCCCAAACGAAGCAAGAGTACCCTTGCCAAGAATGAACTTTCCCGGAAACAAAATACTTTTCATGATAAACCTTCCTTTATTGTTATGTTGTTGCAAGAGGTGGGGTATTATTTTTTCAGATGACCCTCAAAGCGTGATATGTGCTCAGAAATGCTATAATCTTCTGCCTCGCAATCGGTTCACCAAAAAAATAACACCCCACCTCTTGCGGTTGCAGATAATGAACAACTTGCTCATTATATGCTATTACCTAAAATGCCGAGTGTCGGGTATTTGAGAAACACTGAACATTATTGCACATTCGATGCGTTTTTTGAAAAGCTCACAGCCGAGCTTATGAACACCTCCGATACTGCCACAGTCGAAAAAAGCGTTTGCCGCACAACCGCCGCTGCAATAAAACCTTGCCCAGCAGTCTTTGCACTCGCTGCGAGAATAAATGCTTGCCTCGGCAAACTCACTACGCAAACGCTCGTTTACAACACCACGCCAAACATCACCAAGCAAAAACTGACTCTCACCGATAAACTGATGGCATGGATAAAGCTCACCATCAGGCGTGACAGCCAAATACTCCGTTCCAACGCCGCACCCGGCAATTCGCTTATGGACACAAGGACCTCCGACAAGGTCAAGCGTATAGTGGTAAAATGAAAATCCGTTGCCCGTGGCATTAAGTCGCTGCATTTCCACAGCAAGCAAATCGTACTGTCTGCAAAGCTCATCCACATCATCGAAAGTGAAGCCGAAACTTGTCCCCTCAGACTTTGAGACGACAGGTTCAAGCGAAAGTTCTTTATAACCAAGCTCGGCAAGATGCAAAATGTCATTTACAAAGTCCATATTCTTGCGGGTAAACGTGCCTCTGATGTAGTAGCCTTTGCCGCGACGGGCATCAACGAGCTTTTTAATCTTAGGCGCAACAGTATCATAACTTCCGCCACCGTCATGAAGTTTGCGCATAGCATCATGAGTCTCGGGGCGGCCGTCAAGACTGAGAACGACATTATGGAAAAATCTGTTTGTAAATGTTATGACATCATCATCTATCAAAAGCCCGTTAGTTGTGAGCGTAAAGCGGAATCTTTTACCATGCTTTTTTTCGGATTCACGGGCGTAGGAAACAAGCTCCTTGACCACATCCCAATTGAGCAACGGCTCGCCGCCAAAAAAGTCAATATCCAAAATTTTGCTATCACCCGAGTTTTTAATAAGAAAATCAATAGCCGCTTTCCCGGTATCAAGACTCATCAGCAGACAAGGGGACGGTGCCAGACAGGGGGACGGTTCTCGCAGACAGGGGGACGGTTCTTCTGTCTTGCCTAACAGCAAGACAGAAGAACCGTCCCCCTGTCTGCGAGAACCGTCCCCTTGTCTGGCGAAGCAATAGTCACAAGACATATTGCAGGCATGGGAAACATTCAGGCAAAGTGCTTTCAGCGAAGCCGAAGCTGCTTTGTCAGCCAGTTTTTCGTAAACATCGGAAGAAAAAAGCTTGCCTTGCTCTATAAGCGACCCGATGTTGGTAATAATGTCAAGAACATCACTCTCTGAAACCTTTGGATGCAATGCAATAATACGCCCGACCAATTCACCTTGTCCCTCATACCCGAGGGAAGGCTCATAGAGGCGTATCACGTCATAAGCAACCTCATCAACACTGTGAACAGAGCCGCTTGCAACATCAAGAACGATATTAAATCCGCAAAGTTTGTAATAATGAATCATACAATATAATATATGTGCAACGTTTACTTCGAGTTATCTTCATTCTCGCATTTTTGGTTTGCCACGCCGCAAGAGGTCTTACAGGCAGACTGGCAAGAAGTTTGACACTGACCGCAACCGCCGTTTTCCAAATTCTCTCCAAGCACGCGGGTTTCAATTGTAATAATCCTATCCATAAAAAGAAAATCTCCTTCCAAAAATCTCCTGATAAAACTAACACAATCCCGCAAATTTGTCAAGGTCACCCGGACAGGTCGCGAGAGCCACGCCTACACCAAATAAGACGCGTATAGTGGGACTGATTTTATTCCGTTTTCGAACCCGAAGTTCTTGCCGGAAATCCTTATGGCATACTCGGGGCTAAATAGCTTTGCGTATGAACTGAGGCTGTAGGAACGGGTGTTTTCGCCTGATTTCACCTCGACCGGAATAGACTTATCACCTAGTGAAACAAAAAACTGCACCTTAGCCTTAGACTCGGATTCCCAGTACAAAAGCTCATGACCGTTTGCAGCAAGCGAGTTTGCGACAAAATTCTCGACAATACCACTCATGAAAGAACTATCAAAAACCCGCCAAGTCTCTGCGGTTAAATGAGAGAGAAAACTAACCAAACCAACATCGCACAGATAGAGCTTAAACGAAGAGACATCCGCACTAACCACCTCGGAAGCAGACTCGGCAGAATCCCTCTTGTCACACCTCAAAAGCATACCCGTGCGGCTGAGAAAATCAATAGACTCACTATACAAACTTGCTCTTGCACCTTTTGCAATCAACCGATACTGAAACTTTTTGTTTGCCTTGGCAAGCTGCGGAGAGACAGAATTAAAAGTATCAATAGTTCGGGTACAAAGAGCCTTATCGGTGTACTTGCTGATATCCGAAATAAATGAATCAACAATCAGCTTTTGAACGTCGCGGAAAGTAAACGGACCGCCGCTGTTGAGGTAAGAACTGACCACAAGCGGCATCCCGCCGACAAGCAGATACTCCCTGAATAAAAACATCAAACCCTCATGCAAAATCTTCGAGATAGGAGTATCGGAAATAAAACAATCCTTTATCGCCGTGGCAAACACAGCTTTGTCCGAAGCCCAGAGAAATTCTTCAAAATCAAGCGGAAACATAGCCTTGGTAATGACTTTTCCGACAGGAAAAGAGTTATCAGCCTTCGAGGTATGAATACCAAAAAGCGAGCTGGCGCATACCAAGTCGTATTCCGGTGCATTGTCGCAGAAATATTTCAGTGAAGTAAGAGCCCTGCTTGAACTTTGCAACTCATCAAAAATAATCAAAGTTTCACCCGGTGTCACGCGAACAGAAAAATAACTTTCAATCCCGGAAATCAACCTTTTCGGCTCAACACTGCTTTCAAACAAACCCACCAGTGCAGGGTCTTCTTCAAAGTTTAGGTAAACGCTGTTTGCATAATGCTTCTCGCCAAATTCTTTTAGCACATACGTCTTACCAACATGTCTGGCGCCATGCAAAAGCAGCGGAACCCGCCGGGAATCCGACTCTTTCCAATTAAGCAAAAATTCTGAAATCTTACGCTTCATACTCAACAAACCTGCTTTAACATTAAATGGCTACCGGTGTTTTCAGGGCAGCTCCTAGAGCTCCAAAATTTTCCTCAGTGTATCTATTGTTTTTACTGCCTGCTCAAACTCAAAATCTTCAATTTGCCGTGCAAGTACAGCCATTTCCGGCATTTTGCGAAGTTCAGCAACTGCTTTGAGGCAGTCTGCGTTGTTGATTTCCAAGGAGGGGTAAAGCTTGTCAAAAATCATCTTTGCCTTATCATTGTCCAAGCCCGGGAACATTACAGATTCCGGTTTACCGATACTTTCGAGCACTTGGGACAATTCCTGCTCCAAGTCCGATAACTCTCCACTTGACGGAATTTTACCGTGAGCTAACAAATTTTCAATATGCGCAGCGGTTTGCGCTAATAGGCTTTCGTTTATAAGCCCTGCAAGACCCTTAAGAGTGTGTGCCAGAATTTGGGCGGTTTCAACGTCTCCCGCTTCCAATGCACGGGTTATCTCAGTGAAAGCATTTTTATGATTTTTTACAAAATCCGTCCGCAAGTGCCCGAGCACATAGACATCCTCCCTGAAATCATCAATATCCTGAACAGAACCATCCGCTCTTTGGGTAATCGGCTTGTTCCTTTCAGCAGTTTCCAGCACTTCGGGAGATTGTTTGTCTTTTACATATTTTATCAAAATGGCATTTAGCTTTTCCGTCATAATTGGCTTTGAAAGGAAGCTGTTAAAACCGCTTTTGATGTATTCTTCCTCTTGACCGACCAGTGCATTTGCCGTGAGTATTACGATGGGGTGCGTGTAGCCTGACTTTCGCAGTATTTTCATTGCCTCAACACCATCCAGATCGGGCATCATGTGATCCATGAAGATAATATCGTAAACAGCTCCCTGCGTTACCTTGTCTATTGCCTCCTGCCCACTGTTACAAGTATCTACGTTGAGACTGTAAAATGCGAGAAGCCCTTGCGCCACATACAAATTCGCATCTATGTCGTCAACCACAAGAATGTTTCCGTAAGGCATATAGTCAGGTATGAACTTGCGCTTGTGTACGCTTTCACCCGAATAAATTTCGAGCCGCTGTAATCTGTCGGCAAAATCTTTCCCCAAAACATCCTGTGAGGCTATTTTTTGAGGTATACTCACAGTGACTGTAGTGCCTGCGCCCTCTTTACTGGTGACATCGATTTTTGCATCCATCATAGAGACAAGATTAGCGACAATAAGCATACCGAGCCCCGTTCCGCTGACACTGCTTTTTTCGCTCTCATGAAAACGTGTATAGGCTTCAAACAACACGGAAATTTGTTCTTCGGTCATACCCAGACCGGTATCTGAAACGGAAATAATCAGCATTATATCATCATCGCTCAGAGGGCGGCACTGCAATCGCAAGTCAACAGAACCTGAATCTGTATACTTGAAAGCGTTTGACAGTACGTTGATGATAATTTGCTCAATGCGTAAGGTGTCGCCTATAAGGCGTGTAGGTATATTTTCGTCTACGTGCAAGTTGAAATTAATGTCTTTTTCGCCCAAATATGCGTAATGCAGATTTGCCGCATTATTTATCAAACTTGCCGTATCATATTTTGTTTGGTTTATGAGCATTTTTCCATCTTCGATTTTTGAAAAGTCCAGTATGTCGTTTATAATGCCGAGAAGCAATTTTCCCGAACTGTATATTTTGGAAAAAGTATCCTCTGCATCTTTTGAGAGGTCGGGTAGATTTAATCCGATTTCAGAAATGCCCAAAACAGCTGAAATAGGAGTGCGGATTTCGTGGCTCATTTTGGCTAAGAACGCACTCTTTGCCTTACTGCCTTCCTCTGCCACTTCAATGCGTTTTTGCTCCTCAAATACACGCTGCAAAAGTTCTTGTTCTTTTGTAGCGGCTTCTCTGACCTCTGTGAGCATACTTTGAATTGTACGAGATAAATCGCCTACTTCATCTGCACGGTCGTCGCCGTAAACTTTCAGGGCTTTGGTGCTTTCAGATGATGTTACCTTAGAAACACTGTCCATAAGATTTGCAATAGGCTTAAATACGCCTTGGCGCATGGTAATCATGCTGACCAATGCAAATATTATGAGAGCGGATACTAAAATCAGAACCACGGGCAGAAGCTCTTCGATAGTAAAAAGCATCCGGCTGTCAAAAACTGTGACTATCATCCATGTTGAATGGGGAATAGGTGCAACAGCCGCAAAATCGTGATGGCCGTAAGTAAGCCGTATAACTTCAATTTCTGTATCTTCCGTAAAATACGTCTCATCAAGGATAGCGAAATTGTGCACAAACTCACCAAGTCCGGCGTCGATAGTGCTGATATGGACGCTTTCATCCTCCCACATTGCGTAGTGGTAGAAAGCAACACTTTCTATTTGTATAAAGCCGTATCCGTCAACGAAATATCCTGTGATATATTCCTCGTCATAATCCCCGAATACATCATCAAGCACCTGCTCTATGCGGAAAGGTATGCATAAAAGACCAACATCCCGTCCCTCGTGAATGACCCTGTAAAGCAGCCAGATATTCCACGTGTGAGTTGCCTTGTCGATATCAACATTGAACGTATACATCCTGTCTGTTTCCATCATGTTGAAAAACCATCTGTCCATAGGCTCATAAACAGACATTGTTCCGTGTAACGCAAAATCATCGAGAGTTGTGCTTAAATCTATAATATATTCGTTTAGGCTGCCCGCTACGCCCATATAAAACTCGGGAACCTGAAGAAATGGAGCCATATCCTGCAAATCAGCAAGCGCAGCATATTTCTTATCCTCGTTGTGTTCGTCGGCAAACCACTGTTGCACGGCAGTGGAATTTGCTGCCTTGCGAAGCAATACCAAGTTGCTGTTAAGATGCGACATGAATCTGCCAACGGATTCCTGCGCATGGAGATGCGCAATCCTGGCAGAAGCGGCATCTGTGATACTTGTCATTGTTCCGACAAGCAACACAACAATAACAGTGAGCACTAAAATTAATGTTCCAAGGTTTAAAAGAGTAATGCGACTTGACAGTTTATTTTTAAAGAAGCGTTTTTTTGTCATAATTTTCATCCTTTGGTATCATTATAATGCAAATACCTCCCAAAAGCAATCGAAAAAAGTCATCCTTTCTCAGTAGCTGCTCAGTAGTATAAAAACTACACGCCTTCTTTATTGCGCCTCAACTGTTCAAGCGTGGTAAAATTACTCTTCGGCACATGACCGGAAAGAGGCATGATTTTTTGAGAAATTGCGTCGAGTATCCAGTCGGGCTGAGGGAAGAAGAAATCTTCAAGTTCATATGCAGGTGTAATCCAGTTGCGAGAGCCGACAGTGACCGGAGGGGCATCGAGATAATCAAAAGCAAGCTCTGTTATGGTTTGCGCCAGTTCTTTTATGTGCGAGCCTCTTTCACAAGCATCGGATGCAAGAACAACTTTGCCCGTCTTACGTACACTTTCAAGCACTTTTTCATAATTAAACGGAACAATTGAGCGAGCATCAATGACTTCGGCGGAAATCCCGTATTTATCCTTTAAAATCTTTGCAGCCTCAATGGCGGGGTACAAAGTTGCGCCAATAGTCAAAATCGTGATGTCGTCGCCAATAAGTTTAATATCAGGTTCACCAATAGGAATCTCGTAATAACCCTCGGGCACACCTGATTTCACAAACTGTTCGGGAGCATCATAAATGCGTTGGCTTTCAAAGAACACAACGGGGTCAGTACCGCTCAGTGCAGTGTTCATCAGTCCTTTTGCATCATAAGGTGTAGCAGGGAAAACGCATTTTAAGCCCGGGATGTGGGCGATGAGCGAAGTCCAATCCTGCGAGTGTTGCGCGCCATATTTAGAGCCGACTGAAACACGCAGAACAACAGGCATTTTGAGAACCCCTGCGCTCATTGACTGCCACTTAGAGAGCTGGTTGAAAATTTCATCACCCGCTCTGCCGATAAAATCAGCATACATAATCTCCGCAATAACCCTGCCGCCCGAGAGCGCATAGCCAACGGCACTGCCTGCGATTGCGGCCTCGGAAATAGGAGAGTTAAAAAATCTGTGGTAGGGGAGTGCCTCGGTGAGTCCCCTGTATACGGCAAACGCACCACCCCAATCACGGTTATCTTCACCATATGCAACCAAGGTCGGGTCGGTGTAGAACTTATCAATGATGGCCTCAAAAAGCCCGTCCCGCAGCTGATAAACCTTATTTTTCGAAATAGGCTTACCTTTGTCGTCATACGCATAACGAATCTTACGGGCGATTTGCTGCACGCGCGGATTTTCTTCCTTTGCCATGAGCACATCAGGCTTACGGTCTTCCATCTTTTCTATGCTCATATTTGAGAACATGAGCTTTCCGACTTCCTCGGGAGCAATTCTGGGAGAAAGATTGTCGTCAATCGAGAGTTTGCAGGTTTTAGTCATCAATTCTGTAACTTGGCTCTTAATTTTTTCAATCGCATTTGTCTTACACACGCCGGCAGAGACAAGCTCTTTACTGTATACAACCAGCGAATCGTGCTCCTGCCACGCTTCAACTTCTTCTTTTGTGCGATAGCTGCCGCTGTCTGATGGGGAATGACCTGTAAAGCGATAGGTGAGAGTGTCAAGGAATATAGGGGCTTTGCCGCTCTTGATGAGTTCGGTTTTACGGCGCATAGCGTCGATAACAGCGAGCGGGTTAAGTCCGTCTATGCGTTCGGTGTGCATCTGGTCAGGATTTACACCTGCACCAACGCGAGCGAGCATGTTGTAACCCATTGTCTCACCAATGGTTTGACCACCCATACCGTATAGATTGTTGAAAAAGTTGAATATAATGGGTAAGCCGCCTTTGAAATCATCACCCCATAGTTCGGTGTACTGATCCATAGCCGCCATGTTCAGAGCTTCCCACACAGGGCCGCAACCCATCGAAGCATCGCCGATATTGCAGATAACTATTCCGTTTTTCCTGTTTACTTTTTTAAATAGTGCAGAACCCATAGAAATAGTGCCGCTGCCACCGACTATGGCGTTGTTCGGATAGATGCCAAAGGGAGTAAAGAAAGCGTGCATCGAGCCGCCGAGACCCTTGTTAAACCCCGTTGCACGGGCAAAAATCTCAGCAAGTGCGCCATACACGAGAAAGTCAACAGCAAGCTCTTTAACGTCCTTTTGCTTAGCTTCGACGACTTTTAAAATGGCGCCGTCAAAGAAACTTTCCATGATACCCAAGAGGGTTTTGTCATCCATTTTGTGTATGCAGGAGAGACCCTTTGCCAGAATTTCTCCATGGCTGCGGTGCGACCCGAAGATATAGTCGTTTTCATCAAGCAGATATGCCTGCCCGACAGCGGAAGCCTCTTGCCCAAGCGACAAGTGGGCGGGTCCGGGGTTGTTATACTCGACACCATTGTAGGCGTTGGTTGTTTTGATGGAATAAAGCATAGTTTCAAACTCACGGATTATCGCCATATCTCGATAGATTCGCATAAAATCATCGTTTGAAAAATTGCCCTTTTCCTGCTTGACAGTTTTTTTGTATTGGTTCACCGGAATATCATTAAACTTGATAAATCCGCTCTTTCTGACTTCAGTGGGGTTCATAAATTGATTTTTTGGCATGAACTATACTCCTTCACCCTAGGGTTGAATTTGTTTTGCGCAGAGACTATCATACCACAAATAAAGGTTAAATAAAAGGGATAAATTTTAGACGGCCAGACAGGGGGACGGTTCGAGACCACTGAAAAAGACTGACTAGACATCACACGTTCTCCGCCGTTTGTCCCAAAATAGTTGATAAGAGAAAACTTGGCTGAAAAAACATCAAATTGTATTGAAAAGAC
>Ga0209755_10008243_pt1 | contig 11178 bp, 9 predicted proteins | sample TergutCo191P1_FD_187301 | JGI IMG/M metagenome (GOLD analysis project Ga0209755, IMG submission 187301) | Cornitermes sp. P1 segment gut microbial communities from Petit-Saut dam, French Guiana - Co191P1 (SPAdes) (version 2) | ecosystem: Host-associated > Arthropoda: Insects > Digestive system >... | reverse complement strand
TCCGCTTCGCAAATTCCATCGATATTAGTATTGCCTCTGATAAGACCGACAATTTCCAGCCACCATGGTTTTGGTTTTCCTTTATAAATATAGTCTCCAATGATAAATTCCTCCGCTTTTTTAAATTCGGATTTTTTTATCACATATACAAGGAAAGTAAAATTTCCTGAGTCTTTATAATCAATAAGCGTGCCGTCAAAGTCATCTTTCCAGATATTAAGTACAGCTTTATTTTGTGTTATTTTACCGCCGGTAAAAACAAACTGATTATCAATTTTTTCCGCCGCGTAAAGATATTCGTAATTCCAGTTAAATCCAAAAGCGACAACATAACAGTTGTTATAAGCGTCAAGCCCGGTAACAGTCAGTTTTCCTTGGGTAGATTCAACTGTAATTTCATTTTGTTTACCGCCAAGGTTGCTTCCCGATTTTCCGCTAAATTTCAAGTTGTCAAAATCGCAGGAAATTAACGAAAAAACGGCAATAAGCGCCAAAATCGGCAGGAGATTTAAAGTTTTAATAAAATTGATCTTGTTTTTCATATATACCTCTTGTCTATAAAATAAGAAAAAGAGGCAGCCATGATTAGTAGTTTTTTAAAAAACAGGAACCTCTTTTAAGTATTCTCGGGGAGGGGGGATTCGGGGTTCCAGTCGTAAACATCCTGTTTACTCCCTCCACCCCGTCTGCGCGTTCACCGGCGCCTCCTTGCGCCGGCAACTTTCTAAATAAGGCTTTCGCCTTACGAAATACCAGAACGCTCCGTTTCGAATCCCCCTGTTGTTTGCATTTTGTAAAATTATTAAAAAATGGAAAGTTAAATCAGTAATTGTTTTGTTCTCGGGGAGGGGGGATTCGAACCCCCGACATCCTGGTCCCAAACCAGGCGGAATAGCCGCTATCCAACCCCCCGTAGGTTTTAGTACTATATCTTTTTTTTGAATCTTGTTCAAGAGTTCTAATCTGTTTTGTTTTGATCGGTTTTTATTGCGGTCATCGCAATCAATGCTACTTCGTTTTCTGTGTCGGCGGCTAAAAATTCTTCATCGTCAAAACCTAGATGTTCTTTTGACCAAACCGCCCACGGCTGCCATATTTCTTTTGGATTCTCAATGTTGTAACAACTTGTTATTTTTACAATTCCTGTTTTTTCCCAAAGATGACGCCACCAATCTTTACTGTGAAAGCTGAATAACTCCCCTGACCATAATTTTTTTAACGTTTGCGGATATCCTTTTTCAAATTCTTTTGTTAAGCCGGGAACAGCGATACCGAATTGACCGCCATTTTTTACCAGTTTTGAAAACGTACACGGAAAATAACTTTCATCCGCGCCGTAATAATGATAACTGTCTACAGATACAGCCGCGTCAAAAAAATCTTCGGCATAAGGAAGCGCGTGAGCTTCGGCGTGAATTGGAAACACTAAATTTTCAACGCCTGCTTCTTTTATTCGCGCAAGATTTTCTGTCGCGCTAATCCACAAGTCGTTCGCAAAGACCGTTACGCCAAACTCTTTTGCTAAAAATATTGATGTTATTCCTTTTCCGCAGCCCATATCCAACACTTTCATGCCGCTTTTCAGCTCCATATGAGCGCACAATTCCTCCAACAACCATAAAGGATGAGGTCCCATCCAATTTTCAGAAATCCAATCAGGATCATATTTTTTAGTTCTTTGATATTCTTTCATTATTTTTCCTTTCAATAATTATTTCCATTTCCTAACACTATTCAAATATTCGATCACTCTCAAACCATCAATTGCGCCTGAAACAGGAATACGTTTAGGATCTTTCACACATGCAACAGCGTCTTTAAGCATATTGGCGAAATATCCTGTAGGACCTGAAAATTCTTCTCCGGTGTTTTTCAAGGAGCGAAATTTTTCCGCATACGGACTTGGAACGCTTTCATATATTTCAAAAACGCCGTTGCCGATTCGCAGGCGTCCTTTTTCGCAGGAAAATTCTATTTCAAATACGAGGTGATCGCGGCTTGCGCCGATTTCTAAAATAATAGGGACTGGGGACTGGGGACTGGGGACTTGATATTTCTGTTCGTGTTGGTTTGTGTTGTTAGTGGTAAATTTCTTTATCTCACTTTCTAACCATACCGTTCCGTTACTTGCATTTAATTTTGCGCCGTAACTTCTTCGGTGTTTCAAAACGCCGTCAGTCAAAAACATGACCGCGTCCGCAAGATGCGTTCCGTCATGCCAGAATTGATCGATTAAACGTCTTGTCTTTCCCATGTACAAAACAGCGCGTATTGAAACGATTTCTCCGAGGCTCCCCTCTTTTAAAATGTTTTTAGCGCGAATGTAATCCTTTGAATAACGGCGTTCATGGTTTGTAATAATTATCGGAGCGTTTTTTTGCTTCGTTAGGTGAACAATTTTTCCCGCGTTATTGATGTTATCCGCAAGAGGTTTTTCGCAAATCACAACAGGAACTTTAATTTCTGACGCAAGGCGGCAATAATGATAATGACTGTCAGGGTGCGTTGCGATAACAAGGATTTGCGGTTTATGAACAGCGATCATCTCTCTTGCGTCCGCGTAAACTGGTACATTCCACCTTTCCGCGAAAAGTTTTCTGCGTTCTTCGTCAATATCACAACCCGCGACAAGAATACAATCATCGTTAGCAGCAATCGCTCCTGTGTGAGTGCACGGCTTTTCACGTAACGCGTCGTCTTCCAGAAGCGAGGCAATCCGCCCTAAACCAACAATAGCGGCTTTTATTTTTTCCATCTAATTTACCCTAATTGTTCAGTGCTCACTTCTAATTGCTCTCTGCTAACTGCTCTCTGCTCTTTGCTCTTCGCCTTCTTGCTTCGCCATGAGTTTAAAACCGAATACATTATCGGCGTAACGAAAATAGTCATAAAGGTGCTGACAAACAATCCGCCGACAAATGTTTTCCCGATTGGCTGAATTGTATCGGCGCCTGCTCCCGGGAAAAACGCGATGGGAGCCATGCCGAGTATTGTTGTTAAACTTGTCATTAAAATCGGGCGGAGCCTTCTTCTTCCGGCTTCGATGCAGGCTTCGCGCACCTGCATTCCTCTTGCGCATAACGTATTTGTATAATCAACAAGAACAATTCCATTATTTATTACGACCCCGACGCAGGCGATAATTCCTACAATCGAAAACATTGTCATCGCCTGTCCGGATAATTTATATATCCATATTACTCCGATAAACAAAAGAGGAATCGAAAAGAAAATAATAAACGGATCAACAAACGATTCAAACTGGCTTGCCATAATTCCAAATATTAAAAATATCGCGCTGAAAATGATCAATACGTAAAGCGATGTGTATGATTGTATTTCGGAGGCTTCGCCCTGGAAACGAACCGTTACTCCCTCGCGCGCGACAAGACGATCTTTAATTGTCTCTTCAAGACGTTTTTGCATATCTGTCGCGGCGATTCCCGGCGCAAGTCCGCCCGTTACGCGAAGAACTCTCTCCTGTCTTTCGCGGCGAATTGAAGACGGTGCTCTTCCTTCGGAAATTTTAGCAACATTAGAAAGCGACACGCGCGTTCCGTTTCTGCTGATTACGGATATCGCGTCAAGGTTGGGCATACCCTGCCTGTCTTCATCTTTGAGGCGAACTTGAATATTGAGCAATCTGTTGCCTTGGCTCATCGTTGTCGCAATATCACCGTCAATTGCCGCGCGAATCTCGGACGCAATCGAGGAAAGCGACAATCCAAAACTTGACGCTCTGTCACGATCAATTTCTATCTGCAACTGAGGAGCGCCCTCATCCAAATTTATTATGGGATCTTCTATATCCTGTAAATAGCTGATCATTATATGTTGAATTTCTTCCGCTGTCGCCATTAAAGCGTCATAATTTTTTGAGCTTACAGCAACATCTATCGGCGTAGTATTTCCCATACCGCGCCCTGCCCTGAAACTTATTCTTGTGCCCGCAATCGAATTAAGATGAGGAGTAAGTTTTTTTATAATTGAATCGGGAGTATCTATCTGCTGCGCTGGCGGCGGCAGCGTTATCTGAATAGATCCTTGATTAGTTCCGCTTCGGGACGCTGTTAATACAATATTGTTGTAACCCTGCACTTCGCTTTTTACAAGCTCTTCGATGTCGAATAACACTTTTTCCGTTACGTCAATCGCTGTTCCGCGCGGCATCGCGACATTGAGCGTTATATTATCGTCTGTGCGCATGCGCACATACATATTCATTCCGATATCGCCGAATTGAAGCAGAGAAAAAACAAGAACCAGCAAAACAAACGAAATAATAATCAATCTGTGCGACAGACAATATTCAAGGGCTTTCTTGTAACCGCCTTCAATAAAGAGCAGAAAACCTTCGATTTTATCGTCAATCATGCGGATTAAAGGCGTTTTTATCGGTTTTTGTTTCCTTGTATTCAATTTTAAAATCGATCCCGAAAGACTTGGAACAAGAGTAACCGCTACAATAAGAGAGACGGTCAGCGAAATTACAACCGTAAAAATCAAATCACTGAACATTAGTCCCATTTCTTTTAAATCATTTTTATAAATGATAAGCGGAATAAAAACGCAAAGAGTCGTAACTGTCGAAGTTGTAATTGCACGTAACATTTCTCTGCTTCCCAGAATCGCGGCGACGGAACTTTTCGCACCGCGCTCACGGTAACTGTGAACATTTTCCAGGATTACGATAGACGCGTCCAGCGTCATGCACATTCCCATAATTAAACCTGTTAATGTCATTAGATTTAAAGTAAAACCGAAAATTGACATCGACATCAGCGTTAAAAGAATCGAAATAGGAATTGAAAAACCGATTATCATTGTCGCTTTAATATTGCGAAGGAAGAGCATCAATATAATCATGGCGAGAGCCGCTCCCTGAATCGCGTTTGAATACACCTGAGCAAGAGTCGCGCGGATCATCGTTGTGTTATCTGAAAGCACGGAAAGCGTAATTCCCTGCGGAAGCGTCTCGTTAATTTCTTCAAGAGCCGCCTGAACTCTGTCCGAAACATTAATTTGATTGCTGCCGCTCTCCGACGTTACCTGAATATAAACTCCGCTCTGTCCGTTTACCTGAACCCTCGAAGCGTTATCATTGTAACCCATAAAAACATCTGCGACATCTTCAATGCGGATAACCTGTCCCTGCTGCGAAGTGTTTAAAGTTCTTACAACAAGACGTTTAATCTGATCGATACTGACAAGTTCTTCCTGAGTCATAATTTGATATTCACGCGTTCCCCGGCGAAGATTTCCTCCAGACGACAAAACGTTCTGTCCTTTTAACGCGCTTGAAATGTCGGCTAACGTTAAATTAAAAGCGGCAAGCCTGTTAAGTGAAACCTCAACTTTTACAACCTGAGTAGTGCCGCCCGTTACTTCCGCCGACGCGACACCTTCTATCCTTTCAATGTTTGCCTGAATTTCATCTTCCGCGAAAATACGCAGCTGATCCGGCGGATAATTTCCCCTGACAACAAGGCGCATAATCGGCATAGCGTTCATGTCGAAGCGGCGCACCGTCGGAGTCGTAACGCCGTCAGGCAGCGAATTAACAAGCCTGTTTAAAAGAACCTGTGCATCATTTACGGCTTTATCCATATCCGTTCCGTATGCGAACTCAAGATTGATCCAGCTCAATTCAAACTGAGAGTTACTCGTCATGTTAACAAGTCCTCTCGATGAAGAAAGAGCGCGCTCAAGACGCTCGGTTACGTTTCGTTCAACATCCGCCGGACCCGCTCCGGGAAAAGTCGTACGCACGGAAAAAACAGGGCGCACAACCGAAGGGTATAAATCCATTGCTAGATTTACAAGAAGCGTAATTGAAACGCCGACAACAAGAATGAACATCATAATAATTGTTACGGGACGTTTTACGGAATATTCAATGATACTCATATTTTTCTCACTTCAATCTACAATTCTGACAGGATCTCCGTCAGAAAGAAAGTTTTGACCAGCGCTGACAACTTTTTCGCCGAGTTCGACACCGCTTAAAACCTCTAAATAGTTTTCGTTGTCAATGCCCAATGTCACCTCACGCCGCCGCGCGATATTTCCTTCGTCAACAACAAAAACAATCCATGAACCGTAAGTATTAATAACCGATGTTCGCTGAATAACGGGAATATCGGTTTTTCTGTCCGTTACAAGACTTATTGTCGCGAACATTCCGGCTTTAATGCGGGAATCGTTGTTTAAAAACCGCAATCTTATTCTAATTGTGCGGCTTATAGGATCAAGCACAGGATTAATTTCCGTCACTTCAGCGTTAAATGTTTCGCCGCGAATCGCTTCGAACCATAAGACAGCGCGCATTCTCTGCCTTACCGACGCAACAAATCTTTCAGGCACATAAGTTTCGACTAACAGGGAGGAAAGATCTCCAACAATAACAATTCCCGACTGTGATGTAACTGTATCGCCGATATGAAAGGGAACATTAAGAACAGTGCCTGAAATAGTTGAGATAACGGGGTTCTGAGAATAAACTTCGCCGGGGCGGGAGGGATCAACCATCGCGACAACATCGCCTCGATTAACTCTGTCTCCTATCGCGTAACGCAGTGAAGTAAGCCTTCCGCCCACCGTAGGATAGATCGTAACTTGGTTACGCGCTAATATTTCTCCGTTAAGAATTACGCTTCTTTCGATAGTTCCCGTTTCAACGGGCGTTACGCGAACTGTAGTCGCCGTGCGCGAACCCGACCTTTGTCCCTCTTGCGCATTCTTAGTACCATTAATACCCAATAAGTTAAGCGTAATAAGAATCGCGAAAACGGCAATCAGCGAAATAATCGCGATAGTAATGATTTTCTTTTTACTCACTTAAAACTCCAAAATTTTGAATAAGATTTTTCCAGTCAATATTAAGAGCGGCTGAAAGATCCAATACCATATTGAAGTACGAAAGTTCAGCCTGCATTAAACGCTGTCTCGCGTTCGCTAAATTATTGCGAACATCTTCCAGAGTGAGAGCTTCAACAGTTCCGCTGTTAAATCCCTGCTCCGTTAATTGATAACTTCTTCGCGCCGCGTCAAGGCTGAGTCTCGCTATCAATATACCGTCCCATGAATTGTGAAGAAGCGCGGCAAGGGATCGTATCTGCGTTTTTGCCGAATCTTCAGCCATCGCGAGATCGAGTTTTGCCTTATCAATTGCGTTTAACGCTCTTCTTACCGCCTGCGATTTTGAAGTTCCGGGAATCCACGGGTCTATGGGAATGTTGAGACGCGCGCTTGCGTTGAAATTATCGTTAAACGGATCAAAATTAGAACTTCCCCATTCAAAAGATAAATTAAGGGAAGGCGCCTGATTCTGCAAAACTGACTGCAAACGCTCATTCTTTAACCTTTCAATTTCCTGCATGTTACGCGCAATATCAGGGCGTTTATGAAGATGATCATTGATAAGAGTTTCCGAATCAACTTCGACTCTGACAACATTAACTTCGCCTGACAGCGTTACATTGGCGTTAGGTGTCATGCCAAGCATCGCGAAAAATTCCGCCGTATTGTTTTGGCTCGCCGTTCTCGCGGCGATCAGATTGTAACGCGCGTTTTCAAGCGCAAGCCTTGAATTTAAAAGAGAAAGCTCGCCGACAAGACCGTTACGAAAAGAGATTTCGCTTCTTGCAAACTGTCTCTGCGCGAGATTTTGAATTTCTTCCAGAAGCAGAAGATTATTTTTTTCTGCGACAAGCGAATAGAATTTTTTTGTAACCTGTATCGAAAGCTGATTAACCGCGTCCTCATATTTTAAAAGATTCGCCTGATGCGCCAATTTGATGCTTTTCATCGCGAAAGGAATTCCTGCATTAAACCCAAGACTGATGCCCAATCCTACGCTGTAGTTTAAACCGGAATTGTTAGGCTCATTACCGCTGAACAAAGCGTTTCTGTACCCAATACCGGCGTTAGCGCTTATTGAAGGGAAAATCTCCGACCACAAATTTCTCTCTGAAAAACGGCTCGCGCCAAGATCTATTTTTTGTTTTTGAAGATTCAAATTATTTTCGACAGCAAGTTTCACAGTATCATCAAGGGTTAATTCAAGAACGCTCCGCTCTTCAGGATTCGCCTGAGTAACATAAACTTGCCCGAAAGCAGGAAGGTGCAAACCGAACAATACCAGTAAAAAAACGAATTTTACGCGCAGATTTGCCTCCTTAGTGATAAATATACTATAAATAGAAAAATAAATATAGGTAGGTAGTTACAGGAAATTGGGGAACAGGTTCATTCCATTTTCTCCGGCAGATACTTCCAATAACGCTGAGGCATCAACTGACGCTGTAAATCGGGATTGTTCCTATCCTCGTTATTTATCGTTTTGTGGTAGTGCTTCCACAAATCTTCCCATTCGTCATTGCCGTTTGCGGCGTTAACAGTTTCTGTTTCAAGATTGATTTTTGCCTCCCCCCCGCCTCGGCAATTCAAACAAAGCCCTCTCTTTTCGTCGATGATCGACCACGAAGTTTCGCCGAAACGCGCCGTAAAATACACCGCAAGCGCAGGCAGAACAAAATGATCCGGCTCGCATCTTGCGATAAATTCTCCTTTTTTGTCAGGCGAAAAACGCAAAAGCCCCATCAGCCTGTGAACTTCATGAAAAACTTTCTCGGATGTGTTCAGCACAGTGAGCGTGTCGGTATCAGTCCTGTCTAGCGCAGCTAAAGCAGCGCGCGAAACCTTCTGCGCCGCGCTTCGTTTTTTATCAAATGAATGATCATCAAACGGTTGATAAACAGCTATCAACTTTTTACAAAAAGCCGCCAATTCTTTTTCGATTGGCAGTTCGCTTAACCACGCGTGAATAACAGTATCAAAAATACCGGATGATAACTCGAAAAGAACACGAGCCTTTCCGTCAAGCTGAGAAACATCGATTCTTCCGTGAAAATACGCCATCAGAAAATCGATATCGGTTTTTTCATATTGATATGAGTCGGCAGATGAATTGCCGATTAAACCAAATAAATCTTCCTGCGCGTCAAGCTGCAAAGAAAATAATTTGTTCAAAGTTCTGAGCATATACATACTATACAGGTGTTTAGGGTTTGAGTCAAGGGGGAAATTGATGTTCTTCCCGAAGATTTCACGCGGAGGAGCAAAGAAAGCGAAGAACGCAGAGAAGAAGTAAAGAATTTTTTACCACAAACCACGCAAACTCATACCTTCAGTATGCACACGAACTCATTGCACCTAACAACAGTACAGAAAAGCGGTGGCTGCTACTATTGCGTCACTGTGGCAGGTGTCTATCCCTTCAATAACGCCCGCAGCCGTTCAATTTCGGCTTTTTGTTCGGCGATTTCGGCGTCTTTTTCAGCGACAACGGATTGCCATTTTTGGGCTTCTTCTCCACGGGCATAATTTATCTCACTCGTTCTGTCACATTCCGCCATCATGTACCTGTAATAAGCGTCAAGATCATCCTTGTTCTGAGTTACAAATTTAAATCGTTCTTGTGCTGATAATATTGCTGCATCCATTTCTAATGCCTCCTCGCGAATTTCATTCGGGTTGTTCTTGTCGATCCATGCCAGCCAGCGAAACAGAGGCTCGGTCAAAGTATGATCTTTTCTCTGCTCCCTGTATTTTACCATATTGATAAAGTGAATTTCCAGCGCGTCTGTAAGAATTATCTCATGTTCGGTGTCCTCCCGCAAGTGAAAACAACTGTGACAATTCTTTGTATCAGGAAAATCAAAATCGACTATGTTAATCGCAATAACATTCTGCAATTGAATATAGTCATCTCCCGATTCCAGCCTGCTTGTGTATTCTCTGCTCAGGTAAAAAAGACTGCGTCTGTCAAAATTATGTTTGTTTTTCAGCTGAACCTCGACATTGACATACGCGCCGCCGGGCAGTTGCGCCCTCACGTCCAGAACACAGGATTTACCGCCCATGATGTCAGCCATGAAAGTTTTGTTTTCATAGATTTTCACGGACGTAAACTTTTGATCTCCGGTTTTACCCAGAACCGCATTGATAAAGCCCAGTAGTTGGACTTCGTCGCCCTCCTCTCCAAAAATTTTGTAGAAAAGGAAATTGTTGAGCGGGTCGAACGACAACCCATTTGTTAATTGTTTCATGTATATATATGGTGCAGCCGTGCGCAGCGCTTGACCGAGAATGAAAAAAAGTGAGAAATTATGAAATTTAATTTTCGATTGACTATACGTCTATGAGGTCTTTGTTGATTCTATTCGAAGAATTTCTCGATCTTCCGTTCGTGTGGTTCGTGGTTGAATTTTCTGGGATTAGATGTATAAAAATATTGACAAATCATTACAAATATATTAATTTGTAAGTATATAGCAATACAGGAGATTGTATATGGCTACAATTCAAGTACGTGTCGATGATGAAATAAAGACTGCCGCAGATACGCTTTTTAGTAATCTTGGACTAGATACCTCAACTGCAGTCAGAATTTTTCTTTCAGCCGCAATTGAAAAAGACGGTATTCCATTTGCAGTTGAACGCAGAAAACCAAACGCTGACTTGATCGAAGCAATTCAAGATACCCGCAATCGCCGTAATCTGCATGGACCATATAAAACCGCAGAAGAAGCAGTTGCCGCAATGCTGGATGATTAATTAATGCTTGAAATTGAATTTACAAATAAAATGAAGCGTGATGCAAAATTAATGAAAAAACGCGGTAAGGATATGTCAAAACTGACAAATATTCTTAATCTGCTAGCAAGCCGCGCTATCATGCCTGAACATAATAAAGATCATCAATTGTCTGGAGATATGAAAGATTTCCGCGAATGCCACATAGAACCTAACTGGCTTTTAATTTATCAGATTTTCGAAAATAAATTAATCTTGTCTGCTTCCGGTACAGGTACGCATTCTGACTTGTTTTCTGATAAGAAATAATAACAATTTCATCATAATATTTTTAAGTCCGAGATTGCTTGAGAATAAGATATCGAATTGCAAGTTTGTGTCTGTCTATGTGGTTCGTGGTAAAAATTCTTCTCCGCGTCTTTGCGTGAGCTATTCTCTCATCCACCCCGTGTATACTTAACTTGACCCATAAAATTATTACAACCATTCCCTGTAAGCAAGAAGTGTGTACAATCTATCAAGCCCTGTCCAAACAGTTTTTACACCCGGGGGTCCGTCACTTGGAGCGCGTTTAGGACCTCC
>Ga0209755_10008242_pt1 | contig 11179 bp, 10 predicted proteins | sample TergutCo191P1_FD_187301 | JGI IMG/M metagenome (GOLD analysis project Ga0209755, IMG submission 187301) | Cornitermes sp. P1 segment gut microbial communities from Petit-Saut dam, French Guiana - Co191P1 (SPAdes) (version 2) | ecosystem: Host-associated > Arthropoda: Insects > Digestive system... | reverse complement strand
ACGGCAAGGCCCCGGCGGGGGCGGCGGGAATCGCCCCGGGGGCGGCTGGGATCAGGGGCACTGGAATCACCCCAACTGGAACCGGCCGGGGCCATGGAACAATCCCGGGTGGTTCGACCCGGACAGAGATCGAGACCGGGGAAGAGGCCGGCGGGGTCGTCCCGGCGACACTTCCCCGCGCAGAAATTCTTGGATCGAAGATATCGCCCGATCCGCCATAAACAGGTTCTCGCTGACCATGGATCGGGAGCTTGCGCCGTGGACGACGACCGAGTCAAGAACCCTGCGCCGGGGCTCGAGAAACGAGCCGATGCTGGACGAGGCCAGAAGGCTTGTCAGGATGGGCAGGTACGATCAGGCGCTCCAGATTTATCGGGAGATATACGAGCAGGAAGGCAGCGTTTCCGCCGGATTCAACACCGCGCTGTTGTTCGCAGTGAACGATCAGTTTACGGAAGCCCTTGAGCTGCTGGAGGCTTTGCACAGGGGGCTGCTTGCCTCGGGTCAGAGCACCCCGCGCTTCGTGCGAAGGGAAATACAGCGAATGGCGGAGTTCGTCAACGGGTTTAGGATTCTGGATGAGTACAGAGCCAGCAGGCCGATCCCAACGGCGGTCGGCGGCGTTGGCGCATTCGCCTCGCCGCAACCGTGGGCTCTTGTCGCAGCCGGGAACGAGCCGGCGAGCGTGAGGGAGGCAAGGGGAACGGTAAATCTTGACCGGGCAAGGGTCTATGCGCTCAGCGGAGCCATCGCCTATGCGGCGGACAACTCGATCTGGTCAAAAATCATCGCATCCACCGACGCAAGCGCATTCGAGGGGCGATGGTTCATGAGGATTCCCGACACCGCCCCTTCCCTGCTGTGGTTCGTGGTATCGGACGGCCACGGCGGCCTGTATATCACCCGAACCGCGCTAGGCACATTCGGGACGGTCGTCCTAGACACGGCTTGGATGACTAGGCTGGAGTGAGTCGGCTTGCGGGGTCAGTCCTGCCCTTTTTCGGCCGGTTCCTGCGGCTTGCTCTTTTCCTTTTTGGCCTCGGCGCGGTCTTTCATGTCGGCGATCCCGATGAACGCCGCGATAAGCCCGACAAGCACCGCGATGACCGGCACCCCGCCGCGCAGAAAATTCAGGACATAGCCTCCCCAGCCAAGCCCAAAACCATATTCGCCACCGGGAATAATCGCAAAAGCAGCGGCAGCAAGAATGACGATGCCAATAATAAGGGACTTCATGTGTTCGTTTCCTCCATGTTCACGTGTGTCTGTATGTCTGTTCGGTAATCATAGCCAAAAACCATGTCACCATGCAAGCGCAAAGTCGTTGCTGGTAAGCCTGAAAACGCCGTCAAGGCCGTCGGTGATCCTTACCCGGCGATCCTCGAAGACGAAAATCGCCTCGACCCCGGGCATGGAATCGACGAGAGCCCTTCCGCGCCGGTAGCCCATCGTAAAGGCCGCGGCCGAAAGCCCGTCGGCGTCGGTCGAGCTTTGCGTGATCACCGTGACGGCGAACAGGCCGTTCTCCACCGGGAAGCCGGTTCTTGTGCAGAGCAGGTGGTGAAAGCGCCTTGCGGTTCCGTCCGGAGCTTGCGCCACGAAAAACCGCTCGTAAACGCCGCTGGTGACAATGCTGGTGTCGTAAACCTCGACAATGCCCATGTGCAAGCCCCGCCCGCCAAGCGGGTTCTGAATTCCCACTCGCCAAGGGAGATCCGCATGAACCCGTCTGGAAAACAGCCTTTGCAGGGCGTTTCCCCTTCTCTGCCGCCAGCCCACCGCGACTATGTTTCCGCCAAGGTCGATCATGGCGCGCCTCACGCCGGCCTCCCGGGCGATCCGCGCAGCCTCGTCCCCGGCAAAGCCCTTGGCGATGGCGCCAAGATCCAGCGACATTCCCGGTCGCCGCAGAAACGCGGTTCCGGCCTCGCGGTCGATCACCAGATCCCGCCAATCGACCAGATACAGCGCGGCGGCGATCTCGTCGCCGCTTGGCACCCGCGGGCTTTCGGTGCCAATGCCCCAAAGCCTTGTCAGCGGCCCAATCGTGGGGTCGAATGCGCCATCCGACAGCTCCGCAAAGTACAACGCCCTTTCCAGCACCTCGATTAAATCCGCACCGACATACACCGGCCTAATCCCTGCCTGCCTGCCTATTTCCACCACCCCAGAAACCTCACCGCCAGCGATTGGCGGAAATGTGGTCATGGTGCGGTCGATTTCCCGAATACGCGAAATAATGTCGGAATAAAGCCTGGCGTTCCCGTCCTCGAACAGGTTGATCACGCACAGCGTACCCATCGCAAATTCCACCCGCAGCGAAGGCTCTTGGCAAGCCGTCACCGCCAAAACAAGCGGAAAAAGGAATGCGGTAAAAAGAAACCTCGACTTAATACCCATCGGACATGGCGCGGTTCTGGTCGCGCTGGCAAAGTTCCTGATAGACGTAACTACGGTTGCGCAACTTGTCCTTGACCTCCTGGGCGAAGGGCATGTGCCGCCAGAAGACGTTTCGAACGGTCTTGTCGAGCTTTTGAATGCCATCGGCCTCCTTCGTCATCCAGAGAATGTAGTCCTCGATAAAGTAACTCTTGATGTCTCCCTTTAGCTTCTGCGACAGGTACCACTGGTAATAATGCCCGGTAAGGCCCTCTTCCATCCAATAGTAGGAAGCCTTCTCTTTCGCAACCTGCCACCGGAGATCCGCCACTGCGCTAAGCACGGCCACATAAAGGTTTTTGGGATACATGGGAACGAAAATGCGCCCCCGGCTGGTGGCCCTGTTGCGCTTGTCGAAAGGCTCCCAGCAGATCCCCGTGTCGCCATACGATGGAAGCAGCACCACATACGGAACAATACGGTTCGCCCTGTTCTTGTAGACCCTGAAAAACACCTCCGGATCTATGCTCTCTATGCGGGCGAGCACGTTGATGATATTCTCGCGGAAACCCACGTCGTTGGGGCCGCAGTGAAAATACTCGCTGGCGAGAATGGGATAGTGATTCCCCTGCCTGCCAACGGTCATTTTCGTTGCCTGCCTTATGGTGTCGAATTCGGTGTCTACCGCCTGAAGGTCAAGAACTCCCTCGCCGTCGTCGTCCTCGGCCTTGTCCCGCAGGGTTCGCACGTCATCATGTGCCTGACGATAGTCCCTAATCTGGGTGTTGAACTCGCGGTCGCACTTCAAAAGCTCTTTGATGATTTCCTGAATCTCGGTAAAGGCGCGCCTTTGGGGATCGCTGTAGGCCGCAGACACGCCCTCGAAACCTTCCAAGGGAAGATGTTCCATTATTGTGCCCAACTGGCTTTGCAGGGAATTTTCCAACTCGCGGCGCTGCTGGTTTTTTATCTTTAACAGGGCCTTTGCGCCGTCGAGCTTGCCGTTGGCCTTTTCCAAAAGCTGTTGCAGCTTCATCTTGGTATTGCTCTGCGCTATTTTGACCTCGTCGGTGGTAGATGCGCTTATAACCCCGGTTCCCACCGCCTTCAGCCATTCATCGACATAATGAACTGGCTGGTCAAGCTCGTTTTCCACCACCAGCTTGGCGAAGAAGTTCCTGGCCTCGGGCTTTACGAGATTGGGATGCAGTATGTTGTACCGCAACAAGTGCTGTTTTGGCTCGATCAGCCTTCCCGGCGCTTTTTTCGCCACATTGCGCAGGAATTCCCAGTATGCGGTGATAAGCTGAGGTCGAAAGACGCTGCGATCCTTGGGATCGGTGGCCGTGATCAGCTTCTGCAACAGAGTGTGAACCCTGTTGGCGATGCCCCCTTCGTCCGTAAGGGCCGTCTTGTAATAAGCCGCCGGATCAGCGAAATGCTGATGGGGGATGGGCTCGAACCGCTTGGTTACTTCTGGAAAAGTAGTCGCTGTGAGGTTAATATCGGTGTTTTCCACCGCCGCAGGCTTGTCCGCATCTGGTTCCGACAGGAAGTCGTCCATGAAGTTCATATCATCGCCACCCAAACGGGCCTCCAAGTCATTAATAGTTTCGTATTGCGCCATTTGGTAATCCTTACTCAAGGTAGTCTATTCCGGTCGATACAAAATGTCAACTTGTGTGTAAGATAAAGCATGAGTTTACGGGAATATTTCGATGCAGCGCGGAAAATAGTGTTCAAGTTCGGCTCCAACACCCTTGCCGCAGACGATGGTAGGATTAACCACGCTTTTCTGGTGGAATTCGCCGAACAAGCGGCGGCCCTGATCGGCAAGGGAAAGCAAATCGTCGTGGTCTCGTCCGGGGCGCAGGTGGCGGGGCTTTCCACGCTGGGAAAATGGGTGCGCAAAAAGGACATCCACTACCGCCAGGCCCTGTGTGCGGTGGGCCAAGTGCAACTCATGGAAGCCTGGCGCAGGGCTTTCGATCCGCACGGGTACCGAATCGCCCAAATCCTGCTTACCCGGGAAGATTTCGACGATTCGATAAGAACCCTGAACATGCGGAACACCCTTTTCACGCTGGTGGACGAGGGCATTATCCCGATCGTCAACGAAAACGACACGGTTTCGGTCGAGCAGATCAAAATCGGCGACAATGACACCCTTGCGGCACGATCCGCGATTCTATGGAACGCCGATCTTCTGGTGCTGTTCAGCGACATTGACGGACTGCACGACAAAAATCCCAAGGAATTCCCAGACGCGAAACTCGTAGAGGAAGTTTCCGACATTGCTGCGATACGCGACAGCGTAAACATCGGCGCGCTCAGCAGTTTTGGCACAGGCGGGATTGCGACCAAGCTGGAGGCGGCGAAGATGGCCCACTCATACGGGATCCCCACGATACTCGCCAACGGCGGCAGACCGCGGTGTCTGGAGGCCCTTGCCGCGGGGACGCAGAGGGGCACGGTTTTTGTGGTTTGATCGGAAATTCGTCTGGACCGTTCCCTAATCATGGCAAAACCTCATTTCTTATCCTGATATCGAATTTCCATAGTGCGTACAGTTGCCAGAAGCGTCTGTAAATCATAGTCGTCAAAGAACGGGACAATTTTGGTTATTTCATGGATGGCCCGATTTGACGCCTCCCTAGGCTGATCAACGCCACGCCCTCTTCATATGAAGGGATACTTAAATACTAGCAGTAGATATTATTCATGTCAACTGTTTTTTTCGGATTCCGCAGGAGCGGGGAGGTGCCCGGGCAGCTTTCAAACCACCCAAGCACCTCCGCAAACATTAACCCTTGTTAATAATCTTCACCAACGCATCGGCGGTCATGCCGAGATGCTCCGCGACCTTGGTCGCGGGGCCGGATTCGCCGAAACGCTCTATCGAAAGAATGTCCTCCGGTTTCGCCCAGCGTTCCCAGCCGCTTCTTACGCCGGCCTCGCAGACTATGACCCGCGCGTCCGGCGGGACAATCGCGTCGCGTATTGCGGCGGGCTGGGATTCGAACAGTTCCCTGCTTGCCATCGACACGACCCGCAGCTTCTTGCCCGCGGCTTTTTCCGCAGCCTCGAGCGCGAGACCCACTTCCGAACCAGTGGCGACGATCACTGCGTCGGGCGTTCCCTCGGCCTGTTTGACGATGTACGCGCCGGTGCGGATCGTGTCCTTCCAGTCGGGATCGGCCTTGGGGAAAACCGCGATGTTCTGCCGCGAAAGCGCGATCGCGACCGGGGTTTCGGCCTGTTCCATCGCCATCGCCCAAGCCTCGGCGGTTTCCTCGGCATCGGCGGGGCGCAGGACGCGCACGTTGGGGATTATCCGCAGACTTGCGATGTTCTCGATGGGTTGGTGCGTCGGGCCGTCCTCGCCCACGAAGATCGAATCGTGGGTAAGCACGTAAACCACTGGTTGCTTCATAAGCGCGGAAAGGCGAAGTGCCGGGCGCAGGTAATCCGAGAAGACCATGAAGGTGGAGCAATAGGCGCGCAGCCCGCCGTGCAGGGAAATGCCGTTGCAGATCGCCGCCATGCCGAACTCGCGGATGCCAAAATGGATGTAACGCCCGGTGCGGTTTTCCCGCGTCCACGTCCCGGCGTCGGCGGGAAGGCCGACGGCGTTGGGGCCTTTGAGATCCGCGGAGCCGCCGACTAGGTTCGCGTTCGCCGCGGCCACCGCGGCAAGGGCTTTGTTCCCTGCGGCGCGGGTCGCGATTTGATCCCCGGCCTTGAACGCGGGCAACGCGGCGGCCGCGGCTTTGCCGGAATGGAACGCGTCCCACTCCTTGCGCTTGTCCGGGTTCGCCTTCGACCAGTCGTCGAACAGGGACAGCCAGCTTTCGCGGGCTTTTTTCCACTCCGCTTGTTTCGCGGCGAAGAACTCCGCAGCTTCCGGCGCGACGTAGAAGTCGCCGGGGATTCCCAGATTCGCCCGCGTCGCGGCGATCTCGTCCGCGCCCAGCGGCGCGCCGTGTGCGTCCGCGGTGTTCTCTTTGCCGGGCGATCCCTTGCCGATAATCGATGTCAGAATAATGATGCTGGGTTTGCCGGTTTCGGCCTTCGCCTGCGCGGTCAGTTTTGCGATTTCCTCGAAATCGTACATGGAACCGCGCAGCACCTGCCAACCGTAGGACTCGTAACGTTTGGCAACGTCCTCGGTAAAGGAAAGGTCGGTGCTTCCGTCAATCGTGATTTTGTTGGAATCGTAATACATAATCAGCTTGCCCAGACCGAAATGCCCGGCAAAGGAACTCGCCTCGGCGGAAACGCCTTCCATCAAGCACCCGTCGCCCGCGAGAACGTAGGTGTGGTGATCGACCACCTTGTGCGCCGCGGTGTTGAAGCGCGCCGCAAGCATCGTCTCGGCGACGGCGAAACCCACGGCCATCGCGACGCCCTGCCCCAGTGGGCCGCTGGTCGCCTCTATGCCGGCCGCCATGCCGTACTCCGGGTGCCCTGCGGCGTTGGAACCGATCTGCCGGAAGGTCTTGATGTCCTGCATGGACACGTCCTTGTAACCGGCGAGGTGCAGAAGCGAGTACAGGAACATCGACCCATGCCCGGCCGACAGAACGAAGCGGTCGCGATCCGCCCACGCGGGATCCGCGGGATCGTGCCGCAGCAGTTCCCCGTAGAGAATCGCGCCCAGTTCGGCCGCACCCATGGGAAGCCCGGGGTGGCCGGAGTTGGCCTTTTGAATGGCATCGATGCTTAAAGCCCTTACGCTAAGCGCGATTTTTTCCAGTGCCTTGGTGTTCATGATTTTTTCCCCTTTCGAGCTGTTTCAACTCATCGAATATATGGCGCATCCCGCCAACGATTCCGCATCGCAATGGGGGATATGCCTCCCTAATAGATTAGCACAAGCGGCTTGAGGGCGCAACAGGGGGAATCGATTTTCGCATGAAACCGGAAACTTTGCCCTCGGTTCGGATTACCCCTTCAGCAACTCCCAAATCCTCCCCGACACGGTAAACTGGTTTTCCCTTGTCCGAAGAACCGCGATCCCCTCGTCCCTTGCCGCCTCCAGCATGTCCGGCGGCAGGGGGCGCGAGTTGCAGACGACGATCACCGAAATGTTTACCAGCGTGGCGACCGCCACGGTATTCCTGTGGGCCTGAATCGTGACAAGCGCGCCGCCGTCCTTCGCATTGGCCATGACATCGGAAAGCAGGTCGGAAGTGTATGCACCGCTAAGCTCCGCATCCTCGAATTCCCCCTGACATATCTCCGCGCCCAACGCGGCGGCAAGTTCCTTTATGGTCAACGCTACCCCCTAGTCTCCCTTGGAGGAATGGATGTAAACCACGGATCGCACCGTGGTACCCGCCCCCACGACCGAGTGAATCGAAAACTCATCGGACACCCGTTTCGTGTTGGCAAGCCCCATGCCCGCGCCGAACCCCAGCGAGCGAATGTACTCGCAGGCCGTTGACCAGCCTTCCTGCAAAGCCAGGTTCACATCGGCGATACCGGGGCCGGAGTCCGTGGCCACGATAGTCACCTTGTCCGGCAATATGCTGCAACGGATGCTGCCGCCCTGGGAATGCGCGACGATGTTTATCTCCAGTTCGTAACTTGCGATGGCAATGCGCCTGATAATCTTCGGATCGATGTCGCGCCCCTTAAGGGCCTTCTTGATTTCCGTAGAGGCGCGGCCCGCAAGCTCGAAGTCGTAGCGGGCGACATTGAACTCCATTTCCGAAAACGGCGACGATATGCCGCCACCGTCTTTTTGCTGTATCTTTTCCAGTCGCATTATCTCCCGGTTCATTTCGACAAGCAGGGAACGCACAACGTCTATAGAGCTGATAATCCCCACAAGCTCGTGTTCCTTGTTCAGCACGGGGTAACGGCCAAAGTGGTATTTGTTGAGATAGGAAATGGCGAAGGAAAGCGGCATGTCATCCTGCAACACGACAACATTGCGGGTCATCTGCTCCCCGGCCAGGCGGTCGATCAGACCCTTGTCCAGCGCGGTGATAATGTCGTGGATCGAAACCATGCCCACAAGCCTGTGATCCTCGACGATGGGAACGCCCGTTATGTGGTGCTCCCGCATGATTTTCTGCAAGTATCGCAGGGTCTGTTTCGGGTTGCAGGAAATGACCGCATGAGTCATCACGTCCTTGACTTTCAACTGGTAGATAAGTTCCAACACCACGGAGGGCGAATCGTCCGTGTTGATTGGAATGTCCTGCACTTGGATTTCTTCGGAACCTTGGACATCGCTCATCATGAAACCCCGATTGTTTTCAGCACATACTTTTCGATAACCTCGGCAATGCCGTCGTCATCGTTGGTTCTTTCGGTAACGTAATCGGCGACGGCCTTTATCCGCTCGTCGCCGTTCACCATCGCCACGCCAACGCCGGCCCAGCGGATCATCGCCTCGTCGTTCATCGAATCGCCCACGGCAAGAACCTCCTCCCGCTTGATCCCCAGCAACTCCGAGACCTTCGACAGCGCGGTTCCCTTGTCGATGCGCGCCGGCAAAACCTCCAGAAAATAGGGTTTGCTGGTGAACAGGGTAACATCGTCGTCAAGGTAGGCGCGGAACAGGTTCTGCAGAGGGGCAAGCAGCATCGGATCCCCCGGGATAAGCAACTTGTGGCAGCCGCCGCCGACCATCGCCCGGAAGTTCTCGACCACGACCTGCCGCAAACCGGTAAGCTTTTTGTCGTACTCGGTGTATTCGTTGCTGCGGGAAACATACATGACATCGCCCTCGTAGATCTGCACGGGAAAGTCCTCGGCGTCGGCCAGATCGAAGGCGGCCAGGGCGGAGCGTGGATCCATCCTAATCTCGTAGGCTATGTTTCCGGCAAGGGTTTCCTGAATGATCGTCCCGTTGTTGCAGATCAGGTAGCCAAGCCTTCGGTGCATCCCCAGCATTCTTGCGAAAGACTCCATCGCCGCGGGAACCCTCCCCGAGGCCAAAACAACCTTTACCCCGGCATCCTCCGCCTTTTTGATCGCGCTTCTTGTGCGGTAAGAAATGGTCAAATCCGACCTGAGAAGAGTATCATCCAAGTCAACGGCCAAAAGTCTGATGATGCTCATGGTTTGATAATACCCATAATGTGCCAACAATTCAAGTTGGTTGCGATGTGCTTCCTAACGTGAAACGCCCGACCACCTTACGGTAATCGGGCGTTTTTTCAAGGCGATTTCCGCCCTACTGCAGAAGCTGGAGTACCATCTGCCCCCTTTGGTTGGCCTGCGACAGCATGGCGGTTCCGGCGTGCGAAAGGATCATGTCTCTGGTGTAGTTGACCATCGCGGTTGCCATATCCGTATCCCTGATGCGGGATTCCGCGGCCTGCAAGTTTTCGGCCCCGACATCGATACTGCGAATCGCATGTTCCAGACGATTCTGGTAGGCGCCGAGATCGGCCCTCTGCTGGTTTACCATCCTGAGCGCAGCGTCCAAGGTTCCGATGGCGCGGTTGGCGCCGTCCGCCTCGGCCAGCGAAATAAAGGAGTTATCGCTGGGGTCCCTTATCCCAAGACCCGAAGCCGTCATGGTACCGATAAACACCTGTATCCGCTGATCCATGTTCGCGCCAATATGAAGCCACATCGAGGCGGTGGGCATGTTCTGAGCTTCGATCCGGGCAAAACGTCCGGTAAGCAGGTTCATTCCGTTAAACTGGGCATGGCTTGCAATCCTGTCGATCTCTGCGACCAAGGCGGAAACCTCGACCTGGATGTACATGCGATCTTCGGCAGTGTAAATACCGTTCGAGGCCTGCACCGCCAGTTCGCGCAAACGATGAATGACGTTCTGGGTTTCCTGAAGAAACCCCTCCGCCGTCTGAATCAGCGAAATGCCGTTCTGGGCATTGGACGAGGCCATGTTTAACCCGCGAATTTGCGCGCGCATTTTTTCGGAAACCGCGAGCCCGGACGCGTCGTCGCCGGCGCGGTTGATGCGCATGCCGCTAGACAGCCTTTCCATGTTTCGGTTCAAGGCACCCTGTGTGACCCTGAGAGACCTGTCGGCAAACATCGCGCTTAGATTGTGGTTGATTATCATCTTTTTTCCCCTCTTTTTGGTTTTTTGACGCACCACTACCACTGGCAGAGATGGGCCGCGGCTCCCCGTACCGCAACCAAATATGTTTTTTATGGCGAGGATGAGGGCGGATTACAAAAACCCAAATTTTGCAAGGGCCCTCGTTTAAAATATCGGAATTTTACAGGGGGGCTTTAGGGGAAGTTTCCAGAGCAGCGACTGGAGTTCCACGCGGCCAGGCTGTTCGCCACGCAGGACATCATGTGCGAGGACAAGGTTTTCGGGATGTTCAGGCAGGGGTACACCATGGAAGAGGTGGAAAAGATGCTCGCCCAAAACAGGGCCGGAAACGCCGTTCCCCCGAACGTGAACGGCCCACGGTAAGGCCGCCCGTCCCCGTTCACAACCCAAGGCTTGGCCGCGCGGTTGAAAAGGGGGCGTTTGTGCCGGGGTGCCGGCGCCAAGGAACCGCGGAATTGACCGACGGTTCCCAAAGTCAACGCATACGGGTGTTGCCGCCCTACCGCACCGCAACATGCGCGGGGCTGGTAGAGCCGCCGCGTCCCCAAGTCCACAGCGAGCCATCATTCCTTATGGCTGCGGTTCTGTCACCGCTTGGGGACACCAACGCCCAGTTTGTTTACATTGACTTATTAAATACTATCTAGGCACATTATGGCCTATTTTTACTTAAATGTCAACCATTACCCGAAATATGAGCATAAATTAGCGTGTTATGGCCTATTAGAAAGTGTCAAGTTATGCCTCTTT
>Ga0209755_10008241_pt1 | contig 11179 bp, 7 predicted proteins | sample TergutCo191P1_FD_187301 | JGI IMG/M metagenome (GOLD analysis project Ga0209755, IMG submission 187301) | Cornitermes sp. P1 segment gut microbial communities from Petit-Saut dam, French Guiana - Co191P1 (SPAdes) (version 2) | ecosystem: Host-associated > Arthropoda: Insects > Digestive system >... | reverse complement strand
ATGTGCCCATAATCAGGAGCTGACGACTGCGTGATGTTATAGACTTGTGTTGGTATGTGCCGTGGCTGCGGGAAGGTTGTCAAGACCGGTTGGCAGGTAGTGTTTCCACTTCTCTTCTACTAGTTGCTCAACATGTTTCGGGCAACCATTTGCCCATCATCAGGAGCTGACGACTGCGTGATTTTATAGCCTTGTGTTGGTATGTGCCGTGGCTGCGGGAAGGTTTTCAAGACCGGTTGGCATTTAGTGCGTCCACTTCTCTTGTACTAGTTGCTCAACATGTTTCGGGAAACCATGTGCCCATCATCAGGACCTGACGAATGCGTGATTTTATAGTCTTGTGTTGGTATATGCCGTGGCTGCGGGAAGGTTGTCAAGACCGGTTGGCAGGTAGTGCTTCCACTTCTTTTCTTCTCGTTGCTCAACATGTTTCGGGCAACCATGTGCCCATCATCAGGAGCTGACGACTGCGTGATTTTATAGCTTTGTGTTGTTGTGTGCCGTGGCTGCGGGAAGGTTGTCAAGACCGGCTGGCAGTTAGTGCGTCCACTTCTCTTCTACTAGTTGCTCAACATGTTTCGGGCAACCATGTGCCCATCATCAGGAGCTGACGAATGCGTGATGTTATAGCCTTCTTTTGGTATTTGCCGTGGCTGCATGGTGGTGGTCAAGACCGGTTGGCAGGTAGTGATTCCAATTCTTTTCTACTAGTTGCTCAACATGTTTCGGGTAACCATGTGCCCATTATCAGGAACTGACGACTGCGTGATGTTATATCCTTGTGTTGGTATATGCCTTGGCTGCGGGAAGGTTGTCAAGACCGTTTGGCAGGTAGTGTTTCCACCTCTCTTCTAATAGTTGCTCAACATGTTTCGGGCAACGTTGTGCCCATCATCAGGAGCTGACGACTGCGTGATTTTATAGCTTTGTGTTGGTATATGCCGTGACTGCGGGAAGTTTGTCAAGACCGGTTGGCAGGTAGTGCTTCCACTTCTTTTCTACTAGTTGCTCAACGTGTTTCGGGCAACCTTGTGCCCATCATCAGGAGCTGACGACTACGTGATGTTATAGCCTTGTGTTGGTATATGCCGTGGCTGCTGGAATGTTGTCAAGACCTGTTGGCAGTTAGTGCATCCACTTTTTTCTACTAGTTGCTCAACATGATTCGGGCAAAGTTGTGCCCATCATCAGGAACTGACAACTGCGTGATGTTATAGCCTTGTGATGGTATATGCCGTGGCTGTGGGAAGGTTGTCATGACCGGTTGGCAGGTAGTGCTTCCACTTCTTTTCTACTAGTTGTTCATCATGTTTCGGGCAACCATGTGCCCATCACCTGGAGCTGACGCCTGCGTAATTTTATAGACTTGTGTTGGTATTTGCCGTGGCTGCATGGAGATGGTCAAGACCGGTTGGCAGGTAGTGCTTCCACGTCTCTTCTACTAGTTGCTCAACATGATTCGGGCAAACATGTGCCCATCATCAGGAGCTGACGACTGCCTGAATTTATAACCTTGTGTTGGTATGTGCCGTGGCTGCGGGAAGTTTGTCAAGACCGGTTGGCAGGTAGTGCTCCCACTTCTCTTCTACTAGTTGCTCAACATGATTCGGGCAACTATGTGCCCATCATCAGGAGCTGAATACTGCGTGATTTTATAGCCTTGTGTAGGTATGTGCCGTGGCTGCGGGAAGGTTGTCAAGACCGGTTGGCATTTAGTACATCCAATTCCCTTCTACTAGTTGCTCAGCATGTTTCGGGCAACCATGTGTTCATCATCAGGAACTGACGCATGCGTGATGTTATAGACTTGTGTTGGTATATGCCGTGGCTCCGGGAAGGTTGTCAAGACCTGTTGGCAGGTAGGGCTTCCACTTTTTTTCTACTAGTTGCTCAACATGTTTCGGGCAACCATGTGCCCATCATCAGACGCTGACGACTGCGTGATGTTATAGACTTGTGTTGGTATTTGCCGTGGCTGCATGGAGTTGGTCAAGACCGGTTGGCAAGTAGTGCTTCCACCTTTCAACTACTATTTGCTCAACATGTTTCGAGCAACCATGTGCCCATTATTAGCAATTGACGAATGCGTGATGTTATAGCCTTGTGTTGGTATGTGCCGTGGCTGCGGGAAGGTTATCAAGACCGGTTGGCAGGTAGTGCTTCCACTTCTCTTCTACTAGTTTCTCAACATGTTTCGGGCAACCATGTGCCCATCATCAGGAGCTGACGACTGCGTGATTTTATAGCCTTGTGTTGTTATGTGCCGTGGCTGCGGGAAGGTTGTCAAGACCGGTTGGCTGTTAGTGCGTCCACTTCACTTCTACTAGTTGCTCAACATGTTTCGGGCAACCATGTGCGCATCATCAGGAGCTGACGAATGCGTGATGTTATAGCCTTGTGTTGGTATATGCCGTGGCTGCGGGAAGGTTGTCAAGACCGGTTGGCAGTTAGTGCTTCCACTTCTTTTCTACTAGTTGCTCAACATGTTTCGGGCAACCATGTGCGCATCTTCAGGAGCTGACAACTGCGTGATTTTAAAGACTTGTGTTGGTATTTGCCGTGGCTGCATGGAGGTGGTCAAGACCGGTTGGCAGGTAGTGCTTCCACTTCTTTTCTACTAGTTGCTCAACATGTTTCGTGCAACCATGTGCCCATCATCAGGAGCTGACGACTGCTTGATGTTATAGCCTTGTGTTGGTATATGCCGTGGCTGCGGGAAGGTTTTCAAGACAGTTTGGCATCTAGTGCTTCCACATTTTTTCTACTAGTATCTCAACATGTTTCGGGCAATGTTGTGCCCATCATCAGGACCTGACAACTGCGTGATATTATAGCCTTTTAATGGTATATGCCGTGGCTGTGGGAAGGTTGTCAAGACCGGTTGGCAGGTAGTGCTTCCACTTCTTTTCTACTAGTTGTTCATCATGTTTCGGGCAACCATGTGCCCATCATCAGGAGCTGAATACTGCGTGATTTTATAGAATTGTGTTGGTATTTGCCGTGGCTGCATGGAGGTGGTCAAGACCAGTTGGCAGGTAGTGCTTCCACTTCTCTTCTTCTAGTTGATCAACATGTTTCGGGCAACCATGTGCCCATCATCAGGAGCTGACGACTGCGTGATTTTATAGCCTTGTGTTGGTATGTGCCGTGGCTGCGGGAAGGTTGTCAAGACCGGTTGGCAGGTAGTGCTTCCACTTCTCTTCTACTAGTTGCTCAACATGTTTCGGGCAACCATGTGCACATCATCAGGAGCTGACGACTGCGTGATTTTATAGAATTGTGTTGGTATGGGCCGTGGCTGCGGGAAGGTTGTCAAGAACGGTTGGCAGCTAGTGCTTCCACTTCTTTTCCACTAGTTTCACAACATGTTTCGGGCAACCATGTGCCCATCAACAGGAGCTGACGAATGCGTGATATTATAGACTTGTGATGGTATTTGCCGTGGCTGCGGGAAGGTTGTCAAGACCGGTTGGCAGGTAGTGCTTCCACTTCTCTTCTACTAGTTGCTCAACATGTTTCGGGCAACCATGTGCCCATCATCAGGAGCTGACGACTGCGTGATTTTATAGATTTGTGTTGGTATGTACCGTGGCTGCAGGAAGGTTGTCAAGACCGGTTGGCAGGAAGTGCTTCCACTTCTCTTCTACTAGATGCTCAACATGTTTCGGGCAACCATGTGCCCATCATCAGGAGCTGACGACTGCGTGATGCTATAGATTTGTGTTGGTATGTGCCGTGGCTGCGGGAAGGTTATCAAGACCGGATGGCATCTAATGCTTCCACATTTTTCTACTAGTTGTTCAACAAGTTTCGTGCAACAATGTGCCCATCATCAGTAGCTGACGAATGCGTGATGTTACAGCATGGTGTTGGTATATGCCTTGGCTGCGGGAATGTTGTCAAGACCGGTTGGTAAGTAGTGTTTCCAATACTTTTCCACAAGTTGCTCAACATGTTTCGGGCAATCATGTTCCCATCATCAGGAGCTGACGACTGCGTGATGTTATAGACTTGTGTTGGTATTTACTGTGGCTGCAGGAAGGTTGTCAAGAGTGTTTGGTAGGTGTTTCCACTTCTCTTCTACTAGTTGCTCAACATGTATCGGGCAACCATGTGCCCATTATCTGGAACTGACGACTGCGTGATTTTATAGCCTTGTGTTGGTATGTGCCGTGGCTGCGGGAAGGTTGTCAAGACCGGTTGGCAGGTAGTGCATCCACTTCTCTTCTACTAGTTGCTCAACATGTTTCGGGCAACCATGTGCCCATTAACAGGAGCTGACGACTGCGTGATTTTATAGCATTGTGTTTGTAAGTGCCGTGGCTGCGGGAAGGTTTTCAAACCGGTTTCCAGTTAGTGTGTCCACTTCTCTTCTACTATTTGCTCAACATGTTTCGGGCAACCATGTGCCCATCATCCGGAGCTGACGACTGCGTGATGTTATAGACTTGTGTTGGTATATGCCGTGGCTGCGGGAAGGTTGTCAAGACCGGTTGGCAGCTAGTGCTTCCACATTCTTTCTACTAGTTGCTCAACATGTTTCGGGCAACCATGTGCCCATCATCAGGAGCTGACGACTGCGTGATATTATAGACTTGTGTTGGTATTTGTCGTGGCTGCATGGAGGTGGTCAAGACCGGTTGGCAGGTAGTGTTTCCACTTTTCTTCTACTAGTTGCTCAACATGTTTCGGGCAACCATGTGCCCATTATCAGGAGCTGACGACTGCGTGATCTTATAGCCTTGTGTTGGTATGTGCCGTGGCTGCGGGAAGGTTGTCAAAACCGGTTGGCAATTAGTGCTTCCAATTCTCTTCTACTAGTTGCTCAACATGTTTCGGGCAACCATGTGCCCATCATCAGGAGCTGACGACTGCGTGAATTTATAGCCTTGTGTTGGTATGTGCCGTGTCTGCGGGAAGGTTTTCAAGACCGGTTGGCAGTTAGTACGTCCACTTCTCTTGTACTAGTTGTTCAACATGTTTCGGGCAACCATATGCCATCATTAGGAGCTGACGAATGCGTGATGTTATAGACTTGTGTTGGTATATGCCGTGGCTGCGGGAAGGATGTCAAGACCGGTTGGCAGCTAGTGCTTCCACTTCTCTTCTACTAGTTGCTCAACATGTTTCGGGCAAACATGTGCCATCTTCAGGAGCTGACGACTGCGTGATTTTATAGACTTGTGATGGTATTTGGCGTAGCTGCGGGAAGGTTGTCAAGACCGGTTGGCAGGTAGTGCTTCCACTTCTTTTCTACTAGTTGCTCAACATTTTTCGGGCAACCATGTGCCCATAATCAGGAGCTGACGACTGCGTGATGTTATAGCCTTGTGTTGGTATTTGCCGTGGCTGCATGGAGGTGGTCAAGACCAGTTGGCAGGTAGTGCTTCCACTTCTCTTCTACTAGTTGCTCAACATGTTTCGGGCAACCATGTGCCCATTATCAGGAGCTGACGACTGCGTGATGTTATATCTTTGTGTTGGTATGTGCCGTGGCTGCGGGAAGGTTGTCAAGACCGGTTGGCATGTAGTGCTTCCACTTCTCTTCTACTAGTTGCTCAACATGTTTCGGGCAACCATGTGCCCATCATCATGAGCTGACGACTGCGTGATTTTATAGACTTGTGTTGGTAAGTGCCGTGGCTGCAGGAAGGTTGTCAAAACCGGTTGGCAGCTAGTGCTTCCACTTTTCTTCCACTAGTTGCTCAACATGTTTCGGGCGACCATGTGCCCATCTTCAGGAGCTGACGAATGCGTGATGTTACAGCATGGTGTTGGTATATGCCGCGGGGGCGGGAAGGTTGTCAAGACCGGTTGGTAGGTAGTGCTTCCACTTCTTTTCTACAATTTGCTCAACAAGTTTCTTCCAACCATGTTCCCATCATCAGGAGCTGACGACTGCGTGATTTTATAGCCTTGTGTTGTTATGTGCCGTGGCTGTGGGAAGGTTGTCAAGACCGGTTGGCAGTTAGTGCGTCCAATTCTCTACTACTAGTTGCTCAACATGTTTCGGGCAAGCATGTGCCCATCATCAGGAGCTGACGAATGCGTGATGTTATAGACTTGTGTTGGTATATGCCGTGGCTGCGGGAAGGTTGTCAAGAACGGTTGGCAGCTAGTGCTTTCACTTCTCTTCTACTAGTTGCTCAACATGTTTCGGGCAAACATGTGCCCATTAACAGGAGCTGACGACTGCGTGATTTTATAGCCTTGTGTTGGTATGTGCCGTGGCTGCTGGAAGGTTGTCAAGACCGGTAGGCAGTTAGTACGTCCACTTCTCTTCTACTAGTTGCTCAACATGTTTCGGGCAACCATGTGCCCATCATTAGGAGCTGACGACTGAGTGATGTTATAGATTTGTGTTGGTATATGCAGTGGCTGCGGGAAGGTTGTCAAGACCGGTTGGCAGGTAGTGCTTCCAAATTTTTTCTACTAGTTGCTCAACATGTTTCGGGCAGCCATGTGCCCATCATCAGGAGCTGACGACTGCGTTATATTATAGACTTGTGTTGCTATTTGCCGTGGCTGCATGGAGGTGGTCAAGACCGGTTGGCAGTTAGTGCTTCCACTTCTCTTCTACTAGTTGATCAACATGTTTCGGCAACCATGTGCCCATTGTCAGGAGCTGACGAATGCGTGATATTATAGACTTGTGTTGGTATGTGCCGTGGCTGCGGGAAGGTTGTCAAAACCGGTTGGCAGTTAGTGCTTCCACTTCTCTTCTACTAATTGCTCAACATGTTTCGGGCAACCACGTGCCCATCATCAGGAGCTGACGACTGCGTGATTTTATAGAATTGTGTTGGTATGTGCCGTGTCTGCGGGAAGGTTTTCAAGACCGGTTGGCAGTTAGTACGTCCACTTCTCTTCTACTAGTTGCTCAACATGTTTCGGGCAACAATGTGCCCATCATTAGGAGCTGACGACTGCGTGATGTTATAGACTTGTGTTGGTATATGCCGTGCCTGCGGGAAGGTTGTCAAGACCGGTTGGCAGCTAGTGCTTCCACTTCTCTTCTACTAGTTGCTCAACATGTTTCGGGCAACCTTGTGCCCATCATCAGGAGCTGACGACTGCGTGATATTATAGACTTTTGGTGGTATATGCCGTGGCTGCGGGAAGGTTATCAAGACCGGTTGGCAGGTAGTGCTTCCACTTCTTTTCTACTAGTTGCTCAACATATTTCGGGCAACCATGTGCCCATCATCAGGAGCTGACGAATGCGTGATATTATAGTCTTGTGATGGTATTTGCCGTGGCTGCGGGAAGGTTGTCAAGACCGGTTGGCAGGTAGTGCTTCCACTTCTCTTCTACTAGTTGCTCAACATGTTTCGGGCAACCATGTGCCCATCATCAAAAGCTGAAGACTGCGTGATTTTATAGATTTGTGTTGGTATGTGCCGTGGCTGCGGGAAGGTTGTCAAGACCGGTTTGCAGGAAGTGCTTCCACTTATCTTCTACTAAATGCTCAACATGTTTCGGGAAACCATGTGCCCATCATCAGGAGCTGACGACTGCGTGATTCTATAGACTTGTGTTGGTAAATGCCGTGGCTGCGGGAAGGTTGTCAAGACCGGATGGCAGCTAGTGCTTCCACTTATTTTCTACTAGTTGCTCAACATGTTTCGGGCAACCATGTGCCCATTATCAGGAGCTGAAGACTGCGTGATTTTACAGCCTTGTGTTGGTATATGCCGTGGCTGCGGGAAGGTTGTCAAGACCGGTTGGTAGGTAGTGCTTCCACTTCTTTTCTCCAAGTTGCTCAACATGTTTCTTGCAACTATGTTCCCATCATCAGGAGCTGAAGACTGCGTGATGTTATAGACTTGTGCTGGTATTTGCCGTGGCTGCATGGAGGTGGTCAAGACCGGTTGGCAGGTAGTGCTTCCACTTCTCAACTACTATTTGCTCAACATGTTTCGGGCAACCATGTGTCCATTATCAGGAGCTGACGACTGCGTGATGTTATAGTCTTGTGTTGGTATGTGCCGTGGCTGCGGGAAGGTTGTCAAGACCGGTTGGCAGGTAGTGCCTTCACTTCTCTTCTACTAGTTGCTCAACATGTTTCGGGCAACCATGTGCCCATCATCAGGCGCTGACGACTGCGTGATTTTATAGCCTTGTGTTGTTATGTGCCGTGGCTGTGGGAAGGTTGTAAAGACCGGTTGGCAGTTAGTGCGTCCACTTTTCTTCTACTAGTTGCTCAACATGTTTCGGGCAACCATGTGCCCATTATAAGGAGCTTACGACTGCGTGATGTTATAGCCTTGTGTTGGTATTTGCCGTGGCTGCATGGAGGTGGTCAACAACGGTTGGCAAGTAGTGCTTCCACTTTTCAACTACTATTTGCTCAACAAGTTTCGGGCAAACATGTGCCCATTATCAGGAATTGACGACTGCGTGATGTAATAGCCTTGAGTTGCTATGTGCCGTGGCTGCGGGAAGGTTGTCAAGACCGTTTGGCAGGTAGTGTTTCCACTTCTCTTCTACTAGTTGCTCAACATGTTTCGGGCAACCATGTGCCCATCATCAGGAGGTGACGAATGCGTGATGTTATAGACTTGTGTTGGAATATGCCGTGGCTGCGGGAAGGTTGTCAAGACCGTTTGGCAGGTAGTGTTTCCACTTTTTTTCCAATAGTTGCTCAACATGTTTCGGGCAACAATGTGCCCATCATCAGGAGCTGACGACTGCGTGATTTTATAGACTTGTGTTGGTATTTGGCGAGGCTGCATGGAGGTGGTCAAGACCGGTTGGCAGGTAGAGCTTCCACTTCTGTTCTACTAGTTGCTCAACATGTTTCGGGCAATCATGTGCCCATTATAAGGAGCTGACGACTGCGTGATTTTATATCCTTGTGTTGGTATTTGCCGTGGCTGCATGGAGGTGGTCAACACCGGTTGGCAAGTAGTGCTTCCACTTTTCAACTACTATTTGCTCAACATGTTTCGGGCAAACATGTGCCCATTATCAGGAATTGACGACTGCGTGATGTAATAGACTTGTGTTGGTATGTGCCGTGGCTGCGGGAAGGTTGTCAAGACCGGTTGGCAGGTAGTGTTTCCACTTCTCTTCTACTAGTTGCTCAACATGTTTCGGGCAACCATGTGCCCATCATCAGGAGGTGACGACTGCGTGATATTATAGACTTGTGTTGGTATATGCCGTGGCTGCGGGAAGGTTGTCAAGACCGTTTGGCAGGTAGTGTTTCCACTTTTTTTCCACTAGTTGCTCAACAAGTTTCGGGGAACCATGTGCCCATCATCAGGAGCTGACGACTGCGTGATATTATAGACTTGTGTTGGTATTTGGCGAGGCTGCATGGAGGTGGTCAAGACCGGTTGGCAGGTAGAGCTTCCACTTCTGTTCTACTAGTTGCTCAACAAGTTTCGGGCAACCATGTGCCCATTATAAGGAGCTGACGACTGCGTGATTTTATAGCCTTGTTTTGGTATGTTCCGTGGCTGCGGGAAGGTTGTCAAAACCGGTTGGCAGGTAGTGCTTCCACTTCTCTTCTACTAGTTGCTCAACATGTTTCGGGCAACCATGTGCTCATCATCAGGACCTGACGACTGCGTGATTTTATAGCATTGTGTTGGTATGTGCCGTGTCTGCGGGAAGGTTTTCAAGACCGGTTGGCAGTTAGTAAGTCCACTTCTCTTCTTCTAGTTGCTCAACATGTTTCGGGCAAACATGTGCCCATCTTTAGGAGCTGACGACTGCGTGATGTTATAGAATTGTGTTGGTATATGCCGTGGCTGCGGGAAGGTTGTCAAGACCGGTTGGCAGCTAGTGCTTCCACTTCTCTTCTACTAGTTTCTCAACATGTTTCGGGCAACCATGTGCCCATCAACAGGAGCTGACGTCTGCGTGATGTTATAGACTTGTGATGGTATTTCCCGTGGCTGCGGGAAGGTTGTCAAGACAGGTTGGCAGGTGGTGCTTCCACGTCTTTTCTACTAGTTGCTCAACATGTTTCGGGCAACCATGTGCCCATCATCAGGAGCTGAGTACTGCGTGATATTATAGCCTTGTGTTGCTATTTGCCGTGGCTGCATGGAGGTTGGCAAGACCAGTTGGCAGGTTGTGCTTCCACTTCTCTTCTACTAGTTGCTCAACATTTTTCGGGAAACCATGTGCCAATTATCAGGAGCTGACGACTGCGTGATGTTATAGTCTTGTGTTGGTATGTGCCGTGGCTGCGGAAAGGTTGTCAAGACCTGTTGGCATGTAGTGCTTCCACTTCTCTTCTACTAGTTGCTCAACATGTTTCGGGCAAACATGTGCCCATCATCAGGAGCTGACGACTGCGTGATTTTATAGACTTTTGTTGGTATGTGCCGTGGTTGCAGGAAGGTTGTCAAAACCGGTTGGCAGCTAGTGCTTCCACTTCTCTTCTACTAGTTGCTCAACATGTTCCGGGCGACCATTTGCCCATCATCAGGAGCTGACGAATGCGTGATGTTATAGACTTGTGTTGGTATGTGCCGTGGCTGCAGGAAGGTTGTCAAGACCGGTTGGCAGGAAGTGCTTCCACTTCTCTTCTACTAGTTGCTCAACATGTTTCGGGCAACAATGTGCCCATCATCAGGAGCTGACGACTGCGTGATGCTATAGACTTGTGTTGGTATATGCCGTGGCTGCTGGAAGGTTGTCAAGACCGGATGGCAGCTAGTGCTTCCACTTATTTTCTACTAGTTGCTCAACATGTTTCGGGTAACCATGTGCCCATCATCAGGAGTTGACGACTGCGTGATGTTATAGACTTGTGCTTGTATTTGCCGTGGCTGCATGGAGGTGGTCAAGACCGGTTGGCAGGAAGTGCTTCCACTTCTCTTCTACTAGTTGCTCAACATGTTTCGGGCAACCATGTGCCCATTATCAGGAGCTGAAGACTGCGTGATTTTATAGCCTTGTGTTGGTATGTGCCGTGGCTGCGGGAATGTTGTCAAGACCGGTTGACAGTTAGTGCGTCCACTTCTCTTCTACTAGTTGCTCAACATGTTTCGGGCAACATTGTGCCCATCATCAGGAGCTGACAACTGCGTGATGTTATAGACTTGTGTTGGTATATGCCGTGGCTGCGGGATGGTTGTCAAGACCGGATGGCAGCTAGTGCTTCCACTTATTTTCTACTAGTTGCTCAACATGTTTCGGGCAACCATGTGCCCATCATCAG
>Ga0209755_10008240_pt1 | contig 11181 bp, 2 predicted proteins | sample TergutCo191P1_FD_187301 | JGI IMG/M metagenome (GOLD analysis project Ga0209755, IMG submission 187301) | Cornitermes sp. P1 segment gut microbial communities from Petit-Saut dam, French Guiana - Co191P1 (SPAdes) (version 2) | ecosystem: Host-associated > Arthropoda: Insects > Digestive system >... | reverse complement strand
AACACAATTCCGCAGGATGGGAGATGGGTGGAGACTCTTGGGAAGCAACGGTGAAGATGAGCAATGGGTAGAACTGTATGTAGGTACCACATACGATTCAAGAAATGCTAACTTCAGGTTCTTCAGGGTTCAGATTCCGGAGGAAAACAGAGGTGCGTTCTCCCACTACAGGCTTGAATCACCGAGGGGCGGGGACGTACCAAATCAGGCCGTCCCAATTAACCCGATGGGGAACAATGTGCAACTCTCTTCAATCCACCTTACAAGAGAGCCGACTCGCTTCACAGGCTCCAACCCGAATGTCCTACGCACTCTATTGGAGAGCAATAACGCAATTCTTGCAACACTGGGCAATCTGGGTATCTTTGCACACCACAGCCCGTTTGTGATTCCAGCAGGGAGGACCTTATATGTGGAAACTACACTAAACATCCAAGGAAACGCGGAAGTAATCATCGAAGGCAGGGTAGTAGTGCTTGAAGGTGGTCGCATTAACAACCAAGGTGGTTCGGGCGGAACAATTACCATCGCTGGCGGTGGAGCATTGATTAACAACGGTCACGTGGAAAATGTGACGAATTCCATAGTTAACAACTTAGGAACTATCGTTAATAATGCAAGATTTGAAGTCAGGGCCGCAGTGAAATTCCTCGAATGCTGTAACAGTGTCGTGATAGGAAATCTTAACATCAACACACGCGCTATCCGTCTTGGCTGCGAATAAGATATAAAACGGAGCCCTCGCTCTATAAACGAGGAATAAATTGAGGAGGTATTTCAAAGTGTCAAAAAAAGGTCTTAACGTATTTCGTAAAAAGCTTAGAAAAGGATTGTCTATTTTACTAGTTTTCGGCTTGATGTTTTCTTTATCGACTGCTTTTGCATCCCATGATGAAACTTCAACCTATACTGTAACAGAACATGACCACCTGCCGGAACATGACTATTTGCCAGAAAGTGACTATATGCCGGTATATGACCATTTGCCAGAAGCTAAGTATTTGCAGGATAGCGTACAGTCAGAGACAGTGCCGTATCTTTCATTTGTAGGTGCATGGGATACTATCGCCCCCGACGTTGTAGCACGCATTGAAACCACATTTGCCGCGGTTTGGCAAGATGTTGTTACATTTTTTGGAACCGGAGTAAGGTTTCCGGTCAACATAGTGCTGGGCAACACCACTGTGGTCTTACCGGGTGAAGTAGGCAACCCCACCCCCGGTTACGGACGTGTAGGTGTCACGGTTGCCCAAATTTCTGGTGCAAATGCATTTAATACAGACATCATTATTCCGAGTCTTGTCCAGTTGGCACAGGGCGGTACTTATCCGACTCCTGGCGGGGTCGGAACCTTCCCGACGTGGATTACCAATGGTCTGCGTGTATTTGGAAGAGTACATTTCGGTCAGTATATTGAACAAGGAAACTGGATACCCGCAGCGGCGACCGTAAACCCATTAGTCGATGCATCGGGAGCGCAATTACTTATGTTCATTAGTGCGCACTTTGGTGAAGCCGGTGTAAATGCAATCCGGGATATGGCTCAACATGCACGTTTGGGGACTTATCCTTTAAGGCATGGCGGCAATAACATGACAACATGGGTATGCGACGATCTGAGGACAGGTTTCTTCCACAGCAGAATTGGTGTTTCCCTTGAAGGAGCATGGAGATTATTTAGAGAGGCCGATGGTCCCCCTGCTCATGCCACTGGCCATATGACCATTACGGAAGCCCTTGGTGGACATACATTGGTGCACGGCCATGTTTTCCATCGCGGTCCGACTACAGGTTTTCCCGCAGGCGAACCTCCACAATTCCTGTTTACCGATAACCAAGCACAAAAATTTGTATCCACTAATCCGAACGCCGGCCATTTCTGGGTAGAGTGGAGATATCCGGAGCCTTTCGTGGCATCCCGTTTTATCTGGCAAAATGCCAACGACAACCATGGCAATCCGGGTCAGGATTACCGCCGGATGAATACCGGTTGGTACCTCAGAGCCACAAACAACCCAAACTTACCCACGGCTGAATGGACTCTGTTGCATTTAGGCCAGAGGAATGAAACCGGGCCATACAATTTCAGATTCTTTGCGGCAGACTTAGTTGATAACACCACAGCATATCAGTACTACAGGCTTTGGTCACCTCCCGCCGCATTGGGCAATGTAATGCAGCTTGCATCAGTCAGGCTTGCATCCGAAACCTGGCAATGCGCACATGTCTTTGCGCCCGTGATCATACCGGCTACATGCGGTCAACAAGGTTTTACATCAGATGTATGTACCATATGTAGCCACGAAGCTGTGGATTCTCGCAGAAACTTCACACCCATTGACCCGACTGCAAGACACACCGGCAGCGGCAATTTCTTTGAAGGAAACTTCAAGCAAGCTCCCAGAAACGGTTTTGATGCAGGATGGGGCGTCTGGTGCTGGATCAACCCCGATAATCCGGATCACAGGCAAATCCCAGGACCGGGTCTTGAAGCTATGGGCTTTAACCCGGACTATTGGTGGTGGGAGGAATGTACCACTTGCTCAAAATTTGTACCCGTATCGGAGATCTACCATACCTTCCTCGACCCGGTTCCGATGCCTGCAAACAGGCTTCCTTGGTCGACGGTATTGACATGGACTGATATTTATGAAAGAGATGGCGTAGGACCCGCGGCCTTGATGGATAGGTTCGTCCACAGCTTTAATGTCTTATGGGTACCTATAAGCTACTTTATGTTTGACGAAACTATTACAAACCCGGCTCATCTACCTGGTACAATCAACCCGGTAACATATGTACTTGATGCCGGGGTTAACGCAATTGCTTGGGCATCAGGTCTTCAATCCGGCATCGGTCAACGTTGGCTGCGTGCTCAGCCTTGGGATACCGATGCAATGACCCACGAACTGATTCATAATGCACAGCTTTATGGTGGCACCGTACCTTTGCATATACATGAAAACATGACGGACATGATGAGAGAATGGATTGGACTCTTTAATGAGCAAGCTGACTGGAGAAACCCGCCGATTCTTTTCTACGAGCCGGGCAGCCCAAACTATCTTTACGGCTGGACATTATCTTATAGGATAGGCGCAGCGTTCTGGTTCTGGATTGATAGACAATTCATTGATGTTGTAAGGGAAAGAACCGGTAACCCGTACTTTTATCATTTTGCCCAAGCCATGAACTCTAGTGTAAAGGAGGAGGGTTTCTACTTCCCAGACCACAGGCAATATTACTGGCTTACCGGCTATACCAAACATGAGCTTTGGGCACAGTTTATGATATATGAACATGCCCGCTATGAAGAATTCACCACTGGGTGGGTGCCGGGCTACTACACCCTCACAGAAGCAGTAGGCGACAGGACATTGCGCCTCGATCCAATATTTGTTCATGGACCCGTTCCAGGAGTATTTACCGCAGGTAATGCGGATTTTAGTAACCCGCAAAACGCAGGTTTCGGTTCTTGGCACAACAGACAGGCATATAACCTGTTTGACAGAAGGATAGGTCCGCAAGGTGCAGCTACAGGCTTTAACCCGGACGGAGGTCAAAGAGGACGATATACTGTAAGTGGCTGGTCGGCAGAGGTATTGCCTGCCGGAGGAAACGGCACGTCCTTCCAGGTTGTAACCACGACAGATGATTTTTGGGTAGAGTGGAGTTATGATGAGGCCTTTGTAGCCGACAGCTTTATATTCGCAACCCACGATAACTTGTCGCTACCGCGCCGCATGGGCGATGGTTGGACTATATCCGGCTCCGTCAATGGCACAGTATGGCACGTGCTGTACACAGGCTCGGCAGACGATTATTCAAACTTTAACAACAGGTTTTTCAGGGTGGATTTCCCGGAAAACACAAGAGCATTTGCCCACTACAGGCTCGAAGCCCCGAGAGGTCCCGACAGCGTAGCGATTCAACTTTCTGTTATATACCTCACTGGAAGAGATGCGGTTGCGCCGACCCAGTTTGATGGCAGCAATCCGAATGCACTGCGTGCGCTTTTGGAAACAGATGACGTAGTTCTTAAAACACAGGGTAATCTGGGTATCTTCACGCATCACAGCCCGTTTATGATTCCCGCAGGTAGGACACTGTACGTGGCAACTACACTCAACATACAAGCAAACGCGGAAATCGTCATTGAAGGCAGGGTGGTGGTACTCGAAGGCGGTCGTATCAACAACCAAGGCGGTCTCGGCGGAACAATTACCATAGCTGCTGGTGGCGCATTGATTAACAACGGTCATGTGGAAAATGTGACAAACTCCACCGTCAATAACTTAGGGATCATCATTAACAATGCAAGATTCGAAGTTAGAGCCGGCGTAACGTTCTTCGAATGCTGTGACAGTATTGCAGAAAAAAATCTTAACATCCATCGGAATGCGATTCGTCGTACATGCTGTGAAGAGCACAACTGGGTAGAGCATGTCGTGCTGCCAACGGCGGGAACACATGTTACCAGAGTTAGGCCGATAAGCTGCCCGCACAACACAGGTGTCAATGAGTGGTCTCCGGGAATTCACCCGAATCCCTCGTGGAATCCGAATCTTCCTCCTGCCGGACGTGCCAACGCCTTAGAGAACTTTAAGGCGCTTACAAATCTTGCACGCCCGATTCCGACTTCGGGTGAAACCGACCCCCTTAACCCTCTGAATATAGGCGGCGGGGGCGGTCATTATCTTTCCTGTCCGCAATTTTGTCCGTTAGGCGCTGATTGTCCGGATTTGTTCCCCGAGTTCACGGGTGGCGGTACCAGAGGATTCACAACCATGAAATGCACCGAATGCGATACTTGCTGGGGCATGTATACATACGGGTATTCTCCTTTCGACTGGGGATTTAGCCATAATACTTATTGGAGAGGTGGCACAGGTGTAGATAACGTTCCGTATAATCCGTTCCGATTCACTTTCAGACATCACTGCGATTTCGGCGCGGTGTGGACTCAGCCGACAGTAGAACAAACACCATATGCAACGTGGGAAAATCGAGAAAGGTTCGGCACTACTACATTCCGTTACGAATATTGTATGGACGGCGAAGGTTGCGGAAAACATATCGATGAGGCATCGCCAGCAGATTTGTTCCTACACTTCAGAATGCCCGGGCCCGGCAGGGACAGAGGGCAGCCTGTGGGAACGGTAGGCGGAAGCTCTGCGAATAATGTAGGCAACTGGGCGTTGGTGCCGGACGAAGTGATAGACCGTTTCATCTATGCGTTTAACATTGTGTTTGAGCCTATCTTTGAATGGAAATCCGCACCTTTAAGCCCGCAATGGTATGAGCTCGACATGAGAGACAGCATTGCCTGGTGGTCAAACTATACCAACGGCGTGGCTCTCAGCTGGCTCAACAGGGGGCCTCAATATCATGCGATTGTCTCAAACACTGCGGACGGAAACCGCTTCATAACAAGCAGTGATCCGGGGTGGCGTTCGACACATCACTGGGATATGGACGCACAGACACATGAGCTGGTTCACGCGGGTCAACGTTACGGAGGTGCAAGTCTTGTTCCAGGCGGGGGAAGCGGTGTTGTTATTTGGATTCACGAAAACTTTACCGACCTGTTGAGGCCTTACATGGGCATATTCAACAGAGAAGCTGGATTTACAATTCCGGATTTTGGACTGCCAGGGCAAAACTTCGAGCAAACATACAGGGTTGGCGCGGCTTTCTTCAGATGGGTTGAAAGACATTCCGAGTATTGGACGAATCCGGATTCGCGGCGTGCGGGAACATTCCCAGAGGGCTATGTATCCAGCTTTAATCGCGATTTACATAACGTGATCAGGGCGAACACGGCCGCCGGGCCTACGGGAAGAGGAGGGTCTTTCATACAAGGTACGGGGACCGGAGCCGATAGAACACCGCAGATTGTAGCGTTGACAGGTTTTAGCATTAACGAACTATGGGCGCAGTATATAGAGTGGAGCAGTGAAAAAGCCGCTGACTTACAAAACTACTGGAGACTTGGTTATGGTTCGCTTCAAGAGGCAGCCAATGCGCGTGCGTGGTTTAGAGGCACTCCCGTAGACTCGGAGGGTAATCCCACGCCGCATGAGCCTATGCGCGGCGGAAGACCGAACACAACCGGTGCGATTGTGAACTCAAGGGTTAACATGAACCCCATATTCGTTGATGGCGGATTTGGGTTTGGAGCCGTTACTGCGGCTAATCCCCGCGGCAATGAAGGCTCAACGCGTTTGTTTGATTATATCGGCGTCGGAGGCGGAGTTGCCGGCACAGCCACAAAGTATTGCGCAAATATGGATACACACGGTACCTTCTGGGCAATATGGAGATATGCAGAACCGTTTGTCGCAACACGTTTGATATTCGCAACGTCAAATGACAGCGGAACCATGGCTCCAGGTCGTCGCCTGGGTAACGGCTGGACACTATTCGGCGGAGATTCGCCAGACGGTCCGTGGATGCCTATATATTCTGGATTGACAAATGACTATTCAAACTATAATCGTATGTTCTTTGTCTTTGATTTGCTAGGCAACACAACTGCATATCAATACTATAAGCTGTATTGCAATACGCAAGGTTTCTGTGACTGGCGCGGCAACGCCGAAACCCGCACAAGACAGTTGTCCGTAGTTGCACTTGCATATGCAGTTGATCCTGAATGATAGCGAATAATCTCTTAATATAAATAAGCACCAAACAGCGGAACGTTTTAACCGACGTTCCGCTGTTTGACCTTCATGAATGTTTGACGGATTAAAACATTAACTCAAATGTTTTGATTTCAAAGGGCTTTATCTCGACTTTAAACTCATTGGTGTTTCCAGCCACCTCCTTTATACGGTTTTCCAAACAGTCGGTCTCAAACACCTTGGTGGCTTTGCGATGAAGAGTAACTACGGCATTTGTTCTTGTGTTTTCATATTCGTGCATTCTGACGATGACAGAATCGCCCGATTCTGCTTTTTTTATGCTTTCAATGTTGATATTGCGGCTGCATGTATTGATAAAACTGTAGGATCCAGGCAATTCGTCAGAGGGATGCTCAATAGTAAAGGCGTATGCGGGTGTATTAAGGCAGAGTGCGCTTTCTGCGGTGCCGCCCATTTGCCATGTTCCCGTGTGCGGTAATAGCGAATAGGTGAACCAATGCTCCTCTTGATCGGTAGTTTTGTAGGGATATGTGCCTGATTTTATCAAGGACAAGTTAATCACACCGTCATGGATGGCGTGGCCGTATTTACAGTCGTTGAGGATACTCACGCCGTAGCCGCCCTCTGAGAGGTCTGCCCATTTATGTGCGCAGGTTTCGAAGCGAGCTTCGTCCCAGCTTGTGTTTGTGTGTGTGGGGCGGGAAACGTTGCCGAACTGAATGTCATATGTAGCTGTAGGGGACTTTATATCCGTGGCGAATCGTGCTTTCAAAAGAAGTTGGCTTTGTTTCCAGTCAACGTAGGTTTCGAAATCTATGCGGCGTATATCGGCATAAAAGTGGATTTTCTGGCTGATGACGCTGCTAAGGAAATTACGCTCAACAAGGAGTGTCGCGCGGACTGGGCCTTTTTCTAGCCATTTGACCACTACGGTATCATTAACGACCCAACTCTTTTCGGTATGATAAACTTCGATATCCCAGTTATCCCACCTCATAGGTCTGTCTTCATAAACACGCAGTTCATTGCCTAAAACATCTCCCGCAAGAACTTCTCTCCCACTCTCCTTATGGAAAAGACTTGCTATGAAACCGTTTTTATCAAACTGCGCTTTATAGAAAGGCGTTTCGATGTTCAGACCGTCAATAATAATTGGGTTGTCTGTTTCAGGCTTTTCAGCATATTTGAGACCCAAAACACCTTTTGCCGGTATCCCTGAAACATAGGCGATTTTGCCTCCGTTGTGAGTTGTTTGACATATCGAAATGTTGCCTTCGTTGCAGATAAGGGCCTCGGATTTTGTGTTATCCGCAATTGACACGATATCATCCCGCTTGAAACCGAGCGTGTTTACAACCGCCAGATCACCACAAACCCCTGCCGCAACGGGGAGGCGCTCGTGCAGAAGTGTGCTTGCTTTGTTGTTAAGCTCAGTGTATTCGATTTTTGTCACGTCATACACTTCCTTGATGGAAGTTCCGGGAAGGATGTCATGGAACTGATTTAAAAGCAGGTTTTCCCACATTTCATGAAGCTCTTTATAAGGATATGGCATATCATTTGCCAGCACTGAAATGAATTCCAAATCTTGGAGCAGAAGTTCATTTTTACGGTTTGATCGCTTGTTCCGTGCCATGGAAGTGTATGTTCCACGGTGGTATTCCAAATAGAGCTCACCAACCCATCGTGGCAACTTTTTGTTACCGATAGTTCTTTCATAAAGATTGTCGAAATACTGCTTTGAGTTGCCGAAACGCACTTTTGGTGCTCCGCGTATACCGAAAGACAGCCGCTTACCCATTTCAATCATTTCTCGCGTAGGTCCGCCGCCGCCGTCACCAAAACCGTAGGATATCAAAACATCATTATTAAATTCCTTTTGTTGATAACGCTCCCACGCCCCTATTACGTCACTAGGATGCAGGCTTCCGTTGTATGTTGTCTTGATTGTATCAAGAGGGGCTTCCAAACCAGTGGTCGTAAGCATGTGCGTAAAGACCTCACTGCCGTCTATGCCGCGCCAGATAAACGTATCATAAGGCATACGATTAAACTGATTCCAGCTCATTTTTGTGGTCATAAAATAGTCAACACCGCAGAGTTTCATTATCTGCGGTAACGCTGCGCTGTAACCAAAGACATCCGGGAGCCACAGAATTTTCGAATCAACGCCAAATTCGTCTTTGAAAAACTTTTTGCCGTGCAGAAACTGTCTGATAAGTGATTCTCCGGAGGCAAGGTTGCAATCTGCTTCAAGCCACATGCCGCCTTCAACTTCCCAGCGTCCTTGCACAACGTTCTCCTTTATTTGCGCATATAATGCAGGAGCATGCTCTTTTACGAACTTGTAAAGCTGAGGCTGGCTTGACATGAAGATATACTCAGGGTAATCCTCCATGTATTTAAGAGCAGTTGCAAAACTGCGTACGGTTTTCTGGCGTGTTTGAGCCACTGTCCAAAGCCAGGCTACATCGATATGAGTATGACCGACGCTCGTTGCAATCACGTCTTCGTGACCTGAAAGTTTATTATACACTTCCTCTTTTACGATAGACAATGCGTCGTCAATTGAATTGTAAAAACAATCGCAGTGTGGAACACGGAGGTCAATTGCGTTAATCGTTTTTTCAATCGCGACTTCCAGCTCTATGCGTCGTTTATCTTGTTCGCTAAGGCGTGAAGTGATATGTAAAGGTACTGTCAAATCATAATAAAGCTCCATGACCTTAGGCGATATCTCAACTATTTTTGAAGTAAACTCAAGTTCGCTCTGCGTTGAGCCAGTGTATCCTTGCAAATCGATCCTATATGTTTCTCCAGCTTTGGCGCAGTTTGTTAAAAACACATCCTTGTGATTTACATCAAGTGCACATGTGGCTTTTCCGTTTACAAAAACCAGAAACTGGGGATTCGTTGCGTCCCAACCTGTTGCTTGTGTAGAAAACAATAATGAAAGCGGTTTGTTATCAAAACTATCGGGAACGGTGATTTCAGTTTTAAGCCAACTGTTTTTATCATAACCTTTCCATCTGTCTTTTTTCGTATCAAACTCACGCGGGGGTTCGGGGTCGTTATCCGCCTCTTCAGGTGACCAAAAGAGACCATCTTTGATGCTCCAGTTCATGACATCGACACTTTGGACATTGGAGATGGTCAAAAGTTCGCGGCACATCAACTCAGCCCGTTCTCTTCTGAAACGCAAGTAAATCACTCCCTTTCGAAATGTTTAAATAGCCACGAGCAAAGCACAAAACGTGCAGTAAAATCATAGTGTTGATTCCGCGGCAAATTTTGCGAATAACTCATATCTAAATACTGAACATATTTTATCATACCAACCATATAATGTAAAGAAGTGCAGACAGGGTTAGGGCAATCGTAACCATCGTAATACACGAAAGTTATATTGTTCATATATGGTGCTTTTTTCGTGAAATTACACTACCTTGAAAGAGCCATTCAAAAATTTTGTGGGTTTGCTAAAAATCCGATTCCTAAGTGCTTGTTCTCGGGCAATATCATATCCCGTTTCAATTAAGATCTTAGCAAAAAACTCAAGAGCTTCTGCTGTGTCGCAAATGCTTGTCATGCAGATGGAATAATCATCACAAGAGCGCTCAATCTCTATGTTTTTCTCAAACCGCATGTAATTTCCAAAGGCACTATCGTGCAGTGGAGTGTCCTTTGTTATAACGACAAGTTTGCCGGGGTCAAAATCAAAGAAACTGTCTGGTTTTTGACTACTTCCATGGCAAAGGACTGAAAATACTTTTAAATCCATAATGCCATCACTAAACTTTTTGAGACTTTTTTCATAATCCTTAAAAAGAGCATCGGCATCACGCTCCAAAAGGCGCAGGCAACTGTCAATTGATGCCATAAGTACATAAGATGGGCTGCTTGTCTGCAACACAGATAGGAGCCTTTTTGTTTCTTCGGCATTTGCACGGCTGCTGCAAAGATGTAGCAGGGAGCACTGAGTGAGAGCTGGTAGTGTTTTGTGAAGACTCATAACCACTATATCTGCGCCTTCTTGTATTGCACTTTTAGGGAACTTTTTTGAAAAACCCAGATGAGCACCGTGGGCACTATCCACAAATAGAGGAATATTTCTCTTACGAGCAATTTCAGCTATACCCCTTATATCACTCACCACACCCTCATAAGATGGCGATGTTATGACAACGAGCCTTATATCGGGGTTTTCAAGTAGTGCTTTTTCTATACAAGCGGGAGATGTACTGGTTTGAACACCTGTTGGCTCATGAATTTCTGATGAGATATAGATCGGTGTGAGCCCAAACAATTCTGCGGCATTATCAATAGACCAATGATGTTGGTTGGCGACAAGGATTTTGTCGCCTCTTGATGTGTGAGCTCCGATGGCGGCAAGTATGCCAACGGTAGAACCGTTTACAAGAGCATAGGCATTTTCACTACCGTAGAGACTTGCCGCAAGTAGCTCCATATTCCGCAAAATACCATCCGGATTATGTAAATCATCAAAATCGTAGATTTCGGTCAAGTCAATATC
>Ga0209755_10008239_pt1 | contig 11181 bp, 10 predicted proteins | sample TergutCo191P1_FD_187301 | JGI IMG/M metagenome (GOLD analysis project Ga0209755, IMG submission 187301) | Cornitermes sp. P1 segment gut microbial communities from Petit-Saut dam, French Guiana - Co191P1 (SPAdes) (version 2) | ecosystem: Host-associated > Arthropoda: Insects > Digestive system... | reverse complement strand
CCCCCCCAGTATTTGACGCGAAAGCTTTTTCTAAAAAATTTAATTTTCTCATATTTGATTCAGTTATCTCAATATTGTTTTATCCGGAGAACCGTTAATTCAGCCGTCGGCAGGAATGGTTCGCGTATAAATAAATTTTTATCGTTTTAGGAGATGGAAATGAAAAAGAAACTGGTTTTAGTATTGGTTCTTGCGGCGTTTACCGCGGCTGGAGCGTCCGCTCAATTGGGAATTGAACTTTATGGTCAAATAAATGGTACTTCAGTTACCCCTACAATCGGGATTGATATTAATCTTGGCGGTATAGATGTTCTTGCAGGTGTAAGTTTTAGATCAACTACAACCGGTACTAAGGAAGGAGAGATTAAAGAGACTAATTGGAATCTTGGTATTTACGCCGGAGTCGGACCTAAAATGTCCGCGGACAGATGGACGGTTTCCTTTCCTCTGTTAGCGCAATTTGGTTTTGGAGGATACACACTTGAACCTTCATCTGCATATACGCCATCGGGCAGTAATGTACCTAATAGCGGTTTTAGCATCGGTTTCCGCGCCGGTGCAAAGGTTGAATTCGCCATTACCCGGAATGCCAGCATCTTTACCGGTGTTTTATTAGATGTCATTACATATACAGAACCCAATACATTACGCTGGAAAGGCAATACTGCAGGCGCTGGAACTGAACAAATTTCTAACCCTTCTACACGAGTAGATTTCTTTAGTTCAGGCAGTATTTTATTAGGGGCAAGAATTAATTTTTAATGTAAGTTAATTTATTATAATATAAATCATTCAGGAGAAAAAAATGAAAAAGAAAATAATTTTAGTATTGGTTCTTGCGGCTTTTACCGCGGCAGGAGCTTTCGCTCAGTTTGGTATCGAAATTTTCGGTCAGGTACATGGTAATAATTATTATACTAATACTAATACACCTGTTACCCCGACAATCGGGGTTGACATTAATCTTGGCGGTATGGATGTTCTTGCAGGTGTAAGTTTTATTTCAAATACAACCGGCAATAAGGAAGATAAATATAGAAATACTTATTGGAATCTTGGTATTTATGCCGGAGTCGCGCCCAGAATGTCCGACGGCAGATGGGCGCTTTCCATTCCCCTGTTAGCGCAATTTGGTTTTGGAGGAAGAGCAGTTGAACCTTCATCTGAATCTATAACACCAGGCTCAATTATGACTAGTAGCCGTTTTAACATCGGTTTCCACACCGGAGCAAAAGTTGAATACGCTGTTACGAGTAATATAAGCATCTTTACCGGTGTTTTATTAAATGTTATTACATATGAAGAAAGAGAAACATTACGCTGGAAAGGTCCTACTGTAGGCGCCGGAACCGAATCAAATCCTAATCCTGATACAATAGTAACAATTTTTAATTCAGGCAGAATTTTATTCGGAGCAAAGATCAATTTTTAGTTTACAAAGTAAATTTTATTATAACGCCGTGCCGCAGCGCGGCGTTTTTTTATTTGTATATATATCGAATTAAAAATCGCGGTGTAAGTGCGGTTCGCGGTAAAAAATTCCTGCTGTCTTAACTGTCAGGGCTTTTCGCGCGCGTCGTATTAACTGTTTTTTATGTTGATGAATTTGTTGATGTTTTTATACATGAATATTTTTATTTAGTTTTTACTTGACTTTATTTTTTCATTAAAGTAATGTAGTAATATGGAAATCCTGTTGGATGCAAGCGCAATTATTGCTGTCATTGCTGATGAACCGGAATCTCAGACAGTTATTAATTGCACAAAAAATGCTGTAATTGTTTCTCCAAACATTATATCATGTGAGATCGCAAACGCATTAACGAGAATGATGAAGAAAAAAATTATTATTTCTCAAAAACAAATGATCGATTTAATTAAAAATTTTAAATCAATACCAATTAAATTAGTAGATATTGATCTTGAAAAAGCGCTGGAAATTGCTTGGCAATTTAATATCTATGCATATGACGCTTTTTATCTGGAAGCTGCCAAAAGATTACAGTTACCGCTGATATCATTTGATAATGGTATGATTAAAATTGGAAAAGCGCTTAAACTTAATATTTTAGGAGGAAATAATGCTGGTATTTAATATTTCTGATTTTTCGCAAAATGCTAAAGATATTTTTAATGCTGCGTTAAATGATGATGTTATTATTAATAATGACGAAGGAAAGCAATATATAATTCTTCCAATAAACAGTATAAATGATATTAATAAGTCACCGCTTGAGGATATTCCGCGAATAAAGTTAAATTTATCAACACAGGATATTGTAGAAATATTACATGAATGCAGAGCGGGATTGTAGAAAATATTATATTTTCTGATTAATTTTTTTTCATTTTAAAACCTATTGCGTATTTTAAAATTTGCGGTTTATTATAAAATTATTTTACAAATAAGTTCGACAATTAACAGTTTAAATGTTAAAATTATTTGTATTGCGGACTATTCCCTGATTATAAAACAGCCAAAAGAGGTAATCATGGCAAAAAAAGCTAAAATAATAAAAAAAATATTTATTATCTTTTTTAGCGTTATTTTGGGGATTTTTGTATTGCTGCTGGCTGCCCCGCTTCTTTTTAAAAATCAATTAATGGAACTCGCCAAAACAGAGTTAAATAAAATATTACTGGCTAAGGTTGATTTTAAAGATCTAAAGTTATCATTTATCCGCAGTTTCCCCGACGCCTATATCGCTTTAGAAGGCGCGGAGGTAACAGGCGTTGATGATTTTGACGGTGAGCTTCTTGCCTCCTTTGACAGTTTCAGCGTAACGGCGGATATCTTAAGCGTGATCAAAATGAATTTCGATATTAAATCCGTGCTGCTCGTTAACGCGAGTCTTAACGGCCGCATACTTAAAGACGGTCGCGCAAACTGGATGATTGTAAGAACAAGCGAAAAGCCGGAGCAGGTGTCAGAAGAAGAAATCGAAACTGAAAAAGAAAGCGAATCTTTTTCACTGCCGTTCAACGCGAAATTAAAAAAACTTGAAATACGCAATTTAAAAGCGGCGTTCCGCGATGATTCAAGAGATTTAACAGCCTCTCTTGAAGCGCTTAACTTTATTCTGCGGGGTGACATGACAAAAAACATTGCCGGTTTAAACCTTGAGCTTTTTATAGACGGAGTTGATTTTTGGATGGGCGGCGTCCGGATGGCGAATAACGCGGATATCGGGTTTATTTCGGAAGTTGCGGCAGACCTTGTTAATCTTGATTTTACGCTCAAAGATAACAGATTCAATTTAAATGATTTTGTTTTAAAGTTTGAAGGCTCGGCGGGATTAAAAGACAGCGGCATTACAGCCGATTTAACTTTCGCGGCTGAAAGGACGGATTTTAAAAGCCTTTTATCGCTTATTCCCGCGGTTTATATGTCAAGCTTCAGCGATTTGCAGACAACAGGCAGCCTCGATCTGAACGGCGGCATAAAAGGTACGTTAGGTGAAGGCTCGATGCCGAGCGCGTCGGTAAACCTTGCCGTTTATAACGCGGCGTTCAGCTATCCTCAGCTTCCGAAATCCGTTCAGGGAATCAATATCGCGCTTAGGGCTTTTTATGACGGGGAAGTTTTTGACCGCAGCACGGTTGATTTAGACAGATTGAGTTTTTATATGGCGGGAAATCCCTTTAACGCCGAAGTTCATGTGCGGACTCCCGAAAGCGACATGCAGGTTTCCGCAAGTTTTAACGGCATCATTGATATCGATTCAATCACCGATATTATTCCCCTGCAGGATATGACATTAAGCGGCCTGCTGGAATGTGATGTCGCGCTTTCCGGGCGGCTGTCAACGCTCGAAAACGAACAGTACGAGGATTTTCAGCTTGGAGGAAATCTTAATCTAAGCAGATTTAATTTTGAAACGCCGGCGTTCGCGTATAAAATAAATTTAAACAATGCGCATCTTAATTTTACGCCGCGGCGCGTTGAGCTTGAAAACTTTGACGCTGTAATAGGAAGCTCGGATATAAGGCTCAGCGGTACGCTTGAAAATTTTATTCCTTTCATTTTAAAAAACGATACTGTGCGCGGAACGCTCGCGCTTGGATCGAATATGATTAACCTTAACGAATTTATGAGCGGCGGACCAAAAGAAAAAAAAGAGGAAGAAGCTGAAACAGAAAAAGAATCCGCTTCTCTCAGAGTTATAGAAGTTACTAAAAATATCGACTTCGCTTTAAATGTAAATATCGCTAATATACTTTTTGATAAACTCGCGGTGACAAATACTACAGGCGCTGTAACTGTCAAAGACGGCAGGGTAATGATGCAAAACCTTGCGTTGAATTTATTGAACGGAAGCATGACGCTTAACGGCCAGTACAACACTCAGGATATGATAACGCCTTTTATAAATTTTGATCTTGATATAAGGCAGTTTGACATCAGTTCGGCTCTTTCTTCGTTCGCGATACTCGAAAGATTCCTGCCTGAGCCGCAGAATTATACGGGCAGGGTTTCCGCTTCGCTTAATATCAGCAGCATACTCGGCGATGATATGATGCCTTTAATAAATTCAATCAGCTCAAGAGGACGGCTGCAGACTCAAGGCCTGCAGATACGCAATTCAAAAATTTTCGGAACGATAGCTGATCTTATCAAAAACGAAAATTGGCGCACTCCGTCTCCTGATAATGTGGACATAGGATACAGAATCGCTGACGGACGGCTGTATCTTGAACCTTCTGTTGTGTTTAATATCGAATCCGCAAGAATGGAAATATCTGGCGATCAGGGTCTTGATATGACAATGAATTACAGAGTATCCGCGAATATGCCTGTATCAATCATTGGAGCCGACGCTGTAAATATTTTAAACAGAATTCCGGGCGGATCAAGAGTGAATGAAATAAGGCTTACAGGATATGTGCGCGGTGATGTAAAAAATCCTGAAATAAGTCTTGGAATTGCGGACATGGCAGGCGCGGTTGTTGATATGGTGAGAGAGCAGGTAACGGAAACAATCACGCAGGCTGTCGAAGAAGTTACGGCGCAGGTTAACGAAGAGATTAACAGGCAGATCGATCAATTAATGGCGGAAGCTAACAGGCAGGCGGATAATATCAGGAGTGCCGCAAGACAAACCGCTGACAGACTGCGTAACGAAGCTAACACCGCCGCGAATAAATTGATCAGCGACGCCGCGGCGATTTCAAATCCGATTCAAAGACTGGCGGCTCAGGCAGGAGCTCAGGCGGCGGCGGACTTAACGCGCCGCGAAGGCGAGAATGCCGCAAGAAGAATAGAGCAGGAAGCGGAAAATCAAATACAATTAGTTTTGGATGAAGCGCAAAGAAGAGCCGGTGAATTAAGAAGAGATTGATTTTTCATTTTTATTTTTAGAATTTATTATTTTATTTAAATATTGCTTATATTTATCCTGAAAATAAAAAAATTCCCTAAAATTTTATTTGTGTTTTTTAAAACCTCATGTTAGAATTTAGCAAATAATCCAATAAAGGAGATGACTATGAAAAAATTTATCGTAGTTTTGGTTTTACTGCTTGCGGTGTCAACAGTAAGTGTATTTGCGCAATCCATAGAAGGAAAATGGCTGGATGATAATTATGACGCGGTTTGGGAAATTTCCGCATCATTGACAGGCGTTAACGTCAGGCTTTTGGACTCTAAAGACGGAAGCCTTATTTATGATTTTATCGGCATGACTCAGAATCGTACGTTTGCGAACGAAGGAATTAATCCGGTTCTTTCTTTCGACTGCGCTGATACCGGAAGGTCATACAAATTTATTTCCAATCTTCCCGGCACAAATCTTACAATGGAAATCAGAAGAGTAGACCTGCCTCTATACACCGTAGATATGCGAAAACAATAAAAGCAATTCCCCTTGCTTTCAGCCTGATCACAAAAGTGATCAGGTTTTTTTATGCGTTAACGTTAAATTTTTTACCCATTTTTCTTTTTTCATTAAATGCCTTGCGATTAATACTTTTAAAATATCGGTAAGTTTAAGAAGCGCGAACATTGTTACAGGCGCAAGGTTTGTAAACAGCGATAAAAGAACAGAACCCGGCATAAAAAACAGTGTATTAACTGAAAGGTCTGTATACATTCCCATCGCGGTATCGCCTCCCGCGCGGGAGATCGCGAACTGGCTGTTTAAATAGCACCATAACGGCAGATACGCGAGAATAACAAAAACAAGCCCGAGAGTGTTGGCTCTTGCTTCCGCGCTTAAGTTCTGAAAAACAAGCGGCACTAAAAATGATACAATTAAAAACCCCGGTACCGCCAGAATCAATCCCGCGGCGGCGCTTCCCCATTTAATCCAGCCTGCGCGTTCTCTGGCTTCTTCAAGTTTTCCCGCGCCTAACGCTCCTCCGACAAGAATGCTGGACGCGATGGAAAGTCCTCCAAAGAGCAGAAAGAAAACGTTTGCGATTGTCCAGCCTGCCGCCATTCCGGCGACAACTTCCGCGCCGCCTCTTCTGTTGTACATTGCGATCATCAATGTTTCCGAGGCAATCCATGAAATTTCTGACGCGAAAATCATCACAGACTTTCCGAGGATTTCCGTGATTAATTTTTTTTGTATCATGAACATTCTTTTTATATTCGCGAAGAACGGCGCTTTTACAGCCGATGCGTAAATTAAAAATGCCGTAACTTCAAAGAAGCGCGCAATTAAAGTAGAGTACGCCGCCCCCGCAACTTCAAGGCGCGGCGCTCCAAGGTTTCCGTAAATTAAAACCCAGTTGGCGAAAGTATTAATAAGCGCGGTAGTCCCGGAAATTATCAGCGGAATTTTCGGCTTCGCGATTTCGCGGAAACTTGTCGCGATAGAAAGAGAAACCGCTATCGGAAAAAACGCCCATGATACAATTCCAAGATAGATATTTCCTGCGGCTGCGATTTCCGCCTGAGCGGTATTGCTTGTTGTTAGCATGCGCAGTATCTGAAGAGGAATTGTGCGGCACAGAACGAAAGCAAGAACCGCGATGCCGAGCGCGAAGATCACTTTAAAGCTGTAAGCGTTCTTCATTCCTTCCGCGTTATTCGCGCCGTTAAACTGAGCAATGTAGATTCCGCCCGCCCAGCAGATTGTATTTGCGATTACAATAAAAATGAATACAATATGATTTGTTATATTAACGGCGGCCATGCTGACGTCTCCGAGTCCTGCCACCATAAAGCTGTCAATCAGAGAGACCATGCTCATTATTAACTGCTGCATCATTACAGGCAGCGCGATTGTAAGTGCCTGTTTGTAAAAAGACCAAGGGCCGAAACGTGATTTTAGAAGCTTCACTGTGATGCTCTCCTTAATTGACAGTATACCAATTTTATTTGTACATTCAATACATGAGCGAGTATTTAATTAACGGCGGCATTCCATTAAACGGATCGATCAAAGTCAGCGGAAATAAAAACGCGGCTCTTCCCTGCATTGCCGCCGCTCTTTTAACGGATGAAACCGTGATCCTGCGGAACATCCCGGATATAGAAGATGTGCATGTAATGCTTGATGTTTTTATCGCGCTCGGCGGCGAAGTTGAAATGACAGAACCGAATACGGTAACGATGTCATTAAAAAATATAAAATCTTCCGAGATTCCGAAAGAAGACGCAAGAAAAATCAGAGCGTCGATTCTTTTCGCAGGCCCCCTTCTTGCGCGCTCGGGAAAAGTTATTCTGCCTCCTCCCGGCGGCGATGTTATCGGAAGGAGAAGGCTTGATACTCACTTTTTGGTTTTAACAGAACTTGGATCAAAAGTAAAAGTAGGGGAAAAATTTACATTCAGCGCAAGGAAATTAACTGGCGCGGATATTTTTCTTGACGAAGCTTCGGTTACCGCTACGGAAAACGCGATAATGGCTGCTGTTCTTGCGAAAGGTAAAACAATTTTAACTAACGCAGCGAGCGAGCCGCATGTGCAGGATCTTTGCAATATGCTGATTAAAATGGGCGCGAAAATAGAGGGAATCGGCTCTAACATACTTACAATTACAGGCGTTAATAAATTATCAGGCTGTGATTTTGAAATTGGTCCTGACTTTATGGAAGTCGGTTCTTTTATCGGACTTGCCGCGGTAACAGGAGGCGATCTTCACATACACGGAGCGCGGCAGCAGGATATGCGCCCCGCGAAAATCGCTTTCGGCAAGCTTGGAATTGTCTGGGCGCATGAAGGAGATGTTATTCATGTTCCTAAAAATCAAAGCATGGAAGTTAATCACGACCTTGGAGGAATGATTCCAAAAATCGACGATTCGCCGTGGCCGGGATTCCCCCCTGATCTTTTAAGCATTACAATTGTTGTCGCGACTCAGATAAAAGGAACTGTTTTAATCCACGAAAAAATGTATGAGTCGCGCATGTTTTTTGTTGATAAGCTTATCGGCATGGGCGCGCGCATTGTGTTATGCGATCCGCACCGCGCGGTTATTTCAGGGCCAGCTAAACTTCACGGCTCCGAGCTTATCAGCCCCGATGTGCGCGCCGGAATGGCGATGCTGATCGCGACCATGTGCGCTGACGGCAAGAGCGTTATACGCAATGTTTACCAGATTGAACGCGGCTACGAAAATCTCGCGGAAAGATTGACAGCTTTAGGCGCGCGGATTCAGCGCATCGAATAATAATTTTATAGAGTTGTCCTGTAACTTAGGTTACAGAACAAATCTAAAATAAAAAAGAAAAGGCTTGAGCGTCAATGAAACTTGTAACAGCGGAACAAATGCGGAAACTCGAACAGATCGCGGCAGAGGAACTTGGAATTCCTTCAATTTTATTGATGGAAAACGCGGCTCTTGGACTTGCCGGTCATTGTTTAAATTATTTAAAAAATTCTGATAATCCTAAAGTTCTTGTAATTTGCGGCGGCGGAAACAACGGCGGCGACGGATTTGCCGCCGCCCGTCATCTTTATGTAAAAGGAATTGAGACAAATGTTATCTTGATTGGAGATGTAGGCTCGTTAAAAAACGATTCAAAAACAAATTTTGATATTATTAAAAATTTAAATATCCCGATAGAATATATTAACCCTTCAGAAACCCGCAGTGAAATTAATCATCATGGAATTTCATCATCCTCTTCTTTGCGTTTAAGCGGAGACGATTTTAAAAAATATGATTTAATAGTTGACGCCATTTTCGGCACAGGACTGACGCGCAATATCGAAGGCGGCGCGAAACAGATAATCGAAGAAATCAATCGTTATGCGAAATATATTATCTCGGCGGACATTCCTTCGGGCATCCACAGCGACACAGGGAAAATTATGGGATGCGCCGTTAAAGCCAATGAAACAGTAACGTTTGGATTTCCTAAAAAAGGCCTTTATCTGTTTCCCGGAGCCGGGTACACAGGAATTGTCCGTATCGAAGATATTTCAATTCCGCGTTCTTTAACTGACAAAATTGATGTTAAAACAAATATCCTTACAGAAAGCGATATAAAACAAAAGCGCGGGGATTTTCTGCCTCTCAGGAAACGCCGTTCAAACAAGGGCGATTTCGGAAAGGTTATAATTTTCGCGGGTTCCGCGCAAATGCCGGGAGCCGCGGCTTTGGCATGTTCCGGCGCGTATATGACAGGATGCGGACTTGTCAGCGCGTGCGTTACGCAAAACACCGCGGCTGTAATTCATCATTGGCAGAGGGAAGTTGTTACGCGAATAACGCCTGAGAAAAACGGCATGTATTTTTCAGGTTCGCTTGCTGATTTAAAAGAAGAAATTAAAAACGCAAACGTTATCGCAGCCGGTCCCGGCATCGGCAGAAGCAAAGAAGTTTCTGAGTTTGTATACGAAGTTATTAAAACCGCGGAGGTTCCCTTAGTGCTGGACGCAGACGCTCTTTTTGCGGTAAGTGAAAATATTAATATACTTAAAGAATTAAAAGCGCCGTGTATAATAACTCCTCACCCGGGAGAAATGAGCAGGCTTATAAATCTTCCGGTTTCTGAAATATTGGACGACACCGCCGCCGCTGCCTTGAAATTTTCCAAAGAATTTAATGTTGTCACTCTTTTAAAGGACGCTCACACCGTAATCGCGGCTCCTGACGGAGAATTAAATATCAACATAACGGGAAATAACGCGCTTTCAAAAGCGGGAACAGGCGATGTGCTGACAGGAATGATCGCGGGTTTTATCGCGCAGGGGAAAAATGTTTTTGACGCGGGCATACTCGGAGCTTACTTTCACGGCAAATCCTGCGAGAACGCGTGCGTAGATAAACCGAACTGCGGCGTTACCGCGGAAGATATCATTAAAAATATTCCGAAGTCAATGAAAGAATGAGCATTTAATCATGACGCCGTTTTATCAATGCGAAAATATTACTCTTTATAACGGCGACTGCCTAGAAATTATGACGGAAATTGCAGCTGACACTGTCGATATGATTTTCGCCGATCCTCCGTATATGTTATCCAATGACGGAATCACATGTCAGAGCGGAAAAATGACAAAGGTAAACAAAGGCAGGTGGGATAAAAGCGCGGGCTTTGAGACAGATATTGTTTTTCATGATAAATGGATTTCTGCCTGCCGCCGTTTGTTAAAACCCGAAGGAACTATCTGGATTTCAGGGACTTATCACAGTATTTATCAATGCGGTTATCTTTTACAGAAAAATAATTTTCATATTTTAAACGATATCGCGTGGTATAAGCCGAACGCATCCCCAAACTTAAGCTGCCGGTTTTTTACCGCGTCGCACGAAACAATTTTATGGGCGCGCAAGGAAAAAAACGCAAAGCATATTTTTAATTACGATGAAATGAAAAACGGCTCTTTCCCCGAAGATAAATTAAAAAAAGAAAATACTCAAATGAGATCGGTGTGGTCAATTCCTTCAGCTGGAAAATCTGAAAAAGTACACGGAAGACACCCGACGCAAAAACCGCTTGAGCTTTTAAAACGCATTGTTCTCTCGTCAACTAACACAGGCTCTGTTGTGCTCGATCCCTTCTGCGGCAGCGGCACTACAGGAGAGGCCTGCAAAGCAGCAGGCGGCAGAATTTTTACAGGCATTGAAATTGATAAAGAATTCTGCTGGCTTGCGAAGAAAAGGCTTGAATAGGTTTAATAAAAACATTTATGTTAAGACTTTTGCTATAATAAAAAAATCTAATAAAATTTTTGAACAGCTTCAATTTTTTATTACGGATGTTTTTATCAGCCGCCGAGCTGTCT
>Ga0209755_10008238_pt1 | contig 11182 bp, 11 predicted proteins | sample TergutCo191P1_FD_187301 | JGI IMG/M metagenome (GOLD analysis project Ga0209755, IMG submission 187301) | Cornitermes sp. P1 segment gut microbial communities from Petit-Saut dam, French Guiana - Co191P1 (SPAdes) (version 2) | ecosystem: Host-associated > Arthropoda: Insects > Digestive system... | reverse complement strand
TTTTTGGTACCAGATGAGTCAGATATTGCAGAGGCAGGCGCGGGATCAATTAAAAAAACGCGAGGATAAAGCCAGAGAACTTAAAGAGTTTATTCAGAGGTTTGCGTCTAACGCGAGCAAGAGCCGACAGGCGACAAGCCGTAAGAAAGTGCTGGAAAAACTCGACCTTGAAAATGTTCCCGTAACAAGCCGTAAATTTCCCTACGTCGGTTTCAAGCCTGACCGCGAGATCGGCAATAACGTGCTTCGCGCTGAAAACCTTAACTACTCGTTTGAAGGCACCGCTCTTTTAAAAGATTTTTCGCTGACCGTTAACAAGGGCGATAAAATCGCGTTTGTGGGGCTGGAACATACGTCAAAGTCAGCGTTATTCGACATTATTACGGGAGAGAAAAAAACAGAAAGCGGCGGCGGCGAGTATTCATGGGGGCAGACAACTTCGTTTTCGTATTTTCCAAAGGAGAACTCAGGTTTCTTCAATTCAGATTTATCGATAACAGACTGGTTAAGGCAATATTCGCCTGATCAGGATGAAACATACGTTAGAAGTTTTCTTGGCCGCATGCTCTTTTCAGGCGAGGAGGCGTTAAAGCCTGTGAATGTCCTGTCAGGCGGCGAAAAAGTCCGCTGTATGCTCGCCAAAATGATGCTCTCAGGCGCCAATGTCCTGATCCTTGACGAGCCGACAAACCACCTCGACCTTGAAGCGATCACAGCTCTTAATGACGGACTAACCGCATTTCCGGGCGTGCTGCTTTTTAATTCTCATGATCACGAGTTTATCAATTCAATCGCGAACCGCATAATCGAAATTTTGCCTCAGGAGAAAAATCCGGGCGGCTTAATCGATCGCATGATGCAATTTGATGATTACCTTGTAGACCCCGGCGTAAAACAACTCCGCAGCGCCGCATATCAGCAGGGAGAGCGACTCAGGATATAGAGTTTAAAGAAGTTCACGCAGAGGCGCGAAGGCGCAGAGTTTCAATTCGCTCTCCTATTCTTTTTCCTTATAAATTAATTTTCTACAAAAATAATGATTATTGTTGAAGATAAGAAAATATCAAACAACAGCTCTGCGTCTCCGCGCCTCTGCGTGAGTTCTTCTTCAAAATCCCTCGTCTTTGTAAGATAGAAAAATTTATTGAATGTTTATGTAATATCTTTCCAGATAAGCGATTCTTCGGCGGGCGTCGGCTACGCGGCTGCTTTGGGGGTATTCGTTGATAAGGCGGCGGTAGTAATCAAGGGAGAGAAGGATGTTCCTGTTCGGGCTGTTTGCCTCGTAGAATTGACCGTAAAGCCAATAAGCTTCATCGCTGCCGCCGGGGTAGTAGCTCATGTATTGATCCAGCTGCGATATGGCTGCTGCGACATTTCCGCTGTCAAAATTTTCTTTTGATCTTTGAATCAGTGTGTTAGGTGAAATTGCTTCCTGTCTGTCTGAAACGGATGCTGGCGCTGTTAAAGGGAGCGTTGAAGTTTCCGTGTAAGAAGGAGGAATTTGCGCTGTAGCGACTGCGGTTCCCTGAGCCGGAGAAGTTGCTGCGGCTTGCGGCGTGGATGCGCTTTGTGTTGTTGCAGCCCTCGGCGCGGATGGGATTTCCTGTGTCGTGGATGTTACCTGCGCCGGTCTTGCAGCTTGTGTTGCGGGTGTTTCTTGCGCCGGTCTTGCAGCCTGTGCCGCGGATGTTATCTGCGAAGGCGTTTGCTCTTGCGCGGGAAACTCCGCCGCGTTTTGCGCGGTTTGCGAAGAAGGAACGGAGCCGGGAGTAAACACGTTTGTTTCCGGCGTATTTCCCGCAGGTAGTCCGCCTCTTGAAATGACGTTTCGGATTTCGGCTTCTTCAATTGCGGACGGCCATCTCGGCTGAGCTATGACTCTGCTGCGATCATAGGGAGGAGTAAACCAGCCTGTGCCGGCTTGCTGCGCTTCGCCTGCTATGACCTGAACATAGTCGTTCAGTATATATCCTCTTGTAAAATCTTCTCTGAAAAACTTTAAAGCAAAAGTACCTGGTTCTTCTACATTGAAAACAAAACTCATGCCCTCAGGCTCTGTGCGGCGGGAATTATAAACAATGCCTCTGCGTGAAGCCAGCTCTCCCAAATATACCCAGCCGTTTCCCCTAAAGGGAATTTCCAGGACTTGTCCCACCGTTACGCGAATTACCCGTGAAAAAACGACATTCTCGCCTTGAGGTACTGCTCCCCTTTGCGCAAGCGATTCAACTCTTGCCGCAGGCACATTTGGAAAATCACGCCGCGGTCCTGGCGGCGCGGGAGCTGCTTCGCTTTCAGTTTCCGGCTCTTCTTCTGCAAGTAATGAATCTGTTTGTGTTTCAGGAGGCGGTGTTTGCGCCGGCGGCGTTACGGGCGAAGGCGTCGGCATGGTTGGCCGCGGCTGCGCTGGCGGCGTCGGTGTCGGCGCGGTTGGCCGCGGCTGTACGGGCGGTGCCGGTGTTGGCGGCGTTATCTGCGGCTGTACAGGCGCAGGTGCCGGTGTTGGCGGCGTTATCTGCGGCTGTACAGGTGTCGGCGGCGTTACTTGCGGCTGGGCTGGCGGTGCCGGCGTTATCTGCGGCGGCGTTTGTACCAATTGCGTTTGTTCTTCAGCAGGCGCAATTTCAGCTAGATACGGCGTTTCTCTATTCGCGAACGGATCAAACAGTTGCCTTAAAAACCCTTCAATAGCTTCTTTCATTCCACGCTCGCCGCCTTCTGCTGTCTGCTCGGCGTTCTCTGCAATCTGCTCAGTTTCTTCGTTTAGTTGTTCTCCGCTGACTGCTAATTGCTCATTGTTCTCAATTAACTGTTCACTGTCCTCTGCTAATTGCTCACTGTTCTCTGTTAATTCCTCATTGCTCTCTGCCAACTGTTCATTGTTCTCTACTAATTCCTTTTCAGTTGGTTTTATTCCAGCGCAGGATGTTAAAAGCAATATCATCAATAAAAAGATTAAATATTGTTTCTTCATGGAATACGCTCCAGCAATTCTTCTATCGTATCTTCGATTTGTTTGCGCCATTGCTCTTCGCCCTGTCTTAACGGATCCTGCCAGTGTTCGGCGGCGTCTTCTTCGGTCCATACTGTCCTTCTGTCCCTTCCCGGAAGGACACCCGGAATAAAGTCAGGTTCGCCGGGTATAAATAGCTCTCCGGCGGGGATAGGTGAAATTATCGTTGTTCTTTCATATTCCTCTGGCGCTTTCTTGCCTTTGCCTGCCAGCGGGATAATGACTGATAAAGTCAATATGAGCGAAAAAGCGGCAGTGCAGACAAGGATAAGCCGCCGTTTCTGTACGGCGGTCAGTTTTTGAAACCAATTTTGAACAGGTTGTATTATTTTTTCCCCAAATCCCATTGGTTTTATTATATAGAATTTTTCTTTTTAAAACAATAAAATTATGGTTTTTTCTGTTATATAAGCTCCAATTTGCCAAATTATTATGTTTTTTATAGTTATTTGTCTTTTAACTTAATATTTTATAGTATTACGATAAAAAAACTTGTAGTTTAAGAAAAAAGCTTGTAATGTTTTGTATAGAGATATTCAGGGGAGAAAATATGCCTCAATCTATTTTGATTGAATCTAAATTTGAAATTAAGAAATGTCTTTTAGCGTTTCTGCTTTGCCTGTTCCTCTTTTCTTCATGTTCGGTGAAAATAAAATCAATTCAAGAGACTGAGAATGATGAAATAACCGAAGAATTAATTGATGAAAAAACCAATGAAGCTTTTTTTGCCCATTTGACAAACGCTTTGGCAAATTCAAAATTGCCGCAGGATATATTCGGGAAAATTCATGACAGTGTATCGCACAGCTCGGATTTTATTGACGAGCTGCAAAAAATCCTTCTTCAGGATTCGTATTTATGGTTTCTTGTTGACAAGGAGCGCCCGCTTGGCGAAAATTATGAGCCTGATGACCTTGTCGTATTAAAAGGCGGATCGTACGTTTTAAATAACACTGAAGTTCTGATGCTTCGCGGCAGAGCTGCCGATTCTCTTAATGAAATGGCGGCCGCCGCAAGCAGGGAAGGGGTGACGTTATTGGTTTCTTACGCTTACCGTTCGTATACGAGGCAGTTTCAATCATATTCAATGCATGTGCGAAATTTAGGTCAGAGAGAGGCGGACAGGGTTTCAGCCCGCCCTGGTTTCAGCCAGCATCAGCTTGGGCTTACTATTGACTTTGATTCGGTCACCAATGCGTTCGCGAGAACCGCGCCGGGTATCTGGCTTTTAAACAACGCGTCAAAATTTGGCTGGTCGCTTTCTTATCCCGAAGGTTACGAAAAAATAACAGGCTATAGCTGGGAAAGCTGGCATTATCGCTATATGGGCGTTGAACTTGTGGAATTTATTGATAAATATTTTAATGGTATACAACAATATGCTCTGCGGTTTATCCATGAGTTTGTCAATTTTTAACATATGTTTTTCCGTCTTGCCAAAGTTTAAAAAATCTGTTAGGATGTAGTATGCAAGTAGAAATGAATGCACGGGGTAACGGCGCATGTCCGATATGTTCGTTTTCCGGTAATTGTCATGTTCAGGAAACTCTAAGAGAGACTCTGGACGAATTCTCCAGTGAAAATAACCCGATGGAGCTTGTGATTTATTCCTGTCCCTATTTTGTTGAAAAGTAGCTGTAAATATGAACGAAAGACTTATCTCCCTGCTTAAAAGATACGATGAATTAAACGAATTAATTCTGGATCCTCAGCTTGTAAAGGATCAAAACCGTTACCGTGACACAATGAAAGAACATTCCCATCTGAGCGATATTGTTCAGGCTCATAACAGCGTGGAAAGACTTGAAAAACAAATCGAAGAAACAAAAATACTTGTTCAGGAAGAAAAAGATCAGGACATGAAGGAAATGGCCCGCGAGGAATTGAAAGAACTCGAAGCCAATTTTGCCGCCGATATGGAAAAATTAAAATTCCTGCTGATTCCCAAAGATCCTCTGGACGAAAAAAACATCATCATGGAAATACGCGCCGGAACAGGGGGGGAGGAAGCGGCGCTCTTTGCCGCCGACCTTTACAGAATGTATTCCCGCTTCGCGGAAAACAGGGGCTGGAAATTCGAGATAATGAATTCCAACGACACCGAGCTTGGCGGAATAAAAGAAATTGTTTTTTCCATCAGCGGCAATAACGTGTATGAAAATATGCGCTACGAATCCGGCGTTCACAGGGTGCAGAGGGTTCCGGAGACGGAAGCGTCAGGGCGGATTCACACTTCCGCCGTAACTGTTGCCGTGCTGCCTGAAGCCGACGAGACGGAAATCGACATCAAGCCGGATGATCTTCGCATAGACGTAATGCGCGCCGGCGGCCCTGGAGGACAGTGCGTTAACACGACGGACTCCGCTGTGCGCATAACGCATCTGCCTACTGGCGTTACGGTGCATTGTCAGGATGAAAAAAGCCAGATAAAAAACAAGGCAAAGGCGATGCGGATACTGCGCGCGCGCATTTACGAACTTGAAGAAGCGAAAGCCGCCGCGCAGAGAGCGGAAGCGAGAAAGAGCCAGGTCGGCTCAGGCGACCGCTCGCAGCGAATCAGGACTTATAATTTTCCGCAGAACCGCTTGACCGACCACCGCATCAATTTGACTCTTTACAAGCTTGATCTTATCATGCAGGGTGACACGGCGGAACTTTTTGACGCATTAAAACTTTCCGCGAAAGAAGAGTTATTACAGAGCAGCGCTTCAGATTCATCTGATTAAAGGAGGGCTTCTCTTGCTAATCCGTGAAGCGCTTTCGCAGGGAAGCATCGATTTAAAATTTGCAGACATCGAAACGCCTTCTTTGGACGCTTCAATCTTACTTGCCCATGTTTTAAAAATCACGCGCGCGGCGTTATTCGCCGCCGGGACTAAGCGTATTTCTGAGGAATCTTGCGCCGAATTTTGCGCGCTTATCGAGCGGAGATGCGGCGGAGAATGTGTCGCATATTTAACCGGAAAAAAAGAATTCAGAGGGCTTGAATTTACGGTAAACCCGAACGTGCTTGTTCCGAGACCGGATACGGAGACACTTGTTGAAGCCGCGTTGGATTTGTTGGGGAGTCGGGAGTCGGGAGTCGGGAGTCGGGATCAGAATAATGTTAAGGCTAATGGTATTAAAATTTTGGATCTTTGTACTGGCTCCGGAGCTGTTGCGATTTCGTTGAAACACGAAATGCCGGAGCTAGATGTTTACGCAACGGATATTTCAGCTGACGCGCTGGAAGTTGCAAAAGAAAACGCTGTGTCTATTTTGTCGCATAACAGCATAATTCACTTTTTTCTGGGAGATATTTATAACGCTTTTCCCGGCTCCCAACTCCCAACTCCCGACTCCCTATTCTCTCTAATAACGTCTAACCCCCCTTACATCGCCACTGACGAAATACAGACGCTGTCCCCGGAAGTGCGGCATGAGCCGCGCATCGCTCTTGACGGCGGTATTTCGGGGCTGGAAATAATTGAACGTATTATAGACGGGGCGCCTGATTATCTGCGGAACGGCGGAACGCTTTTGCTGGAGGCGGATCCGCGTCAGATGTCTGATATTACGATCTTACTTGAAAAAAGGGGATTTTTTAATATACAATTATATAAGGATCTTTCAGGTTCACAAAGAGTAATCGGGGGTAGGTTTGAAAGATAAAAATCTTTTTCTTGCAATAGCTGTTTTGTTTTTTTTATCATGTTATTCACGTCCGGCTTATCCGTTAGATGAGATCGATGCTGAATTACAAACAGAGAATGAAACAGAAATAAAAACAGATGTTGTAAAAGAAACCAAGAAAGAACCAAAAAAAATAACAAAAAAAGAAATAAAAATTGAAGCTGACGTGCCTGTAAGTTACTCGCTTACTTTGACCGCCGTTGGCGATAATTTATACCACAACTCAATGATCACTTCCTCATTAATTGACGGGGTTTATAATTTTGCTCCGGTTTATTCCGAGATTAAAAAACTTGTTGAAAATTCCGATATCGCGTTTATAAATCAGGAAACGCCGATGGCGGGAACGAGCTACGGATATACCGGTTATCCGGTTTTCAATTCGCCTCAGACGCTTGCGCACGCTCTGGTTGAAACAGGATTTGACGTTTTTAATTTTGCCAACAATCACGCCATGGATATGAGGGCTCAAGGCCTTTACGCAACGCTTGATTTTTTTGAGACGATAGAGGGGATTACCGTTATCGGCGCGCGAAGGGCGGGGGAGAGCGCCAGAATTATAACAAAAAATAATATAAGCCTGGGGTTTTTAGCCTATACATTCGGGGTTAACAGTTATACAATTCCTTCTAACAATACAAATCTTGTTTCGCTGATTGACAGACCTAAAATGAAAGAGGAGATTGAAGCGCTGCGTCCGTTATGCGATTTTTTAATCGTATCGATGCACTGGGGCGAAGAATACATGCAGGAACCGTCAAGGGAGCAGATCAGTCTGGCTCAATTTCTTGCGGAGCTGAATGTAGACCTTATCATCGGGCATCATCCCCATGTGCTTCAGCGTGTTGATACAATCACTTTGCCCGACGGAAGAAAAACAATCTGTTATTATTCGCTTGGCAATCTTGTGACGCATCAATTGGAGTGGGAAAGATTAATTGGCGGAATGGCGGTAGTAACCTTCACAAAAGAAGGAATAAGATCGGCTACCGGCGAAGTGACATGGTCGGAAGAAAATTCTATTACCGATTTTGGGATGATACCGCTGGTAACTCATTTTGACAGATCGTTCAGGAATACCAAAGTTTACCCGCTGTACGCCTACACGGAAGAATTGCTGGCGGTTCACGGGCTTAGATGGCGGGCGGCAGGGCCGATTACTTTAAACTTTTTTAACAATGTTTTAAATCGGATGAAGGTTAAGATAATTACTGAATATCCTTTTGCGGAAGATGAGTAGGTTGAAAATTGCGGTTAATTTGATATTACGCTGCTAAACGGATCTGTTTTTAATCATTTATTATTGGTATATATCCTGTCTTTGAAACTAAAATTTGTCCTTGTCTTGATAGAATCCATTCAATAAACGGCTCTATATTTTCGTTTTTGTTTTCAGTATCATTATATATTGCGTAAAAATTTACAATAAATGGGTAACTGTTATCCTGCATTGTTTCAATGGAGGGATAAATACCATTAATGGACAATATTTTTATTTGATCATTTTTTAGCATTTCTGTTGAATATTGTAAGAATGAATAACCTATTGCATTATTAAAATTTTTATAAACCGCAACTTGACCTATTATGGTTTCCATTCCTTCTTTAATATCTGCTATAGGAGGTTTTACTATAGGAACAGTACCCATAATTTTTTCCAATATTGTTTGACTACCAGAATTTTGGGGGCGTTGATATGCTCGAATATTTTTATTTGAACCGTTCATTTTTTTCCAATTTTTTATCCTTCCCGAATAAATTCCTTGAATATCTTCTAAAGTAACATTATTTACCTGATTTCTGCTATTGACAAAGAAAACAAAAGCTTCTTTACCAATAGGAACTAGTTTAATATTATTGTCGCTGCTATAGAGTTGTTGCATTTGCATTTCCGAAGGTTCTAAGCAAAATATTAAATCTGCTTTTCCTTCTAATAGATTATTATAAGCATTGGGAGTTCTATTGCATAATACAGGAGCTTCCCAATGCCTATATCTTTTTTTTGGATATACAGCCTGAACAAATGCCGCATACACCGGATAAAATGCCGTTGCTCCGTCAAGAACAGGTAAATTTTCTGTTATTTTAAAATTGGATGCTTCATCAAGAACTGGCAATATGTTATCTTCACGAAATGGCTCATAGTTATGCAGGCTAAATTCTTCATAAACTCTTGGTATTTTTCTGATATAGGCTCTGTATTTATCTATTCCTATTTCAATTCCAATACATGCTACTGGTACAACAAACAGTAAATAAACAAGTTTTGACTTAGTTTTATTCCACAAAATCAAAAATAATATGCCCGACACATACATAATACAAATTAAAACGAATATTCTATCTATTCTTCTTATATTAGGAAAATAACTTAATAAAATAATATTAAACAACAATGTTATTCCAAGTCCCAAAAGGATACTCAATATTCTTTTGATCATAGTCTTAATATTCATCTTTTTCATAATAATAATTTTACAACATTTTTATTTTTTCTTCTATAACTTACGCTTCTATAATTTGATACCTACTCCGCTTCCAAATACCTCTGAATCGCCGTATGCGAAAAGCCTTCGTTCTTTAGCAAATATTTCAGCGAGCGGCTGTCATTCTCGTCATGTTTTTTCCTTCGCGCTAATTTCCTCGCGAAGCGTAAAAGCAGCGCGTACTCCGTGTCGTCGTCTAACACATTTTTTATGGCGGACTCGGCGTCATCGCGGGGGATGCCGCGGGAACACAGCGCGATGAGGAGCCGGCGCGGGCTGCGGGGGAGGCGGATGCGCGATTCGAGCCAGAGACGGGCAAAACGCGCGTCGTCAAGTAATTGCAGTGAACAGAGGCGTTCGATCACAGCGTTTACGCATGCGGCTTCGTGGCCGCGTTTTTCGAGTTTGCGCCTTAAACCGGCTACGCATTGTTCGGCGCGGGCAATCAGGCGCAGTGCGTTTTTTTCCGCGCGAAGGCATGCGGAAGCGTGGCGGAAGGCGGCTTCTTCAAAGGCGGTGATTTCGGTTTTTTTGGTATTATCGGTGTTTGTTAAAAAAGTACCGGAAGCTTCGCTATTGCGTGGCTCGCTGTAAGTGCTAATCATTTCCGGTGGTAAGTAGCAGTTTCGGAATGAAAACAAAGAACCGTCCGAAAGCCCGACGCGGCATATTCTGTCTGCCGGCTCTCCGACGGTTTCTGTTTTGAGTGAAACAATGACCATTGGTCAGTGTATACGGATAACTAGCGCTTTCAAACTAGCGTTTGGAGAATTGGAAGCGCCTGCGGGCTCCGGGGCGTCCGTATTTTTTGCGTTCAACCATGCGCGGGTCGCGGGTAAGGTAGCCGTTGCTGCGAAGGCTTGTGTAGTTGGTATGATCAACCTGACAGAGAGCGCGGGCTAGACCGTGCCGGCAAGCGCCGGCCTGACCGTTACAGCCGCCGCCGTATACGTTGATTACAACATCGTATTTGTTTTCGCAGGCGGTAACCATCATGGGCTGGCGAACCATCTGTACATGTTCGCCCAGAGCGAAATATACTGTGAGCTCTTTGTCGTTTACGGTAATTTTGCCGTTTCCGTCCCTGATATAAACCCGCGCTACAGAAGTTTTTCTTCTTCCTGTGCCTATTCCAAGATTCTTAATCATCTTTTATCTTCCTTCCTGTTTGATTAACCTATGCCTCAATATTAATCGGATTTTGAGAGCTGTGCGGATGGGTTGCTCCGGCGTAAATTTTGACATTTTTCGCCATTTTCCTGCCTAGCGGGCCCTTTGGAAGCATCCCTTTAACGGCTGCTTCAAGCGGCATCGTCGGATGCCGTTCCATAACCGCTTTATAGTTATTGGCTTTAAGGCCGCCGATGTAACCGGTATGGCGGTAATACATCTTCTGCTGCGCCTTTCTTCCCGTAACCACGATTTTTTCCGCGTTAATTACCACAACAAAATCCCCGATTTCCTGATGGGGAACAAAAATCGCCTTATTTTTCCCCCGGACAATGGCCGCGATTTTAGCCGCCACCCTGCCCAGAACCTTTCCCTCAGCGTCAATAATATACCATTTCCGTTCTACTGACGCGGGTTTTGCAAATACTGTCTTCATATCAATCACCTTTTCATAAATTCTAAGCTGTCTTTTAGACAGCAGCTGTTTCTTAAACAGCTGCTGTTTTACAGCGGTCGTAACGGGATCCTAAACATACAAAAAATGGGGATTTTTGTCAATAGGGCACGGGTACATTGCCGCCTTGACTAACGGTTATTTTAGCTTTAATCTTAAATAATAGGCGGGCTTAGGAGAGGTTATGAAAAAGGCATTATTTGTATTGTTAATAGTTTTGACGCTTGGTTCTTGCAAGAATGAATTTGACGATGTTGATTATACAATAAATAACAACACAAAAGCGACAGATATCACATTTGATTTTAACAATAATACAATTACCCTCCAGCCTAAGCCTGAAGAACCTGATGAAATAACGGTATACACTGTAAAATATACTAT
>Ga0209755_10008237_pt1 | contig 11183 bp, 11 predicted proteins | sample TergutCo191P1_FD_187301 | JGI IMG/M metagenome (GOLD analysis project Ga0209755, IMG submission 187301) | Cornitermes sp. P1 segment gut microbial communities from Petit-Saut dam, French Guiana - Co191P1 (SPAdes) (version 2) | ecosystem: Host-associated > Arthropoda: Insects > Digestive system... | reverse complement strand
TATTTGTTCTTTTAATTGGTAAGGAGAATGAGCAAATACGAGCGGCTTTTCTACAGGGCATTCCAGATGACACCTGTACGCCGTAGCAAGGCTTGAAAGTTCAGCCCATACATTACGGCGTAAATTTACATAGGGTAGTGTTACCGGAATAGTTGAACAATCTATATCAGTAACCGATAATCCGGCTCTTTTAGCGATTCCATGAACCAACGATTTATCAGGCCGTGATTTATCGCATATCACCGAGTAAGTAAAAACAGCCGGAGAAGTCCAATCCCTTGCCTCATCAGATTTCCGTAATGTATAAGACAAGTCCCGCAAGGTAAGCCGCACATACCGCTTGCGTCCTGGCCCTCGGACATCCTGAATACCCTTATCGTCAATGTAAAAAACAAAACGCTGAAAGTAAGGAAGCCCCTCGCCAATTGAGAAAGAAACTCTTACTTCGTGGCCAATTAAATTACCACTTTCAATGTTAATTGTTCTCTGTTCATTGTTAATTGTTATTTCTCCTCTTGCGCTTGTTCCTCCCGCTATTTCCTTAAGACCAAAATAATTAGCCTCCAAAATATCCTGTTCAGAAACAGTCTCAAAATATCCGCCAACATCTATCTCAATTTTTAACCGTAAAGGCTTATCAGCGGCGTTGATTGCATCGGTCAAGGCATTGTCGATCTCATAGAATTTCATTTTTCAGACCCTCTCATAGCTTGCATTCTTGCTCTTAGCTTATTCTTCATTGTTCATTCCTCATTCCTAATTCCTCACTGCTCATTGTTTCAGCGCTTACCAAACCGGAAACGTAGTATCTTAGCGGCCCAATCACCGTATCAACGCTATTTATTTGAGTTTCATCAGATTTCAGAAAAAGATTTTTGAGCGTGATACTGAAGGTTCCAAAAATATCTCCTTCATATTTATCCCGTAGCAGTTTTCCGATGATAATTATTTCATCAATAAAATGCGGCAGATCGGCTTCTTGCTCCAACGCCCTTTTAATCCATAATTCAGTTTTAGTCCCGCCTTCTTTTTTGGATACAAGAGTAATCCCATAAATGTTTTGATAATCCTTTCCGTTTATCCTGTAAGTAACATAATTGCCGCTAAAGCGTTCTCCACATTCTCTATAAAAAGACTCTGTATTCAACAGAGCTATAGGCTGTCTATCACTGGTTATTTCAAGCTTTAATTTAACCGCTTCATCCCGTAAAACCCGCAATTCAAAACTTTTCACCCTGCAATCAACAAAAAGTCTCCGTTCTTCTCCGCGTTTTTGAATCAAATTAAAATGGATAGTATCTTCCATAGGCAAAATGTCTAAGCTATAGCGGTATAAATTCCTTGTTCCGGACACATACACCGGCTTCCATACCGACCCCATAGCAAGAAAAAACAGCAACGGAGCAGTATCGATTGTTAAAGGCGTAACGACACAACCTGTAACACCGGTCATTTTCCGTATAGCACTACAATTTCCGTTCCCCTCAATCGCCGCTTCTTCTTCCAAAAGTGAAACAGCCTCCCTGATCGTTTCATCAGAATAGGGTATATCCATTTCCAATTGAGTTGTCTTAATAACTAAGGAACAATTACAGCCGTTAACTTTCATTGCCTATGCCCTCAACAATGATCCGCATATTTATTTCCACCCCCCAGCCTTCGCCACAATGGGGTTTTTTCGGTGGAAAATACTTCTTGTCTGTAATTACCGCTCTGTCCGCTATGCCGCCGAGGATGACATTTTCTTTCAGCGCCTTTTCAAAAGCATAGGCGTAGCCATAGCAAAACAATTCGCCATCCTCATGCTCTTGCAGTGTAAATCTGATTGATACTGAATAAGCGTCCTGATTAATGATCCTTTCCTTCTCTGTCCTTTCACACCCTGAAAGTGACACAACCGGAGCCACGACGTATTTAGTTTTAAAACTTCCAAAATCAATAATAGGAATTATCATATCCCAATTACTGAAAATCTCATTAACCCGACCAATCATAAGTTTTTTTACTGCCGTAATAATTCTCTGTTCAATAAACTCTTTCAAAAAAATCTCCTTGCTTTAGGTGGAGTTTTTGCTTTGCAAAAACTCCGTGTTATCTAAATGTCACGGATGGCATTTAGATAACCTTTCTCCTATATGGTTCCAAAAGTGCCTTTACATTTTCTGGCATAGACAATTCAAAATGTTCTCCGTCCTTACCAGTACCACGGACATTTCCGGTCATGCCGATACGCCTTCCTTTGTAGCGGTTCATGTTCCATGCCGCCAGTTCCAGACAGGCAGAAGCCAAATCAGGCGGTACATTACCCACGCTATAACCAGCCCAATAAATAACCTTTACCGCAGATAGACCCCGGTAACGTTGCAAAGCGCGGGAAAAAGAAATATGAAAAGCTATATCTTCAAACGATCCACAATCAGGAATAACGATATAAAAATCCGGCTCTATAATTTCACTTTGGCAGTCAATAACGGCATAAACCGCCAGAACGTTTTTTACAGGGTATTCACCCAGGGGCAGAAAGTTATCCCCTATGTATTGAATCCGCTCAAAATGCTTCTTCCGAAGAAGCCGCCGCTTGCAGTGTTGCTCTATCGTGTAAGTAGCTGTTGTAAGACAGAATCGCGCTATCTTATCCTCCCTATCATCAACACCCAAAAGTGCCTTGAAATCGCCTATGGGAATGAGTGTGTATAATGATTTCTCTTGCTTGTTCATAGAGATAAAATAGGCTTGTTTAGACCTAAAAAAAATGGGACTTATGTACCATTTTCAACTAAATATGCGCTTTTTAACCACCGATAATTGATTAGCTGTGCATCCTGGAGGTAATTATGCAACACTTCTCGAATTTAAGAAAAACCAATCTATTTTTAGGCCACACCTGCTGGATGTGTATCGTTCTGGTTACTTTAACCTTGATTACAGGCAGTTGCGCCACAGGTAAAAATCAAGTTCCAAATTTTCCAGATATTGGAATAACCGCCGAACCAGTGCCGGAAGGAATTCGTCTGCATTTTTCCAACATTTCCAATATTCCGCCGGAGATAGATACATTGGTAATTTCATTCGATGAATGGGTAGGCAATTAAGAGCCTGATTTAGAAAGTAACGAACCTTACGCCATGATGAATTCATTCAGCAATAGGCGTCTGTCACAAACATGGCGAACAGAAAAGGAATTCGGTATAAGCGTATTGGAGCAGGTAAAACAAACAGGCACGATTACTTTTCCCTTTGTTCAAAGCGGACATAAATATACCATTACAGCTATTTTTGTTAATGATAAATTGTCCATTCCCGAAAATATTGTAAAATTTATTACTGTTGAATGTATTGCTGATGGAGGAATATATCTTGAAAAAGACATAGCCCTTAATTTTAATGACGATCATACCGGCGTTTCATTATCCGGCAGACCACAGTTTTCCAATAATGTTCAATATGAAAAAATGCAATTTTCTATTGTCATGCATAAAGGCGATTATACTGAGGCCATTGGTACATATACCGATGATTTATTCTGGAACTTTGAACCTCAATTTAGCGAATATTTAAAAGAAGCAGGCGTAACCAGCGGCGAATATCCGGCAATTTTAGGAGCAAACGTACATATCATGTATGATAATATTTCATGGTTATTGGACATTGCGTGTTCTCCGGTATTCACTTATTCATTATAAAAGAGCTGTTTAAATAATGCATAAAATCTGCTCTTTTTAATATTATCTAAAGAGGTTTTTATGGAAAATAGTAAACTTGAAACGGAAAATAACCATTTTACGATTAGGTTTGCTTGTAAAGAAGATACGCCATTAATTTTGCAGTTCATTAAGGAACTGGCTGATTATGAAAAAATGCTAGATAAAGTAATTGCAACAGAAGAATCATTACACGAATGGATATTTGAAAAAAGAAAAGCGGAGGTAATAATAGGTGAATATGATGGGACTCCTATTGGATTTGCTCTATTCTTTCACAATTTTTCTACTTTTTTGGGTCGATCAGGAATATATCTTGAAGATCTATATATAAAACCTTCAATGCGTGGAAAAGGCTATGGAAAATTAATGTTAAAACAATTGGCAAAATTTACTGTAGAACGAGGTTGTGGTAGGTTAGAGTGGTGGTGTTTAGACTGGAACCATCCTAGTATTTCTTTCTATTTATCATTAGGTGCAGAACCAATGAAAGACTGGACGGTTTATCGTATTTCTGGTGATACACTGGATTCACTCGCAAAATAAAATAATAAAAAGAACGATTTAGCCTGTGATCAATAGCCGAGTACCATAATATAACTACCCCACATACCGCAACACCCCCGCTTCCCCGGCACTCCACTTGCTTAGTGTCTCAATCCGCTGCACCTCCACCGAAACAGCCCCCTGGTCATTCGCCACACGGCCATAAACCAATAAAGGCCGCTGGTCAAAAAGCAGTTTATTATATTTATCATATATATCCGGAAAAATTACAGTCTCATAAAGCGCCGTTTCATCCTCCAGGCTTAAAAAACACATAGTCAAACCGTCTTTAGTCCACACGTCTTTTTGCGTAACAGGCCAACCCACCATTTTAACCGACTGCCCGATACAACCATCAATATGAATAGCTTTGACCCTGTATTTTACCGCCAATACATCATCTTTCCATAGGGCAAGAGGGTGAAGCTTACGCAAAAACCCCAACGCCCTATACTCCTCCCACAAATCAGTATAATTAGGAGGGAGGAAAGAAGAACTAGGAATTACTCCGTTCTTGATACCTTTTCCCTCACTTATAACTTTACCATCATTTCCCATTTCAAATAATTCTTCGTTCCTATTTCCTCCTTCCTCTCTCCTCCCTAATAAAAGTCTCGCCTGTAAGTGCCGTGGTAAACCATCAGCAATACTATCAAAAACCCCGGCAGGACAAAGAGCAATAATATCATCCCTGTTAAGCCGCACACGCTTTAAAAAATCATCAAGACTTTTGTATTCACCGCCCCTGTCCCTTTCTTCAAGAATCGCCTCAGCCCCCGATGCCGACAGCCCCTTAACCGCCATAAACCCAATAACTAATTCCCCGCGATAAAACTTTCCCTCATTCCTACTTCCTCCCTCCTCATTCCTACTTCCGTAGTATTTCCACCTTGAAATATTTATATCAGGCCCTAACGTAAAAAGCCCCATACGGCGAGCCTCCGCAATGTAGGCATGGGGCCTATAATAACCACCCTGATTGGACAAAACAGCCGCCATAAACTCAGCGGGATGATGAACACGCAAATATGCCGATTGATAAGACACCATAGCATAGGAAGCGGAATGGGGCTTGCAAAAACTATAGCCGTCAAAAGACAACATCATATCCCATATCTTTTGAATCGTATCATCACAAACACCGTTTTTCCGGCAGCCCTCAAAAAATTGCTGTTGATACGCCGCAAGCTTCACACCGCCCATCTTTTTGGCAATCACTTTCCTCAGTTTATCAGCGTCAACCTCGTTAAAGTCCGCAAGAGCCACCGCCGTTCTGGATACATCTTCCTGATAACAAAGTATTCCGTAACTCTCATCAAGAATGTTTTCCAGCCTGGGGTGAAGCGGCTCCCATTCCCCGCCCTTCAATCTCCGCACATATTCAGAAATAAACTTATTGGCCGCAGGCCGGATAATGCTTGAATGGATTACAATATGCTCAAAATCACCCCTATTGGTCTTTTTCTGTAATTGCCGCATTGCCGGAGACTCTATATAAAATACCCCGATGCTGTCCCCCCTCGCCAGAGCATCAATCGTTTCTTCGTTATCTACCGCCCTATTTAGTTGCTGTTCTATTTCCTCATTTATACTTTGTCCTCTGTTCTCTATTCTCTGTTCTTTGATATTCTCCACCGCGTCACGAATAACCGCGAGGCTTCTATTGCCGAGCAAATCTATTTTGACAAATCCCGCCGCCTCAGTCCCTTCTTTTTCCCACGTTAGGAGCGGATACCCCTCAGCCGATTTCTCAACCGGCGCATAGCGGCATATAGGGAGAGGAGTAATCACAAGCCCCCCGCAATGCATACCAAGCCCGCGAGGTAATCCCTCAATCTTTGTTGCTAAAGAAAATACCTCTTTCCACAATACATCTTCTTTAATTCCTAATTCCACATTCCCCATTTCCAATTTTCTTTCTGTTTGAGTAATCTCCGCGTCCCCAAAACCGTAAGCCTTCGCCGTTTCACGTAAAGCCGACCGATACCGGAACATATTATGATTGGCAACTCTGGCACAATGAGCGGAACCAAATTTTTCAATAACAGCCTTGATTAAATCGTCTCTCTCATCCCATGCGAAATCTACATCTATATCCGGAGGATCTGGTCTGGCCGGATTAAGAAAACGCTCAAAATAAAGGTTATGCCGCAGAGGGTCAACATTTGTAATTCCAAGGCTATAGGAAACAATAGAAGCGGCGCCGGAACCGCGCCCGCAAGTCCGGTGACTGCCGTTAGCAGCCTCAGCCATCCTTACAATATCATCAATTACAAGGAAATATGACGCAAACCCCTTTTTACAAATTATTTCCATTTCGTATTCAATACGCCCAATTTCCATATCTCCCAATTCACCGTACCGCTTCTCAGCCCCGTCAAAAACCCGCCGCCTCAATTCAGCCTCCGGGTTTTCTCCGTAAGCCGGAAAAATAAACCCGTCAAAGATTTCATCAAAAGTACATATAGCCGCTATTTCTTTTGTTCCCTTTACCGCTTCCGGCCAGGATTCAAGGCGATGGTTTATTTTTATGGATGATTGCAAAACTCTGTCTTTCGCGGCACTTCCCGATAGGGAATGTGCGGTATCCCCCGGCTCCAAATTACCAATCGTTTTTAATAGAGCGATAGCCCTTAAAACCTTATGAACCTCAAAATCCCCGCTTTCAAGAAAAATGGAATTATCAATAAAAGCCAATGGAATATTAAGCCTGCGGCTAGGGCCTACGGCCCTAATGTCACTAGGAGTAATCGCCGCATACAAACGTTTGACACGTCCGGCCAGATGTTCCAAAACCTCCGCATCAGAAGAAGCCAGAACCAAGCCTGTAGAGTTTTCCCGTAAGTGCGGCAACGGATTAAACTTATCTTTATCCCTGTTCCGTTCAGTGAGTATTTCGCACAAACGCCCAAACCCGCTCCGGTTCTCCACAAAGCAATAAATAATCTTCTCATTATTCTCTATTCTTTTTTCTCTGTTCTCTGTTAAACATAATCCAATAATCGGCCTTATACCTCTTTCCTTTGCCGCTTCTACAAAACTATGCACACCATATAGATTATTCAAATCGCATATTGAGACAGTCTTAACACCTAACGAAGCCGCCCTGTCCAATAGTTTCTCCGGCATATTCACACCGTAGAGTAAGGAATAAGCAGAAACCAATCCAAGCCTAATTTCCACTTCTCATTCCTACTTCCTCATTCCTAACTTTTTGTGTTCGTAACACTATACCTCTTGCTATCTTCCCTTTTCCATATCGGTTCTGTATTTTATCCACCGCTTCCTGAAGCCTCCTGTCTTTAGCCTCCGTCTCAGGTTCAAACAAATCAGGCTGATAACTCAAAAGAGTTAAATCCTCAAAACAAAGCCCAATAGACCGTATTCTTATACGCCGGTTTACAGTTTTCATAAAAAGGCCGTAAGCCGCCGTCATTATTTCATCATCCGTTACCAATAATCTTTTTGTCCTCTCAAAGCCATCAGCTTCAACACCATCGCTGTACTTCACCGCAATATGCAGGGTTCTCATTCCCAATTTATCATTCCGCATTTTTAAGCCGCCATTTTCCACAAGCGTTTCAAGCGCCCCGCGAATCAAATAATCATCAATTACGTCCTCATTAAAATCTGCCTGTTGTGTAATCTTCTTTTCCTGACTCCTTTCTTCAACATGGCTGCCGTCAATCCCCCGCGCCATGTCCCTCAACACTGTCCCTGACTTCCCAAAAATAGAAAGAGCTTCACTTACAGATAAAGCGGCTACTTCCCCGATTTCCCGGATTCCTGTTATCGCCGCAGTCCTCAGCAGTTTCGGCCCCATGCCCGGCAACAGCCTTATATCCTGATGAGCCAAAAACTCCGCTTCCGTTCCGTAATGTATTTGTATCAATCCGGTAGGCCGTATAGTCCTTGTCGCCACTTTGGAAACCAGTTTATTACACGCTACCGCTGCCGCAGGGCGAATCTCCGCGGCTTCGGAGATGTCCCGAAGCACACGGCTTGAACAATCAGAGGGAGGCCCGAATAATTTTGCTGTTCCTGTAATATCAAGGTATAAATTTCCCGCGCGGTCATTTTCCCACACCGGAGCATACCGGGCCGCCACCTTTTCTATTTCCGTATTCATCAATTCACACGCCGGAATATCAGGGGGAAGAACCATCAAATCCTTTACCCGCCGTTGCGCCGCCGCAAGAGCCATCCCCGGCGTTATCCCCTGTCTTATCGCTTCCGGCGAACAGTCCAGGGCCAACGCCCGGCCGCCAGTAGCGCCCGCAATCACATAAGGCCGCCCCCTCAAGTCTTTGTCCTTTACCGCCGCCACCGCCGCCCGAAAGCCAATAATGTTAAGATGACAAACCGCCCTTTCCCGCATTTTCCCCCCCGCCACGGATGGCGGTGTTTCTAAAGCTGGAGTTTTTGTCTGCAAAAACTCCGATCTGAAAAATCAGCATGGAAGCTGGTTTTTCAGACCCTTCCTCCCATGTTTATCAGTTTCCTAATTACTTTATTGATTCCATCAATTCAAAAAAGTATTTTGCTTCTCTTTTTGAATAAAAATTGAACCATGCTTCTATGGTACGTTCTTCCATTACTTTTGTTTTTTTGAATATTTCATAAGTAAATTCTAAAGGGGCAATGCCTGTAGCAGTTATGATATTTTTTTCTGAAACTACATAATCATTGCAATAGTATTTTTCTCCCTTGTAATTAGGACAGTATGTTTTCAAAACATATAGATCATCGCTTGTATGCCTGATTTCGTCCAATAAGCCATAGTTCGCTAAAGCGTGTGTTGCTCCGCAAATTGCGGCAATAGTCATATCTTTGACAATATTGTTTTTCAGAAAACATAATATTTCATCATTATTTTCTGTTAACCATGTTTCAGCTCCGGGCAATATTAACAAATCGTCCTTTTGTGCTTTAATTTCCTTTACGGTTATATCCGGAGTAATATCCAGCCCTCCCATTGTTTTTATTGAGTCAAAAGTTTTTCCTACCTTTACAATTTTAGGCTTCTCAATATTTTTCTTTAAATATCTTCCGCTGTTGATTTCCGCCGTAAGATAACCGATCTCCCAATCAGCAAGGGTGTTTAAAACATACACAAATACATTCATTCTTTTCTCCTTTAAAACGTCAGTCATTTTTCGTTTCTCCTATGGTTTTCTGTTTCAGTATCCCTATCTTCCTTAAAAGTTTTTCCAGCGTTTGCGCGTTTCGGACAGCTTTTCCAAAAGGATGATTATTGAAAAAAACCAAAATACGATGAGCCTGTTCAGCGATTCGCTCTATTCTTGCCGCCCACGCCTCAACTTCGCTGTCCGTATACAAATAGTCATACCGGGCGTGGTCGTCATTTCCCCACCATGCTTCACTGTTCCGCCCATGAAGCCGTATATACGCCAGCGGAGAAGTAACCACGTCCATTGTCGGCGGCAGTTTCGACAGTTCAGGTAAATCAAGTGAAACAAGCGGTATTTCACGGCTTCTCATAGCGTCAATCACTTTTCCGCTATACCAGTCGGCTTTCCGAAACTCAACCGCCGCCGAAACGCCCTTGAAATACTTTAAGAGTTTATCCAGATACCGCCTGTTATCATCCGAATACTGGAACGAGTAGGGGAACTGAAACAATACCGCCTCAAGCCGCTTCGCTTCCAGCATAGGTTCAATTGCCGTCAGGTAGGTTTTGGCGTTCTCCTCCCAATTATTGCTGTCTATTTTATGGGTCAGTGTTTGGTGGGCCTTTATTGCAAAGGTAAGGTTTGGGCCGCCGTCAATCAGCATCTTTGAAAGGTTTTTTGCTTCCGGCATTTTGTAATATGAGAAATTAAGCTCAACAGTAGGAAAGAGCCCAGCATAACAGGGAAGATAGTCCTTTTGTTTGGTTCCCTCCGGATAAACCGGCCCCACCCATTCATGGTAGGAATAACCCGAAGTGCCGATTAGGATTTCTGCCATCTTTTCCTTCTTCCTCCATGGACGGCGGTTGATTTTTTAGACCCTTTACAAATACATTATGTTATATTAGAATAGCATTATGTATATATATCATATACGGAGGTTATAGGGCTGTCAATGAGAAATGAGGCAGAAAGATACAAATTTGTCCTTGAGAAGTCCGGCCTTTCAAAATCCGCCTTTGCCGAAAGCATAGGGATTTCCCGCTCTCATAATTACCATCTTGAAAGGGGAACCCAGAAGCCGCCCAGGGAAGTTTTGGAACGCCTTGCGACCGTCTACAATATCAATTTGAACTGGCTAATCTATGGCAACGGCCCTTCCGGCCTCGACCAGGACACCGTAGAAATTGAACTGTACGACCAGCAAGCCGCCGCAGGGCAGGGAAGGGAAATTGATGACTATATAGAAAAAAGGTTTATTCCGGTAATCCATGACTTCATACGTCCCCACAACCCCAAAAACCTTAAAGCCGTATATGTTTCCGGTGACAGCATGATAGGTGAACGTATTAACGATGGGGATATTGTAATCTTCAATGCCAAGCAAACAGAAGGCAACGGCATTTATGTAGTCTCTGTAGGTACTACTCTTGTAGTAAAACGTGTAGACTTTGACCTTTCAAATAGGGCTATTGTCCTGATTAGCGCAAATCCGGCTTATGAGCCACGCCGCTATTCAGGGCGAGAGCTGAAAGACGTTAAGCTTGAAGGCCGCGTAGTGGCGAATTGGCATAGGGTGTAACCTGGAGGGTTCGTGTTATGTGCAAAAACAGAATATTGTGCGACAAGAATGACGTATATATGTCGTTATACGACATGCCATCCTAACTGGTTGGAAAATTGAATTGAAAAAATATTGACCGAATATTCATATTTATGATAAAATGAAATATGAAGTATAAAGTTATTGAAAACCATAGAACAGAATATCCTAATCCGATATTGTTAAGCCAGGGCGAGAAAG
>Ga0209755_10008236_pt1 | contig 11185 bp, 10 predicted proteins | sample TergutCo191P1_FD_187301 | JGI IMG/M metagenome (GOLD analysis project Ga0209755, IMG submission 187301) | Cornitermes sp. P1 segment gut microbial communities from Petit-Saut dam, French Guiana - Co191P1 (SPAdes) (version 2) | ecosystem: Host-associated > Arthropoda: Insects > Digestive system... | reverse complement strand
TAACTGTGATAACTTCCTTGAAAATGTGGGTGGATCCTTGTGTGCATGGATGGAAGATGGGACACAGGAAGTGTTGTCAGCTTTGTTATGGTGAGGGAGAAGACGTTGTGCTTATACAGCTGCTACACGGAGGCTGGGGGTGAAGAGAAGTTTGGCTTCCATTCCATTCGTGGCAGGTTTGAAAACAAATAAGTGGATAAATCTGCAGAACATTGGGAGCATCATTGCCAATTTCCACTTATCACATGGCTGGCACTAAGTGTGTAGATGATGGAGGAGGACCTTAGATGGGCCTGTTTTGGTGGGGCAGGATACCAGTGTGTACGTTTATACTGAAGGATGAAACCAAGGTTTAAAGTTTGAAAGGATTGTTTCATCACTTTATGCTGTAATGCGTTGGTGAGGCTCTGTTATGAAACCTGTGCTGATCTACAACTCCTTAATTCTGTGGTATTGGCTCATAAGCGTTAGTTGGCAATCCAACTGGCTGTTTCTTTTGCCTCCAGTGCCGCTCGTCTTGCTGCTGTAGTGCAAGTGCTGCTGTGTGGTGTATTGAATGATGTACAGATGCTTGGGAGTGACTCCATCTCTGTTCACCTCCACACACACAACACACATACACACACACATTAGCATTCCAGTGTAGCAGACCCTGTGTGGTTGAGCATATGGATGTAATAAACATTAGTGGAAGTTGCTAGATATATAACTGATAAACTAAGAGCAACCTACCAACATCCACCACAAGTGTTTGGGCCCCAAAAGGGAAGAAAAAAAGTCATTTGTTAGTGTTTTGGATTTATGATCAAAGGGCTTGAGTGATGAACTGGTTGCTGCTCAGTTGATTCAGCAGTTGTTTTATTCATGGTTATGATTGGTATCTGAACTCAGAGAATTTAGCATTCTATGTCCTTAAACTTGATAATGTCCAAGAGTATTAACAGAATATTGGTGTTCACCCTCTCGATATCCTAGTTGAGTCTTTATCCAAGAACACTACCTTACTCTCACAGCTTCTTGATCTGACAATTATCATTCAGGAGCTCTTACTCCCTCCACATCTTTTTCAGCATCTTGTATGCAAGTGGTAGTGAATGATGGACATCATACAGCATAGCTGACTGTACACTAAATGTTAAGGAGTCACTGGACTGGATCAAGTCAACAACTCTGGATGGCTGTTGGAAGAAGTTTTGGTCTGAAGCAGTTGATGACTGTAGGAATTTCCTCAACCCGCAGGATAAAATAGCAGACATCCTTATGTTAACCTGTGAAGTTCCAGGAGAAGGATTCCTAGATTTGGAAGAGACTGATGTGCAGGAAGTTCCCAACTGTTATTCTACTGAATGAACCAAGGATGTCTGTGAACCAATGACACTGTGGATTGAAGATGATTCTGATCCTGTTACTATTGTGGGAGATCTCAGCTGACTATAGAGTGCTCTTAAGAAAGGCCTATAGATTGGGGGATTACTTCATCAATTGCTTCTCCGATGTTAGCCATTTCATGAAGAGGTGCCTGGAATTTAAGTATGATGTGGATACTGTTGCAGCAGCATGCAGGTTGGTCAGGGACATGGAGAAGAAGGCTGTGTCTTCTGTCTCCCCCTCTTCCATATATTCTCCACAGTCGCATCACCCTGATGACTTTCAGGCAGGAATGCTGTGTCATCTCAGCAGACACTAATATTTTCATGTTTATAATTTGTTAAATGTATGTACTAATTGTTATGTTTCATATGTCTTTGGCTTCCCACATCCTGTTAATCATATTACGGACTTAAATTTGCATTTCACAGGTTTACTGTTTGTAGGAGTTTTCAAGAATATAACACCTTTGAAAAGTGAAAGTTTGCTGTATTTATATTACCTCAGTACTTCTGTTTTTCGTAAAAGCATTGCTGTAAAAATTTAATTTCTCCAAATCTGAAATAGAGATGATGGGCCCAGTGCTGATGCTTCAGGCTTCTATTTGGAAGGCACCGTGTTACCGTCTTATATATGTATCATGATTATGGTTTATTATGATTTATCTCCGTTTTGCAAGACTGATACTGAGGAAGTAACTTGAAACACATGATGGTTGCCTCCTTCAGTTCCTGATAATTTTTCATCTCATTGAACTCTGTATTAAGTTGCTGCAGTTGAAGCATTTAACTGTGAGCCACTTCAGGTCTGGGACAGGTATATGAGTGAGGCGCATACTGTATAAGTTTGGGATGATGACTTCTCTAGACTTTGAAGGGATTCCTAATTATTATGTTATTTATATTTATTTTTTTTTTATTTTATTAATGACATCATCAAAAGGTGAGACTAGCAGGAAGTCTAATGAATGAATTGTGTAGAATGTGAATGAAAGTTATCATGGTTTAATTTTTGGGCATGTTCATAAAATTGTGAAAAGCGACTGTGCACCTCCTTGTATCTGTCTGTGTCCATCTGTCCACCTGCATGGAACATCTCACCTCCCAGCAGCCAGATTTTTATGATTTTGATGTTAAAGTGTTTTTCAATAATCTGTTGAGAAAATATAATTTTCATGAAAATCCATCAAGAATAATGGTTACTTTACATTAAGACCTATGTACATTTGTGACAATATCTCACTCAGTTCTTAGAATGAGAAATGTTTCGGACAAAATTGTAGAGAAAATCAAAATGCTCATTTTATGTTCAAGAACTTTCTTCCAAAAATTGTACCATTTATGTGATAATGTGGGAAGATGTGGTACAGCCAGACAGGTCACAGATGACAATATAATAAAGTGCATGTGCTTTGCATGCTGGATAACTAAGGCTACAGACACACATTCAGAATATCTAATACTTATTCCTTTTCCACATCAGCACATCAGCAATGGTTACACGATCATGCCTTGGTGTTATGTAATATGTACATGGCCTGTCTTGTAGGTACTCTGTGGCATGTTTACTGGAAGTTATTTTGTGTATTGCATTTACTGTGTAGAGGTATTGCTACATAGCAACTTTACGTATGTTGCAGTTTCCTGACCATGGTCTGACGAGGCTAAATGAACGTTTGTTGCTGTTCCGCCATGATTATGGATCTGTCAACATTCTGCAACATATCAACTCAGCAGCTGAGATCATGGATGAGACGCTTGTTGAGATTGTTCTTTCTGCTCAAGTTCCAACAGAAGAGGCCCCATTCCGTCCTCATGCCCTGGCTGTTCACTCCTACAAAGCTCCAACATTCTGTGACTTCTGTGGAGAGATGCTGTTTGGTTTGGTGAGGCAAGGACTCAAATGTGAAGGTGAGAAAATGCTGTTAGTACTGAATTACATAAGGCAAGGGAATTGGAATGTGCTGGACCTGCATGCTGTAGGCGAGGGAAATCGGAAATACACATGAATGTTTTGTTGAAAAATGTATTGGAAAGTAATAATGTAAAACACTGGTTCTACCTTTGCTGGCCCATTGACTGCCAGTACTTCATATGGTATGCCACAGTTTGTTACACTGTTTGCGCTGCATTGTGCAGTATAATTAACAGTACTGTGCAGCTCTTCATATTATGGTCATCTGGATTACAACACCCTGTATTCATTTACTGTATGTGATGCCATTCTTTTTTTGAGACAGGATATCATTGAATGGTGAATTAATTTAATGAAGTACATCCCACTGTGCTTATTGACTGTTCAAAAATAAATTTTTTACTATACCATTGAACACAACTGCCTTTTATTTTTGAAATGGCTACATGTTTTGGTCATTTATGACCGTTATCAGGCCATCAACACGATATTTTAAAATAAGGTAAAATGCAGTACATGTGTATTCACCATATGGTTTCACTGTATGTTCACAATATGAAATTTTGAAGTCTGGTTGTATAGTAGCTGAATTCTGAAGAGTGAAGACAAAAGCATTTGTGACCATTGATACCAGTATTATGATTAAAGACATTAATTTTTAGTATGCTGTTTATTTCATTCTGATGAAAATGGCCACATTATGTTTGTAAAGTTTAGTTTTTTTAACATTTTATTAGAAGCTGCCTTGAGAATTTGTTGTTTTTGTTTTTAAACAGTTGGTTTTCATAAGATGTTGAAAGGAAAGATCTGTGTATTGTGATCAAGTACAGTTTATTTGTTACTCTCTGGCCATTGAAGAACCTAGAAGAGCTGCTGGACAGGTCCAGTGTGTACATTAGCTAGCAATTGCAGGGTATTTGTTTCCCTCGTTATCCAGTCAGCAGTCACTGTTGCTTTTGCTGAAAATTCAGTGGCCATAAACTAACGAATGTTTATATGTATTATAATATCATTTTATATGAACTTAAACATTAATTGTTTGAAAGCATTTTCAGTCCATTTCTACTTCCCTTGTTTATCATTGTAGGCTGCAGCCTCAACTTCCATAAGCGTTGTGTTATCAAAATCCCAAACAATTGCACATCTGTAACTGGAAGGGGACGTCGTCCGTCAACTCTCGTTGTCCCACGCAGCCCGTCAGACACAGGGTCAACAGTCTCTCTTCTTTCGGCCTCTGATGAAAGTACACAAGTAAGTTAGTGTGTCTGCTGTCTATATTCGTGTGAGTTTCCTTATAATTTGTAGTCTGCACTTTACTATTCTGCTTATATGGATGTGACTGAGTGAGATTTGTAACAAGTGGTTGAATCGTTGTGTTTGTTGCACACATGAATTCACGTAGGGTTTAAATCATGTTTCCCTTGCTCCAGTGGCAACTTAACATTTTTCACTTGCAGCTTTACCTCATTGTGCATTACGTAGGTGACGTGGGGTTCTGGCAGTCATACTTGGTCATTTGTACAGAAGCAGTGACAGTGTACTTCCACAGATGTCCAAATCAGTGTAATTAATATGCCAGAGTGATCTTTCTCCTTGATTTGACTTTTTTCTCTCATTATCTTATAGCCTGTATGTGGGTGTTGGGGACAAAATAATATTCATCAAAAATAAATGAACCTTGTGCATTGAATGGGGGTGGTATGTCGCTACCATATTTTCAAAATTTTTTTAATTGCCAAGTTAAGTGAACACAAAAGGGAGGTCAGACTGTATTTTATATCTCCAAAACACTGAATAAATTTAAGTTAAATTTAATATTTCCTACAGAGAAACTCAATACATGAAGGTCAGTTCCAATTATGTATGTTTTTTCAAGCTCTGTTGTCAGTGCTATGAAATGTAGACCTTGTCGTGGTGTGTGCTATAAAATTATGTGTGTGATGTCTTTGTGGTGATTAACTGTGTAACAGTAAGTTAAATGAACTGTGTGCACACGGGTAGCTCACTTGGTGTTGTGACTATGCTACAGGCAGGGCAACTGAGCAATTGTTCAATCCTTGGCAATGCCAAGGAATTTTATTTTCTGCAGAGCATTCAGCCAGGCTGTAGGACCCACCAATCCTCCTCTTCAGTGGGCATTAGAGGCTGTCCCAAGGGTGAAGTAGCTGGAGTGCAAAGCTGAATGTTCACCTTTGCCTAGTGTCAAGGTGAAGGGGATGTGAAGCAGTACCTCCACTCCTTCATGTGCTTCCATATCTTATTCAGTTGCTGAGATTACATAGTGTAGGTGATAGAGGAATAAATGAGCAAGGAACATTAGATGGAATGATACTGCTAGAGAAAAAGTACTTGGAGACGTATTTATCTCAGTGCCATTTTGTCCTAACCACAAACTTTACAAGAAATGGCCTGAGATGTAGTCTGGGCTTCTGTAGTATGAGTCTAGAGACTGTCAGAGCAATGACACTGTTTCGTCATGGTGAATTGTTTGGTTATGAATGACCTTCAAGGGCAGTAAGATATGAAAAATAGCATAGAATGTACAGTAAATCTTGATGTTTGTATCTTGCATTTTGTAGAATTTTATTATATTTGTCCAACAAATTCACATCATATCTAAACGCACTCATACATGCTTTTAGAATCAATAGATTAAAACCTTTAAAAACATCATAAACTATGTGAGGTTGTTTATAATTCTTAAAATGCTTGTTGGGAAGACTCACAACCAGATTCATTGCATATTGATAGACAGGCCATGCCATTAAAGTATACTAGATGTACAAAGTTTCAGGGGAGTGGACTGTGATACTGATCATCATCTGGTGGTTGCAAAAGTTAGGGATAGATTGGCAGTAAATAAACAAGTAGCACAGAAGTCTGATGGGGAAAAATTTAATCTCAGGAAGCTAAATGAGCTGGAGGTTAGGAAACAGTATCAGATTGAGATTACAAACAGGTTTGCAGTTTTGGAGAACTTAAGTGATGTTGAGGACACAGGGCTTGGGAGAACATTAAAGAGAATATTAAACCTCAGCTGAAGAGAGTCTAGGTCTGCACAAATAGAAGCATGCTAAAATGCATTGGGTACAGGATCCAAGCCAAAGCAATGTAGATGATCTAAACAACATAAGACGTGAAGCTAGCAGACATTTCAGGAACAAAAAGAAGGCATATCTGAAAGCTAAAATTGATGAACTTAAAACTAACTGTAAGATAAAAAATATTAGGGACATCAATGATTTTAAGAAGGGTTACCAACCTAGAACTAATATATTAAAGGATGAGAAAGGTGATTTGGTTGCAAACGCCCACAGTATTTTGGCTAGATGTTGGAACCATTTCTGTCAGCTGTTGAATGTACATGGGGTTAATCGTGGTAGGCAGACAGAAATGAACACAGCAGAACCACTAGCGCCTAAGCCAAATGCCTTTGAATTTGAGTTGGCTGTTGCAAAGCTAAAAAGTTGCTGCACATGTATTAAAACAATTGATAAATGGTTTTTGTTTACGAAAGTTATGTGTAAGATACGGAAAGGACATTCAAGAATGAAACATTTTTTTTTTATGGTCATAGTATGTAACAGTGTCATAGATATTTACAACTGTATTGAACCTTTAAAGGACCCCTGTTTACATATATGAATGCATGGTTAAAAAAACACTCCTAGAAAATAATTTTTTGTGTTTATGCAACAAGGAATTTACTGCGTAATCTCTGTTTTTTATTTTGTACATGTCAGTTTTTCTGTTAAAATGATGCTCATTTTTTTTATTAAGAATGCACAAAAATTTACATACTAACCCAGTCAGGTAAAGGTTATTATCAAGTATGAAAATATTTGTGTGAACTTTACTGTGAGAATGTGGACTGTGAGTTTTGTTGACAGGAGCAATTTGAATTTGTGTTTGCAGAGCTGTTCCTGTGATTTACATTCCCACTGCCCAAACTGGTGCAGTTGTTTTATATTTTACATCATCCCCCTTTTGTTTAAGTACAGTGCTTCTGTCTTCAGGTAAAAATGTAAAATCTATTCTGTTGTTACTGTTGAATCGAGATTATTCTGCTGAGTGGTGCCAGCAGAATAGGTTTTATATTTTTAACTGATGATGGCAGTAGAGGTAGGTTCCAAAACATGGTGTTGCTTTGCATCAAAATAAGACGATGGAAAATATATAGCATGTGTGTCACGTGGTAACACACCTTCGTCACGAACCTTGTCTCATTTCAAGTACAATAACCCCTTTTGCAATGTTGTTTTGCTCAGCATAGTTCACAGTTTGTGACTGAATACAAATATATGCAGACAGAACTGCTGGGTGCTGAAAAATTTAAATACATTTGGATAAACATGGGCAGTCACTCGCTCAGCTGCTGCAAAAGCTGGCAGCATCAGCTACTCAAGCACTGTATGAATGTTTTATATCCAAACATTTATATATTTTGAGTGACAGGGGTGGGGGGATTCAAGGAGCATTTGTTTTCATGTAACCCTATTTTTCCTATAAGAAGTTCATGCAGTGCCATTTTGTCCAACATACACACTGATTACATCCTCTAACCTACATATGGGGTAAGGGATTACTGTATCAGTTTCTCCCTTTTATTGTTATTTTTCTGCTTGCAGCTTCTTTCCAGTAGTGTTGTGCCAAAACAAAGCCGTTCCCCATCATTGGGTGGACGCACAGCAGACAAGGAAGCAGCTGGACGTATTAGAATCCCACACACATTCGTTCTGCATAGCTACATGCGCCCGACTGTGTGCCAGGTCTGCCGGAAGCTTCTGAAGGGAATCATCAAACAGGGCATGCAGTGCAAAGACTGCCACTGCAATGCTCACAAGAAGTGTGTGGATAAAATGCCCAAAGACTGTATTGGTGAGTCTGCCTTCACTGTTCTGGCTACTTTGTGAAAACATTCTTGTTTTACAGTACACCAAGGCCTTGTTTCACATCCTTGTTGTGTTCATGAAAGAGTGGGTGTAAATCAGGAAGGCATAAATCAAAAGTGATATTATTGTGAGAAATAAGGGGTTAGTGTATTAGAACGCAGCCAGCTAAAGGGTGTTAAACCAAAAAAAGGAGAGGATGTCAATTATGAAGTTGTGTAAATCGTAAAGGGCATTAAAGAAAAAGGTGTAAAACAAATGGGCATAAAACAAGGCCTACATATACACAAATTTATATTTTCAATATTAATATAACTGATTTTCACAGGAGAAAGAAGTACCTATGCATGGCATAAAGGCATACGGTGGGTGGGAATGGAGGTGCAGCTGTGCTCATTTGTAACCTTGTCACTAGTTGGAGGTGAGTGGTCAGCCTTTTGTCCTGGCCGCTTTACCACCTGGGAAGAGTCCCTGGCATCCATTGAATATGATGCTGAATGTACCCTGGTCCCCTGCAGGGATTTGAAACCCGGTTGGTCCAGCCCATAGCCTAGTCAGTGTACTGATTACACCATAGTGGCTTGTGGGTTTTGACAGCATCACATTTGCAAAATTGATGTCTTCTGTGAAAAATGTGACATCATATGTATGTTACCATCTTGGCCACTGCCTGTCCTGCCCCTCAAATGGCTAGTTGGCATCTTCGAACTGTGTGCTTTTTGCGGCATAGGAGTATGAGCCATATTTGTCAGATTTATATAAATCAACTTAGTTTGCCCCCTGTTACTTAATTTCCTTTATTTTTCTTCTTCTTATGCTATGTAATTGTTTTAGTTAGTACCTTTTATTTCATTATGCTTATTGTTCCTATGACCAGTAACAGCATATACGTGTGTACACTACATACTTGTCTTGGTCTTCTCTTGTTTTGCATATGTACGATGTGTGACTAATGCTTGTACTTTGTTTCGTATTGAGAGGTTGCAGGTTCAGATCTCAGCCTGGAGATTTCCTCTTGTGACTTTGGTTTATTATGTTTTTTCTCATTGTTCCAGGATGATGTTAGGGTAGTACCTGGCAGTAGGTCACAATTTCTGTGCATGTCTTTTTCAATTCAGCATTCTGTGATTCATATGGTTGATATTACATAACTTAAGACTCTGTACTTTATGCATTTATGTACATTATTTTGGGTCACTAGATTTCCAATTATTCACTTATAATTACTACAAGATTCAGTTGTATTGAACAAATGACTGCCAGGGAATATGTTCCTTCTATTCAACATGGTATTAATGCAATAATGGGGACCGCAGTAGCACAGTGGTTAAGGTGCTGTGCTACAAATTGGAAGATCGCTGGTTCGATTCCAGATGGTCACATTGGAGTTTTTCATTGACATAATCCTTCCGATTGCACTGTGGCCCTGGGGTCGACTCAGCCTCTAACAGAAATGAGTACCAGGAGTATTTCCTGGGGGTAAAAAGTGGCCAGTGCGTAAGGCTGACAAACTTACCACCATCCTGGGTCACTGTCACGTAATCTGGGAATCTTAACTTCCTGGGACCCTCTGGGCCTGTAATGGGACTGATTTACCTATTAACGCAATAATATACCATATTAATTCGAATTCAAAACATTATTTTTCATTATCCAAAAAAACCAAAAGTCAGCATGCTGTAATTTTCATTACATGTTGATTTTACTGAAGGTTATATAAAATTAAAACCATTAAAAGACCCGTATGCACATATGTTAACGCACATAAACAACCCAAAAATTGGTTTTATATATTTAGGCAACAAGGTAATTTACTGCAGTTTTAAGACACGCTGCATAATCTGTGTTTTATTTTTCACAAAAGGCCATTGATCTCATAGTTTTATTTTTTTACTAATACTTTTTCATAAACTGTGTTCTTAAATTTAAATATCAACCTGGTCAGATAAAGGCTAGTTTTCTGTAGATGGAATATTTTAAACCTGATACTGCAGGGTTGGCATCCATATTTAAATTTGAAGCTAAGACTGTTTTCCTGGAACAGGGAAATTAAATTTGGTACTGTGGGTGTTACAGCCAGAATTTAACCTCTGGTAATAGTCTGAAATTTTTTAAATTAATTTAAAGCTATCCCATTACAGGCCTGGATAGGCTCTTGGGCTCCAGGTGGTTGAGCCTCCCAGAATTTTTAGACAGTTGGCACAATAAGGTGGTAGGGTCGTTATCCCATTGCATCAGCTGCTTTTACCCCTCCCAGGAGATATTTCTGGTATTCATTTATGTTAGAGGGTGAGTCGACCCCAGGGCCATAGTGTGGTCAGAAAGATTAAGTCCATAATTGGATTAATCGACCGTCGAACACAACTATCTGGTGGTTAGATATATGTTGTTTATTACGTAAGTATAAACTACATGCTTTGGCTTTTATGGCCATCTTCAGGTTGATAGATTGACAACAAACTTGTAAGCAGCTATACTTTGGCATGCATTTTGTGTATGCTGGAGGGGGGGTTGGGGTTGGATGGTGGTACGAGATCTCGTGTGTTGAGTAGGGAGGGTGATGTGGGTGCATGGGTGCTATTGTGCTGGCCTAAGTTTGTATAATTTAGATCTATAATATTGGATGTTACATGTATATGTATACATTAGTTTATAATTATAAATACACAGTGAGTAGTTATGTACGTAAATGGTAAATATAGCTAAGTTAAATCTAAGACTGTATCTACTATATATTATAGTTGCGGTAGGAACATTGATCTAAGTGCTGATTATTATATTTATTTATCTACTATAATACATTTAGTATTAGTTTCTTAGTTTTCGATCTCTGTGTCTGGGGCATCATGGAATCTTCTAACTAACAGTGTTGAAGTGCAAAGATGGCGGTGGTCAATTCCTAGAATTTCAATTGTTAACTGGTTGTATGACGTGTGTTGGGGTTAACCTGTTAACCCTTCAGCGTGGAGTGATGGGCACTGCCCGCATACAGTAAACATCACCTGTCGTGGAGT